>Ga0187856_1000602_pt1 | contig 32054 bp, 22 predicted proteins | sample June2016WEW_8_40_FD_132443 | JGI IMG/M metagenome (GOLD analysis project Ga0187856, IMG submission 132443) | Peatland microbial communities from SPRUCE experiment site at the Marcell Experimental Forest, Minnesota, USA - June2016WEW_8_40 | ecosystem: Environmental > Terrestrial > Soil > Wetlands... | reverse complement strand
GTGATCAGTCTTGCCGACGACATCGCCCGTTCCATGAGCGCGCTCTCCGCGCGCGTCGCCGTGGTGTCCGGAAGGAACGTCATCGGCATCGAGCTGCCGAACCCGACGCGGGAGAAGGTCTATCTGCGCGAGCTGCTGGCTTCGCGCGACTATGCCGAGACCGCGGCCCGATTGCCGCTCTGCCTCGGCAAGGCGATCGGCGGCGAAGCGGTGCTCGTCGATCTTTCGCGCATGCCGCACCTGCTCATCGCCGGCACCACCGGCTCGGGAAAATCGGTCGCCATCAACACCATGATCCTCAGCCTGGTCTATCGGCTGCATCCCGACCAGTGCCGGCTGATCATGGTCGACCCCAAAATGCTGGAACTCTCCGTCTATGACGGCATCCCGCACCTGCTCGCGCCCGTCGTGACCGATCCGAAGAAGGCGATAGTCGCGCTTAAATGGGCGGTGCGCGAAATGGAGGAGCGCTACAAAAAAATGTCGAAGCTCGGCGTGCGCAACATCGACGGCTACAACGCGCGCGTCGCCGAGGCGAACGGCAAAGGGGAGAAGCTCACGCGCACGGTCCATACCGGCTACGACCGCGAGACCGGCGAAGCGATCTACGAGAACGAGGAACTCGATCTCGAGCCGTTGCCCTACATCGTCGTCATCGTCGACGAGATGGCCGATTTGATGATGGTCGCCGGCAAGGACATCGAGGGCGCGGTGCAGCGTCTGTCGCAAATGGCGCGCGCGGCCGGGCTGCACGTGATCCTGGCGACGCAGCGGCCTTCGGTCGACGTCATCACCGGCACGATCAAGGCCAACTTTCCGACCCGCATCTCCTTTCAGGTCACCTCGAAGATCGACAGCCGCACCATCCTCGGCGAGCAGGGCGCCGAGCAGCTGCTCGGCCAGGGCGACATGCTCTACATGGCCGGCGGCGGGCGCATCAGCCGCGTGCACGGACCGTTTGTCTCCGACGAGGAGGTCGAAAAAGTTGTCCGGCACCTCAAGTCGCAAGGTGTGCCGCACTACCTCGAATCCGTCACCGCCGAGGAACCGGAGGACGACGACACCGCGGTGTTCGATGGAACCGCCATGGGTGCCGCCGAAGGCGGCGACCTCTATCAGCAAGCGGTGCAGGTCGTGGTGCGCGACCGCAAGGCCTCGACCAGTTACATCCAGCGCCGGCTGCAGATCGGCTACAACCGCGCCGCCTCGCTGGTGGAGCGCATGGAGGAAGAAGGAATCGTCGGACAGGCCAACCACGCCGGCAAGCGGGAAATCCTGGTCGAGGGCGGCGACGATGAGCCCTATTGAGAATCAAGCGGTCGAACTTTAAGCAGAGCTCTCAGCCGCGAATTCGCCATAACGCGCGTGTAGCGGTTGATCTGGCCACGAGCGTACGCACGGACGTACGGGGAGAGTGACATGATGGGACGGGGTGCGAGCATCATTCTCGTGGCGATGGCATGCAGCGTGCTTATAGCCACTTCCTCTGTGGCGCAGACCGTGCCGCTGCCGACGCCGGCTCCCCGGCCCAAAACAGAGTCCGCAGCGCCACTACCCGCGACGCCCCCATCGACCGATACCGCTCCCGCCGCCGCCGCGGCGCCCACCGCATCGGCACCCAGAGGCTTTTTCCCGTTCTCGTTTTCGTTGGACAAGAGCCACAAACCGGGACAGGCAACCGCCTTCGACGCCAACCAGCGCGCGCTCCTCGATAAGATCAGCTTCTATCTGTCCGGCGTGCAGACGCTGGTGGGAAATTTCGTGCAGATCGGCCCCGACGGCCGGCGTGTCGAGGGGACTTTCTCCATTCAAAAACCCGGCAAGGTCCGCTTCCAGTACAACCCGCCGAGCCCGATCGACATCATCGCCGACGGCTCCTCGGTCGTGGTGCGCGACCGCTCGCTCGAAACGTCGGATTACTACCCGCTGTCGCAAACGCCGCTGCGCTATTTGCTCGCCGACCGCATCGATCTTCTGCGCGACACCGACGTGGTCAGCGTATCGGCTGACGACACCTTCATCACCGTGGTCATCGAGGAAACGCAGGTCATGGTCGGCACCAACCGGCTGATGCTCATGTTCGACGTCAAAAACCAGCAGCTCAGGCAGTGGACGGTCACCGATCCGCAAGGGCTCGATACCACCGTCGCGGTGTATAATCTCGACACCGCCAAGAAGCCCGATCCGAACCTGTTCGTCATCAATTATCAGGGCAATCTGAAATAATAGGACAGGCCTTGTCCGTCATTCCGGAAGCCGCGCAGCGGCTGTCCGGAATCCATAACCCCAACGTTCGTGGATATGGATTCCGGGCTCCTCGCTTCGCGCCGCGCCGGAATGACGGAAGCCGTAAACGCACCCCGCAGCAAGCTTGTGCCCTCGGCTTCAGCACCGCATAACGCTGCCGTTCACTCACGCAACGTCCCGCATGCAATTAACCGTCACCACCTGGAACATCAATTCGGTGCGGCTGCGCATCGATCTCGTCGCGAAATTCATCAAGGCGGTCCGTCCCGATATCCTGTGCCTGCAGGAGACCAGGTGCCCGGACGACAGATTTCCGCTCAAGCGCTTCAAGCGGCTCGGCTACGAGAACGTCGCGCTCAACGGCCAGAAGGGATTTCATGGCGTCGTCGTGCTCTCGCGGCTGCCGTTCGAGTCGACCGCCATCCAGACATTTTGCGGCAAGAGCGATTGCCGCCACATCGCCATCGTGCTCGGCGAGCGCGCGGGCCTGAGCGACCCGATCACACTGCATAATTTCTACGTGCCGGCGGGCGGCGACATACCCGACCCCGCGGTCAATGCGAAGTTCGCCCACAAGCTCGCCTTCCTCGACGAGATGGGCGCAAGCGAAACGTTGCGGCCCGTGCCGTCGGAACGCGCGATCATTGTCGGCGACCTCAACGTGGCGCCGCTGGAGCACGACGTCTGGAGTCATAAGCAAATGATCCGCGTGGTGTCCCACACGCCGATCGAGTGCGAGAAGCTCACCGCCGTGCGCAAGGCCGGCGGCTGGATCGACGCGATGCGCGTGCTCACGCCGGAGCCGGAGAAGCTCTATACCTGGTGGAGTTATCGCGCGGCCGACTGGCGCGCCGCCAACCGCGGCCGCCGGCTCGACCACATCTGGATTTCGCCTGCGGTGACTATTTTGCGTGTCAGTATTTTGAAGGATTATCGCGGTTTTACAAGACCTTCTGACCATGTGCCTGTGACCGCGACGCTTGAGGTTTAAGGGCGTCGGGGTAGTTGTCGGGGTAGTAAACTATCGAGGCAGAAAGATCGGCACGGCCGCGCCGGCGTACAACTGGAAGGATGGCTTATCAGACGGTGCCTTCCCGAGACGTCACTCAGCTTAAGTCTACTCCCGACATCCGCTGCGTGACGGCCAGTTTGTGTCCGCCCTGAAGGCCAAGCTTGAGAATGCGGCGTATTCGTGATCGCCTCGATATGGAAACTTGCTCCTATGCAAGCCGATTACCTTCGCCCGCGCCACATGCTTCATCTAGAGCATGTTCAGTTTCGGTGGAAACTGATCATGCTCTAGATTCTTTGTTTGGTCGCATTTTACGGAAAACCGGTATCCACTTTTCCTGAAAATGCTCTAGCTGCGATAATAAACATCAACTCCCTCATCTGGATCAGCTCACTTGTCCTCGCTTCGCTCGGCCCCGGAATGACGAGTCAATTACCCGGAAACCGTATGATGCGCCGTTTTTGGCTGGCGAGCACCAAACTACGAATCTGGGGGTCAGGAGTTCGAATCTCTTCGAGCGCGCCACAAGTCCAGTAAATGTGGGGGACAATTTAGGCGCCCAGCTCAGCGTGGAGGCGGCCCCAACGGGGGAATTGCGCGCCAACTCGAGCTTAGGTGCCGCCGCCAAGCGGGCGCAATCCACACCCGGCGACGCATGAGAAATTCCTCAGTGCTTTCGAGTATCGCTGACCTTGACCACAACCGCCATGCCCGAGTCGCCGGCAGCACAGCCGGTGAATAAGCCGTTGCCGCCGCCGCGCAGCGCGAGCTCCTCGATCAGCTCGATCACGCAGCGCATGCCGGTTGGTCCCTGCGGGTGCCCGAAGATCAGCGAGCTGCCGTAGTTGTTCATCTTTTCGATCGGGAAGCCCATATCCCGCGCGAAAACGACGTCGTTTACCGCGAACGGATTGTGTGTTTTCACCGCATCGATATCCTTGATGTCGAGACCCGCCGCTTCGAGCGCCATGCGAGCTGCGGGCACCGGCGCCATCGGCATGTATCCCTTTTCGACGCGCGCCTGGCCGAATCCCAAAAGCTGCACCGCGATGGACTTGTCCTGCGCAAGCTCGGCAGCGCGCTCTTTCGTCGTCACGATCATGCAGGCATTACCGTCGGCAGGATGGGTTTGCCCGCCGACGGTGACGGTTCCGTTCGGCTTGACCGGCTTGAGCTTCGCGAGCCCCTCGGCCGTGACGTTAAACACGCCTTCGTCGGCGGCGAGGTTGCCCATTTGCTTGCGGAAATTCGCGTCAGTAATGGGCACCTCGACCATGTATCGGCGCTGAAAGGCGCGGTCGTTGGCCAGCGCGTCCCGATATTGCTCGTACCGCCGTAGCACGACGTCGTGCTGCTGAGACGTGGTAATCTGATAACGCATTGCCACGTTTTCGGCCGTATCGATCATGGCGTTGAGGGCGTAGGGATCGTTGTTGAAGTTGTCGAATACCCAGGCCTCGGTGGTGTTCGTGCCGCCTGGTCCGGTCGGATTGGGATAGACGAGCGTTGCGCCGTTCGAGCAGCGGTCCGCCGTCACTGCGAGCGCGCAGGTAGCCGATCCCTGCTCGACCTCGTTCGCCGCCATCTGCAGCACGCGCGCGCCGGTGGCGCACGCTTGACTCACGGTGGGTCCCGGCACGTTGGGAATTCCGATCATCCCAGTCACCCACGGCAAGCCAAAAAAGCTGCTCGGCTGGGGAATGGTGATTCCGAGAATGCCGAGGTCGATCGCTTCAACGGGAATGTTCTTGGCCGCGAGCGTGTCGTGCGCAACCCTGGCAGCGAGCTTCATGCTGTGAAGATGAGCGAGCGAGCCCTGCCATTTGGCAAAGGGCGTGCACCAATAAGTGCCGTAAGGAACGTGGGCTTTGTTCATCGGGTTAGCTTTCGCCTAGTGGGCTGCTCCGCCTACCATTGGCCGAAGGAAGAGCCGACCCTGGCCGGTCTTTCCAAGCGCGGGGCCGGTTGCCAGCCCCGCAAAGGAATTCCATACGTCGCTGTCGTGCCAATGCTCTCAAGAGCGCCTTGCGAGAGACCCAGAGACTTGCGGGACAAAGCTTTGGATCGGATCAAATACGGCTGCCTTGAAGATCAAGACGCGGAACGCGTAATACCCCGCCAGCAGCGCTGATGTGGCGACAAGGCGGGGTAGCCATGCGTTCGCCTCGAGCGGAATGACGAGTGCAGGTATCACCAGACCGATCACGACAACTAACGGAATGAACCATTTGTTCAACGGACCATTCAGCAACATGGATACGGACTGTTGGGCACCTTTCGAACCAAACGTCGCGGCATGCAGCAGGCTGTACAGCATGACCGCGACATAGACCAAGAGACCGATCTGGACGATCTGTAGTATCTCGTCATCATGCGGCCGCGCCGCCAACATGCCGTAGCCGATGAGCGATAGCAGCGACACGCCGCTGAGTAGCGCGTAGGTCAGACCGAGCACCGGGATGAGGCCGCTGCTCCATAAGCTTATCGCCGCCGAGTGCGACATGGCAAAGCCTTGATAGAGCATGATTACCACGGCAGCCGCACAGGCAATCACAATTACCACGATTTTCAACGGCTGAGGCAATAGGCCGAAGCTGAGGCCGGCACCATCGAGCGCAAGAATGATGCCGCATCCCGTGAACAGAACGATCGCCAAAAGGCCGCGGCTGATCCATGAGTGCTTTAGTTTGAAAATAGCGCGCCAGGCGCGGGTCGGCTGCCCCATATGCATAAGATGACCAGCCGTTTTGCCGACGGCGGTAATCAAAAGGCCCAAGATCAGACCGGGCAAATAGCCGAAGAACACAGAGACGATGAAGAGACCCGCACCAACCTCACCGAGGAAGAATGAAGTGGCCATCGGCCGGTCCCAACTCCGCTGCAACCTAAAACCGGGCCGGAATTCGTCGCCCACAATTGCCGTCTGCTTCGCTTGCATCGGCTGCTCTCCCTCTCTCGACGGTCTCCCGTTCAGGCGCCTTTTCCTGTCAATCGACGTAAAAGACTTTTGGGTTGGTGTTCTTTTCCGGCAGCGGCGGCTGCCCGCCCCGCTCCGCAATCAGTTGACGCACGGCACTGTCGGGGTCATCGAGATCGCCGAAAATTCGTGCCTTGGTCGGGCAGGTAGTCACGCAGGCCGGGTCGAGCCCAGCATCCACCCGCTCGTGGCAGAAGGTGCATTTCACGATTGTCCCGGCGACAAATCGATTTACCGCTTGCTGTTCATACGGAGTAAAATGTCCGTCCCCAAAGAGCCCCCGTTGAAGGTGCTGGGGCTGGATCATCGTCCGGACGTCGTAGGGACAGGCGACGATGCACGAACCGCAGCCGATACACAGATTGTCATCCACCATGACGATGCCATCCGAGCGCGTGTAGGTTGCCCCGCTCGGACATACTCGCTGGCACGGCGGATCTTCGCAGTGGTTGCACAAGATCGGGATATAAAGGCGCGTAACCACAGGATACTCGCCGCTTTCTTCGCTCAGCGTTTTGGTGAAGAACACGTCGGTCGGAAGATTGTTCTCCTGCTTGCAGGCGATCGTGCACGCGTTGCAGCCGATACAACGTTTGAGATCGAATACCATTCCCCAGCGCGGCATCAGTGCGTCCTCCTCGGAGCGAAGACCGAATTGGGCGAAAGATCCTCCGGCAACATCGACAATTTGCTTATCTTCACCCGCGCGACAGATTCGAGTTGCGAGCTGCAGGCGTCGGTATTGCGCAAGTCGGAAGGCAACAGCTCGTTGAAGTTGCCGCCGCCATGCTTAACGCTGGCATTTTGACCGGCGATGCGGGTCAGCGAGTTCGAAACCGCAATAGTTTCGTGGTGCACACCCTGCGATAGCGCGACGCGACCGAAGATTCGCCCATAAGGCGATATGAGTTCAACAATGTCGCCGTCAGAGATGCCATGATCGGCGCCGGTGCGCGCATTCATCAGGAAGGTGGTGTGAACAGGATCGCGAAAGACAACGTCGTCGATCCACGGATTCCCCAGCGTTTCCGCAAAATTGAGCTGTATCTCCTTGAACGTGATGGCATAAAGGTCGAATTCGGCCGGCTCCTTGTGCACCGGATCGATCAACGGCAATGGCAGCGGCTGATAGCACTCCCAATCCCATTCGTGGCGAATGGGGACGTTGGCCTCTTCCATTTTTCGCTGGAGATCGTCCCGCATGCGTACAAAGTCTTCGATGTAAAAGCGCAGCCGCAAACCCTCCCAGGGGCGATAGGTCTTTTTCGGTTGCCGCGGCGTCACCGAGTGGCCGTGCTCGACGTACCAATCGAGGTCCTTGCCATTCCAGAGTTTCGCCTTCCGGCCGGCAATGTCTCTGTCGGTATGCCGCTTGTCCAGCTCAAGCATCAGCTCGGGCTTGAGCTGCAGCCCGGTCGCCATGTTGAGCATTTGGTTCCATTCCTTGAGAAAGCCGAGTCGGTCGGCGAGCTCGTTGAAAATGTCCTCGTCGCTCTTGGTGTCGTAGAGCGGTGCCGAGACCGGCTGGCGCAGACTCAGCCCCTCGGTATGAGCGGCATCGTTCATCAGCAGGTTCCAACCTTCGAAGAAATCATGCGCCGGAAGGATGATGTCGGCAAACTCGTTCGTTTCATTGGGAATGATGTCGATGGCCACGATGAACCGCATGCTGCGCAAGATCGCATACCATGTCTTGCGGTCGCCCGGCACGTTCCATAGCGGGTTGGCATGGCATAACAGAATCGTATCCGGACGATAGGGCAGATCAAATTTTTCTGGCTGTTTGAGCACCTCGTGATTCAGATGCCCGGGAATCCAGCCGAACGGGAAATAGCCGTATATGTTTGTCTCATTGGGCGGATACGAGAATGGCGGCGGCGGGCCGAACGGATGGGTGACGGCGTCGATCATGCCGTTGTCACCCGCCTTGATGTGGCCGCGATCCTGCATCTTGTCGTCGAGCGTCACGCCAACATGGCCGCCGGGTGCGTCGATGTTGCCGAGCAACATGTTCACCATCTTGAAGGCGTGATTAGTTATAGTTGCATATTTGTGCGCCTGTGCGCCGCGATAATAAATGTATGAGGCGGGGCGCAGCGGGAGCTTGCGCCCCTCGATCTCGATCGAGCTGCCGATCTGCGCGGCTTGCACCATTTCACGGGCAATGCGCCGGATCGTCTTCGCCGGGACGGTCGTAATCTCGGACATCTTTTCCGGCGTGCAATCGTTCAGAATGTCCTTGAATAATTGAAAGCCGGGCCGGCCCACGACTCCATCGACATCGTAGCTGCCTTCAAGGGCGTAATCTTTCACTGTGGGATCGTCCCACAGCTTCGCCTTTCGGTCGACGGCGTCCCCGACGAAAACCTTGCCGTCGCGATTGCGTATGAAATAGCCGTCGGGGCCGACCAGATAGGGAGCGTTGGTGTCTTTTTTCACGAAGTTCACGTCAAAAAGGCCTTCGTTGACCATGACGTGACATAGACCGAGTGCAAAGAATCGGTCGGTGGCCGGCCGAATCGGAACCCATTCCTCAGCCTTGGCGCCGGCAACGGAAAGCCGCGGCTCGACGGTAACGACCTTCATTCCACGCTCGACCCGCGCATCGGCGACGGAACGTGCTTGTGCGGCAACCTGCATGTGCGACGAAAATCCATCGCCACTGCCGTTGCTGAGCCAGTAGTTGCAGTATCTCACGTCGTTGGCAACCGAGAACGTGGAATGAATCAGCCCGTTCATAGAATGATAGCCGCCGCCGCAATAATTGCTGAGCGACGAAAAAATGTTGTGGGAGCCGAACACCACCGGCCAAGCGGCCAGATATTCCTTGTGGAAATAACCGACCGACGGCAACAGCTTGCGCGGATCATCGTCCCGCGTCTTCTTCAGCTCGCGCGCGGTAATTTCGAATGCCTCGTTCCAACTGATCGGCTGCCATTTCGGATCAACGCCCGGCCCCTTTTCGGGATTGGTGCGCTTGAGCGGCGACTTGAAACGAGCGGGGTCATAGTGCCGCAGGATCGCGGCATTGCCCTTCGGACATAGGCCCGCGCCATTAGCCGGGCTGGATGGATCACCCTCGACTTTCAGCACCACGCCGGACTCTGACACAAGCACGCGCATGTTGCAGGTGAAGAGGCACATTTTGCATGATGTCTTCACCCACTTTCCGGGCTTCATGGAATTCTGCACCGGCTGCCGGATGTTCATGGCGTTCCTCATTCACCCAGGCTGGGTATTGTCCTCAATTGTAGCTCGCAATTCATTGAATGCCGCTTCTGCGGGCGCGCTTTGCAAAGCTCCTTAACGTGGAGCAACCGTCCCGAGATGCCTTGATCTGGATCAAAGAATGGAAAACGCCCAGCTACTCGACCCCAGGCGATGCGACGGGGACGATGGTCGAATGCTCCAGCCTATCCGGTCTTTCCATCAGCGCAGCGCACTTGAGTCTTCTCATCAGCGCACCGATGTCGATCCGCCATCGTGGGCACCATGACCCCGCACCGCCAGCTTCACAACGACCGGCCAAGGCGCCAGCGCCGGAAGGCGAACAGGCGCTCTTCCAGTGCCGATGCATCCAAGAGAGCGACCGTCAATAGAACGCCGCCGGTCACGAGGTCGTGGACCAGCGGCGGCACGCCGATTGCCGTCAATCCCGACCGCAATACGCACAGAACCAGTACGCCGCCCGCGATGCTGGCAGGGGTTCCCTTGCCGCCTGACAATGATACGCCGCCGATGATTGCCGCCGCGGTAGCGGGGACGAGCGCGTCAACGAGGGCGACCGGAGACGCCGCCGCGAGGCTATAACTCAGCAAGGCCCCGGATAGGGCCGCCAGCATTCCCGATAGCGCGAAAACGCCCATCACCACGCTGCGGACGCCGACCCCGGCGACCAGCGCCGCGCGCCGATTGCTGCCGGTGGCGACCACGTCCCGTCCGATCCGTGTCCAATGGAACACGAATGCCGCGGTCACGAACAACATGATGGCAACGATGTTTCGGATCGATAGAACGCTGCCGATCGGGGCATTGACCATCATGGCAACATCCATCCGCGGATAGGCGATCGACGAATTATTGGTGAGCACATAGGCCAATCCGCCGCTGGTCAGAAGGCCGCCGAGGGTAACGCCGACCGAGCTGATATCGAGCCACGTCATGACCGCCCCTTGAAGTACGCCGGAAAAGCACCCGGCGGCGACCGCCAGTGCCAGGCCCAGCAAAGGATAGGTGCCACCGGTCATCACGGCGATGCAGCCGGCGAGACTCATCATCCCGACGATCGAGAGGTCGAATTCTCGCGCAATCATGGTCATCCCGAGACCGAGCGCGACAGGTCCCAGGGTGGCAAACAGCTGCAACACGCTGAATACCGTCGCCTGATTGATTCGGCCATGGCCGAGATCGACGACGTAGAAAATCGCGATTGTGGCGACCAGGAGAATATATGGTCGCGCCGCCGGCGTGCGCAGGATTGATCTCATGGCATCCTCACCGCGTCTCGCCAAGCGAGTGAAGCATGATGACGCCGAATACGACGATTCCGGTCGTCAAATATTGCATCTGGGTCGAAAAGCCCCAGAGCAGCAACATTCCCCGCAGGATCGAGATGATGACCGTGCCCAGCAGCGTCCGAACGACCGAACCTTGCCCGCCGCCAATCGCGTTGCCGCCAACCACCACGGCGCTGATCGCGTGATAGTCGTAGCCGAGGCCGTGCTCCATATCCCCTGAAGCGTAACGGGCGGCCATCAAAACTGCTGACACCGCTGTGAATAGCCCGGCGACGATATAGGCGCCGGTAATGGTTCGCCAGGCGGGGATTCCGGCGGCAAGCGCGGCTCGGTAATTGCTGCCGACCATGAACACATTACGGCCGAACCGCGTGTAAGAAAGTAGGAATTGACCGAGTACGACGGTGACCATGAATGCGGCGAGCGGAATCGGCACCCAGCCGATGCGGCCTTTCAGAATGTCTGTTTCGGTGCCCGCGGGATAAATGCCGCGGCCGCCGGTAAACAGCGTGACGAACCCATAGATCAGCGCCAGCACCGCCATGCTGACGATGATGGGATTGGCGCGGAAATAGCCGACCATCCAACCTTGTGCGCCTGTCACCAAGACGCTGAACAGGAAAGCCAGAACCAGCGCGCCGGCCAACCCGATGGGCACGCTCGCCATGAAGACGATGGTCGTCGCCGACAAGGTTGCCCCGAGGCAGAACGACATGATATTGCCGCTGAGCGTGATGAACGTCATGCCGACGGCAACGCAGCCGATGAAGGGTATCGTGGTCAGCAGCGACAGAATGCTTGTCGCCGTGAGAAAGCCGGGTGTGACGAGTGCAGCGACGACTAACGCAGCACCCGACATCAATCGAACGAGGATAATTGCCCGTTTGCGCCACGATCGGGGAAGCCCGATGAATCCGTCTGACGCTTTGATCGGAGTGCCTGCATTAAGATGGTCAGGGGATGTGCTCATGCCGCAGGCACGACGACGGGATGGGTGATGTCGGAAATCAACCGATGCATGTCGACCTCGTGTCGGTTGTATCGCCCAACAAGTTTCCCACGGTACATCGTGACGATGATGTCGGCTAGGCCGATGGTCTCTTCAAGATCGTTTGTAGTCATGATCAACGTGTAGCCTTGTGCGCAGAACGCCCGCATGATCCGGTATATCTCGGCCCGCGCCCCGACATCGATCCCGCGCGTCGGCTCGTTCATGACCAGCACGCCGCTCTTGCGATTGCCGATGCAGCGGCCGAATGCCAGCTTTTGCTGATTGCCGCCGCTCAGCTCATCAGCGAGAGACGACAGACGCCGCCGGTCGATGCCGACTTGTTCGGCAAGGTTGCGTGCTGTCGCCTTGAGCCCGGCCCGTCGCAACATACCCAGAGTCGAAAATGACCCGAGGCGCGTCGCCACCAAATTGTCGAAGACGCTGAGATGCCGGAAAATTCCCTCTTCCGCCCGATCGCCGGAAATGAACATGATGTCCGATTCCAGCGCACGCACGGCCGAACCGAGCAAGACCGGAACGCCGTTGACCGAGACGCGACCGGACGCATTGTAAACGAGGCCGGCGAGCGCATCGATAACGTCGACCGCGCCGGACCCGACCTGTCCAGCAATACAGGTGATCGTCCCGCGCGGCGCGCTGACGTTGAAGTTCGACACCGACCCGGGTATCGACAGCCCATCAACGACGAGCGCGGCCTCGCCCCGAATCGTGATCGGCTCGGGATAAACTTCGACGAAGCTGCGACCCAGCATCATTTCGATGAGGATCTTTCGGTCGAGGCCGGCAACCGGCCGGGTCTCGATCAATTCGCCATTGCGGAGCACGGTGACCGTGTCACAGATTTGAAAGACTTCGGCGAGGCGATGCGTGATATAGATGATCGAGCGACCCTGCTGCTTGATGGCGACGAGCGCCGAGAAGATACGCTCGATTTCGATGTCCGACAGCGTCGCGGTAGGTTCATCGAGAATCAGCACACGGGCATCGCGAGTCAGCAGACGGGCTATTTCGACGAGCTGCCGCTGACCCATGCCGAGCTGCCGGACCGGCGTGTCGAGGCTGATGCGGGTCGCGCCCAGAAGGTCGAGCGCTTCGCGAGCACGCTGAGTAAAACGCGCCCGCTGGTGGAACAAGGGCACCTTGACGGAGCCAAGCCAGATGTTGGCCTCGACCGAAAGATCGGGGCAAAGGCTCAGTTCTTGCGCAACAAGAGCGATACCGAGTTCCTGCGCCATTTTCGGGCTGGAAATTTCGCACGGTTGGCCCGCAACTTTTATGGAACCGGCATCGGGGCGATAAACCCCAGTCAGAATCTTGACGAGAGTGCTCTTTCCAGCGCCGTTTTCTCCGCATATGGCGCGGACTTCACCCGGGGCGATGTCTATCGATACGTTGCGCAACGCGCTGACAGCGCCGAAGTCCTTGCAAAGGTTGGTGACTTCGACGATCGCGGCGGGCGATGCACCGTCTCCCTTGGGGGCTGCCTGAGCGGCCCCCTCCCGGTATGTCCGGCTTGCCGACATATCCCTGTGTCGTGCGCGACCAGTTGCATCAATATGAGCAGGGCTGCTCGACTTCAGCAAGATTGGCCTTGGTGACCACTTTGCTCGGCAGATAGACGGCCTTCTCGATTTTCTTGCCCTCGAAGTAATTCTTTGCTTGAGCGCTTGTCAGCTTGCCCTCTTCGATGCTCTTGCTCAGAGCGCCGATATATTTGTCCTGGGTCGGGCCCATGAACAGGGCAATGCGCTTGCCGTCGGTCCCAGCGGCGCTGGCGTCGGCGATGGTCACGATGACGGCGAATACCGCGGCGAGTCCCAGCAATAAACGTTTCGAAAACTCGTACATTTTGCCCCCCTCCGATTTCGGTCACCACCAGCGCCGGGGCGTTTCCCGAACACAAGCCCATTTTCTCGATCAGACGTCTATAGTCCGCCTCGTCTCGTTCGTCACGTGTGACCGAGGTCGGAATTGCGCGTAGTCCGACCCCGGAATTGCGCGTGGTCCGACAGCAGAATTGTAAGTCGGTAGATTATTATAGCATGCGCCCCGTCAGCTGCGATAGGCATTCGCTTCTCCCGTTAGGCGCGCATCTTTTTAATGTGAACGCACAAATACCTTCCTGAGCGCGAACTTGCCTTGTGCGTCGGCCGACGCGGCCTTTTCGAGCCGCGCGACATTAGCCAATCGACGGAATTGCAATTGATCTCACTACAATTGTATGACGGTGGGGACCCATCTGACGCGGCGCCCGCGTGGCGAGCAGGGCCATCGCCATCAATTATTACGTTGCTGACGTTCGAGCGCGAATTGCCGCAGATCGGTGGGCGAAGCGCCGTAGGATTTCTTGATCATGCTCGCAAAATGCGCTTGGCTCCGGAACCCGCCCCGGAACGCGATTTCCTTGACGAGTAAACCCTTCTTGCTCGCGTCCATCAGCTCCCCATACGATCGCTTCAATCGCACGCGCCGGATGAAATCACACACCGATTCACCGGAGCGGTGAAAAATCTTATGCAAATACCGAACGGAGATGCCGAGCGCAGCCGCGATCCTCTCCGGATTTAGGTCGGGATCCGCCAGGTGATTCTCGACGAATACTACGCAGCGCCCATAAATTGTGGTGCGAACTGCGACTTGGTCGATCGGAATATCGTCGTCTCCCGTTTCTAGGAGAATGCTAAGCAAGTCGACAATGCGACTAGCGTAACGGCCCGCAGTTTCATCAGGGAGGTCTGACAGCTGGCCGGCTAGTGAGGTGAGAAAATCGGCGGTGATGCGCCCGGTACCGGTTCGGCCAGTCCGTGCCTTTGCGATGAACCGGTGCGGATCCTTCACCACGGACGAAAGAATGGAGCTCGGGATTTTTACATCGAGTAACTCGGTCTTTTGAATATGCGTGTAGACATACGGCATATTCAGATCGAACAGCGCGAACATGCCAGGCGACAAACTGCACTGGCGGCCGTTCTGCTCGACATGGAGTTCCCCCGATCGCAGGAGGATCAGCACGAAGCATTCCTTGCGGTCGCGCGCGATGTGACTACGGGTCCGCTTCGCGATTTCGAAATCGCTGGCAACTTCATCCAACTCCAACTCACCGAGGGATGCGCGACGGATTTCGCCATTGAACGTTGCGGCATTGGCGATGCTCATATCTACCGCGCCGAATAACTCATCGACGAGCTGCTCCCAGGAGTGGTGCCTGTCGGGCGCGGAGGTGCTGCTTAAATATTGGATCTTCATAATCATCCCCCCTGGCATGCGCCCGGGGGCCGAGCGCTTCCGATATGAGAACTATTGAAAATTTTTTGATCTACTTTGATTTTACTCAAATATCCGGCGAAGGTAAATAGATCGCGCTCCCGAAACGCCGTAGGTCGATGCGGCCATGGTGCGGCCGGTGGAGATACCCCTCTCGCGGCGCGATGTCGCGAGCCCACTACCCGTTTCGCGGGTCGGTTGACTTCGGTTCCAAGGACGCAGCAGAGGCGACCATGGATTTGTCGTTCCCTATATGTTCTCTATGAGGCCCAATGCGAACCCGCTGGCGGCATTGTTTACTCACGCTTTCGTCGCCCAGAACAGTTCCAGTCCTCTCCAGGCGAATACCTTCGCATCGGTCACCAACCCGGAAAATGCCTGAAGCAACTCCTCTGGAGAGTAATAAGGAAACTCGTGTCGTGGGATGCCGACGCGCGCGAACATCTTCTCCAGCCAATATTCGAGGTGCAGATCGAGCGCGGCATACTCGTTGATGTTCTTGAAGGTGATTTCGGCGAGCAGGATGTTACGCCCGCGTTTCATTATCCGCAGCAACTCGCTCCCGGTCTCGCGCCAGTCATCCGTGTGCTGAACTGCTTGCAGCACCGCGACGCAATCGAAATATTCATCGGGGATCGTAGTCGTATAATTGAAACGCCATGTGGCGAGTTGGCCGCCGGATCCGCGGCGCTTGTTAAAATATGCGTCCCGAGCCTCATCGGTAATGTCGATCGTGCGTATTTCGCCCTCTAATCCGATCCGCAGGCGGATATCGTCGGAAAAACCCGAGCCTTCGACGACCTCGCCCAAAATCAGCACCTTGTCCCCCTTTCTGAGCTGGAGCTGGTCGTACATGAACTCGCGGACGACGGCTGCCGAGCGCCGCCACATGAAAGGCAGCGCGCCGGCGAGCATCACCGCGCGGCACCATCGTTCCTGCTCCTGGCGGTCCGTGATGACATCGCCCATGCGGCGGATATCACGCGGCTGAATCATGTCCCACGGATCAGTCGAGTTTGCTGTCATCTGAGTTCCCATCGCTACCGGTTTGCTCTACGACGTCGTTATGATACCCGTCGACGAGTTGAATTGTAACCATGTGCTGAAGGAAACGAGGAAATCCGGCGCGGCAATACGCGCGCCGGAGCGATGCGGCAACTCACAAGATAAGTTCGCTCTCAGGATAGTATTTGTGCGTCCGCATTACACGACGCCCGCCTAACGGGAGAAGCGAATGCTATCGCAGCCGACGCGGCGCATGCCATAGTAATTTACCGACTTACAATTCCCGCCGTCGGGCCACGCGCAATTCCGAGGTGGGATGATGCATGACGCAAGAACGAGACGAGGCGGGTTACAGGCGTCTGATCGAGAAAATAGACTTGTGTGGGGAAACGCAACGCCGGGCCGGCTCGCAGTCGCGACCGAGTTCGAGGGAGGGCTAGATGTACGAGTTATTGAAACGTCTATTGCTGGGATTCGCTGCGGTATTCGCAGTCATCGCGACCGTCGCTAATGCCAGCGCCGCTGGTGCCGAAGGCAAGCGGGTTGCGGCGTTCATGGGGCCGACTCAGGACAGATACATCGGCGCACTCAGTAAGAGTTTCGAAACAACCGCGACCGCGGCCGGCATGAAGGTTACCATATTCTCCAGCCCGTTCGATCCGGCACTGCAATCACAGCAGATCGATGATGGGATCGCGCAGAAGTTCGACATGCTGGTGGTCCAGACCATCAGTCAGCGGGCTGTCATCCCGGCGCTGACGAGGGCCAGGAACGCCGGCATACCGGTTATTCTCGTGATTGCGCCGTTGGAAGGCAGCGATACGAGCGACCTGTATCTCACCTATGTCGGCTACAACGACACGACGTTGGGCGATCTCGCCGGTTCGGCCATGGTCAAAGCGCTTGTGGAGTCGGGCCGGAAGACGGCTAAGGTGGCCGTCCTCGCCGGCATCATGTCCGAAGGCAAGGCGCCTATGCGCGACAAGGCATTTCACGCGGTGGTTACCAAGCACTCCGGCTTCGAAGTCGTGGTGACGGAGGACGTGCAGTGGAATCCGGCCAAGGCCGAGCAGGCGGCTGGCCAGCTGTTGGCCCGGTTCGCCGGACAAGGCGGGCTCGACGGTATCTACGGCATGAACGATAGCGTGGCCAACGGAGCCATTCAGGCCGCCGAAGCGGCAGGTTTGAAAGTCGGCGCCGGCAAGACCGACATCATTATCGTCGGAGGCAATTGCCAGGCGCCGGGCATAAAGAACCTGGAGGCGGGTAAGATGGTCGCGACCGTGGTCCAGCTCCCGGTCGAAGAAGGCAAGCTTGCCGCGGCCAAGGCCAAGGATTTTTTCGATGGCAAGAAACCGGAGAAAATGACCTATTTGCCGACCGAGCTGGTGACGAAAGCTAATCTCGCGAAATACGGGCAGCCATGTTCCTACTGATCGGTGCGTTCGTGCCCGGTGGCCTTGAGTGAGCGGGAGGCTCGATAGCATCCCGAATAACCGTCGGTGCGGCGCAAGCGGTATGCGCATCGCAGCCGACGGTCTGTCGCGCCGCCATCAATCAACGGGTCAACGCACATGAGTAGCCTGCCGTGGTCACCGTACTTGTGATGTGCACTGCCAACCGCGGCCGCAGCCCTTTTGCCGAAGCGATGCTGCGGCGCAAGCTGAGCGAGCGCGGCTTCGCGCATGTGCAGGTGGAATCCGCGGGGATGTGCGTTTACGAACTCGGCCGCACCGGCATGGGCGTGAACGAGCTGGTCGCCGATGTCGCCACGCGCCATGGATTTGATCTGAGCCAGCACAGCGCGCGGCCGTTCGACGCCAGTCGGTTCGATGAATTCGATCTGATCATCGTGATGGAGGAATGGCAGGCGCAGTCGCTGCATCACGTGTTCCACCCGCCCGAGGGCAAAGTTTACACCTTGCGTCAGCTCGGCGGAGAGAGCGGCGACCCGGATACGCCGGACGTTGCCGGTGTGCCGTTGGACGCGCTCGAGGAGTTTTTCGAGGAGGCCGAGCGTTGTCTCGATGCGGCGCTGAACGGCGGCCCCTTGGCTCGGCTCCTTGCCGGCGTTATTCGCGCGGCGAGAGCGCCAAGTGGGAAAACGGCCTGATGCTGGATTCGCTCGGCTTTATTGATCGGGCTCGCTTGCGAGCAAAGGATGCGTCACTGCGCGTCCGATTACCGGGTGTGTGCGCGCGCAACGTCCGATCGAACAACCCTCACAGAGCACGGGACATCGCTTGGCGTTGCTCGCAGAAATGTATCGCCGCTGGCCGGGGGACTTGACGTCGAAGCGCATGCGGCTGGGCGCGCTATTCGCGACAAGCGGCCAAAATTTGGAGGAATGTGGAGGTGCGCGTGGAACAGACATCTGCGCAGACCGGAACGACATGGGAGCTGGCGCGACCCGAGGATCGCGGCCGCTGGTGGGTTCGCGATCAGCTTTACACGATCATTCCCCGTACACCATTGAGTGACTCCGTCATTACCCAGGAATGGGACGAGGCGGTGATCTGCATCGGGGACGAGCTCAAGTTCCCCAATTCGCGCGGATTCAATGTCCGCACCGTCAACGGCTACACTTACCTCAGTCCGATGACGATCACCGACCCGGCCGTGATCACCGAACGGCTTGGCCAGTTTCTCGCCAATGTGCAGAGGCTGGGTTCCTCCATCGACCAGGATCTCGTTCGCTACCACTCCGAACAAGACAGCGAGATGGACTATTGGAGCAAGATCGATCTATCCACGCCGAACCTCATGACCCTGCTCGAGCACTGGCGTCGTGCGCTGATCACGTTGGATCGCCTCTACAAACTGCATTTCCTGATCGTATTCCCCCGTCACGTATTGGCGACCATGCTGCAGCAAACCGCGCGCGACGCCGCCGGCGTCACCGATGCGCGCGAGATCGCCAAGCTGACGCAGTCCCACGGGATGACGCGGCAGCTTGAACTCGACATGAAACTCTGGCGGCTTGCGGCTCACGCGATCAAGCTGGGACTCAAGGAGTTGTTTCTGAGCACCGCCGAGGAAGAGCTTCATGACAAGCTGGCGGCGGACGACAAAGGGCGTGTCTGGCTCGGCGACTTTGCGCCGTTCCTCGAACGTTTTGGCGCGCGCACGGTCATCCCCCACGAACTGCACGACAAGCCATGGCAGGAAAATCCGACGCCCGTACTCGGCACGTTGCGCGCCTATATTGCGCAGGGCGGCAATTACGACTTCGACCGCATCACGAGGGAGACCGCAGCCGAGCGGCAGAAACAGATCGAACTGACGCTCGGTAAAATCGGAGATCCTGCCGAGCGCGAGAAGTTTCGCAACATGCTCACGTCCGCCCGCAAGTTTCAGCAGGCAATGGAGGACGACAACTACTACCACCTCTGGTCGTTTACGCTCATCCGCAAGGTCGCCATCGAGATCGGACGTCGGCTGCACGCCGCGGGAGTGCTCGACAGCGCCGAAGACGTGGTCTTCCTTTATCGCGATCAGATGGAACGCGCCGTCATCGATCTCGCCTCCGGCGTCTACGACGTTCGCCCGTTCAACGTGCTTGCACGCGCGCAAAAAGCGCGCTGGGAGAGCTGGTGTCAGCTGCAGCCGCCGTCCTATATTGGCAACCTCCCCGACGAGATCGAAGACGTGGTATTGAACAATTTTTGGGGCATCCGCGGCCGTCGGCAGCTGGAGCAGAAGGAAACCGAGATATCGGGACTGGGCGCATCCGCAGGGCGCGTGGAGGGCATCGCTCGCCATGTTCGCGGACCGCAAGACTTCGCAAAAATCCAGCCCGGCGAGATCATGATTTGCGGTGCGACAAATCCGGCCTGGACGCCAGTTTTCACCAAGATCGCCGCCGTGGTAACCGACCAGGGTGGAACTTTGTCGCACACGGCCATCATCGCCCGCGAATACGGCTTGCCGGCGGTGCTCGGCACCATCCACGGCACCAAACGCATTCCCAATGGAGCCCGCATCCGCGTCGACGGTACGACGGGCAAGGTGGAGGTCCTGTAAGATGAGCGCGAGTGTTAAGCGATATACTGGAAAGTCCTATCCCTACACTTGGCCGAATGGCGCCAGTGTGGTCGTCCTACCCTCCGTGGTGTTCGAGCTGTGGAGCGAAGGCGTGACGCCGGGCAAAAACATTCCGCACGGGTTCATCGGCGGAGGCGTCGGCAAGATAGACAAGAAGCGCGACCTTCGCGTTGAGATGATGATCGAGTTTGGCGGTAAGGTGGGGATGGAGCGGTTGCTCGAACTGCTCGATCGAGAGAATGCCCTCTGCTCGGTGCTCGCGACAGGACGCGCCGTCGAAGTTTATGCCGACCTGGTGCGCGAGTATCATCGTCGCGGGCATGAGATCGCCGGGCATTCCTATGCCGAGGACATCAGTTCCTACGACTTCGGCGAAGAGGACGCGGAAAACGAGCGACAGAACATCCGCAAGACGGCCGACGCCATTGAGCGCGTGATCGGCCAGCGGCCGGTGGGCTGGCTCAGCCCGCGGTCGTCTCCGAGCGTCAACTCCCTGCGGCTCCTCGCTGAGGAAGGGCTGTTGTGGTCGGGCGATTATCCTGACGATGAATTGCCCGAGGTCGAAGAAGTGAAAGGAAAGCCCGTCGTCAAGCTTCCCTACTCGTCGCTGCCGGTCAACGACTATCAGATCACGATGACGCGGGGGAACCCGCCCAGCACCTATGTCGAGGAATTTTGTAAGACGCTCGATCTGCTGCGCGAAGAGGCGGCGGAAACCGGCCGCCCCGGCTTGCTCCGGTGCTCGGTCCACGCCCATGTCTACGGCCATTCGTGGGGCCGCTGGGCGTTTCGCGACGTCATTCGCTACGCAAAGAGCTTTTCCGATGTGCTCATAACCACGCGCGCGGCTTTGGCAAAGCACATCCTCGGTCAATACGCCGCTCGGGAAAAGGGTGTTGGTGCCGCCGGACAGCGGTGATTTCGCCAGTTTCTGTCCGACTGGTTTTTCGTCTTTTACGATGGTCAATTCGGTCGTCGGGCCAATACTGTGTTTCAGCACAGAAGCGGGACCCCGGCCGCGAATGGCGGCCAGCATCCGTTGGCCGGAGCCTATTCGCTTGATCTTTGCGAACGCGTGGTAGCGGCTGCTGCGGCGGGCGAGAGCTGCCGCAAGGTCGCTGCCATTTCCCTTTCTGGCTTCCGCCCGATCATTCAGCCGAGCACATAATCTTTTTGCTTGTTCACGTAGTCGATAAAGAAATCCAATGCAGCAGGATTGGCCATTGCAGCGCGATCGGCCGCCTTTTCGGCTGAAACTCCCATCAGGATTTTGCGAACTGGGACTTCCATCTTTTTCCCAGTCAGCGTTTTTGGTATGTCCGGAACCTGGATGACTTTGTCCGGGACATGACGGGGCGTGTACCGGGACCGCAGGCAATCAGCGATTCTTTTGGCCAAATCGGAGTCGAGGAGTTTTCCGGTCTTCAGCGTCACGAAGAGCGGCATGAAAAACTTGCCGCCAGGCAGGTCGAGATTCACGATCAATGCGTCATCGATCTCTTCGAGATTGGCCAAGGCGCGATAGATTTCTGCGGTGCCGATGCGAATTCCTTGACGATTGAGAGTTGCATCGGACCGTCCGAGCACAAAGCATCCGCCACGGCCGTTGATGCGAAAAAAGTCCCCATGCCGCCAGATTCCCGGATACCTCGAAAAATAGGCTTCGAGATATCGTTTGTTCTCAGGATCATTCCAAAAAAACACAGGCATCGACGGCATGGGCTCGGTAATGACGAGTTCACCAACTTCATCGACCAGGCTACGGCCTTGCTCATCGAAGGCCTTTATTGAAACGCCGAGGTGCGGCGCTTGGATTTCGCCGGCATAGACGGGCAGCGTCGGAACCCCGCCGACAAAGCCAGTGCAGCAGTCCGTCCCGCCGCTGCCAGCACAGACCCACAAATCGCGTTTGACGTTACGATAAAACCAGGCGGTGTGCTCTGGTGTTACCGGCGATCCTGCGGGCATGATTGCGCGCAACCGCGACAGATCGTATTTCTCTCCCGGTACGATACCAGCTTTGCTCATAATGTCGACATAGGTTGGGCTCGCACCGAAGAAGCTCGCGCCCGAGTCTTGCGCCATCTTCCATAAGACATCGATATCCGGGTATGCGGGATTGCCGTCGTAAAGTATGGGGCAGACACCGCACAGCAAAGAACTGGCGAGAAAGTTCCACATCATCCAGCCGGTCGTGGAAAAGAAGAACAGCCTCTCGCCCGGATGCATATCCATATGCAGGCAAATGAGCTTCAGCATTTCCAGGAGGATACCGCCATGGCTGTGAACAATCGCCTTGGGCAGCCCGGTCGTGCCTGAAGAGAACAAAATCCATAACGGATGCTCGAAAGGGACTTGCTCGAATCGAAATTCCCTCGCGGGGACGGGCGGATGATTTAAAAGCTCGTTCCACGCTACCGCATTTGCAATGGGCGGATCGGATTCTTGGTTCAATAGCGGCAGGTAGACAACGCGTTCGACACTGGTGAGAGCGGCAACGATTTTGGCGACCTCTCCTCGGCGATTGAATGCTTTACCACCATAGCGATAGCCGTCGACGCAGAACAAGAGCTTCGGGGAAAGCTGCTGCAATCGATCGAGCGTTCCCTCGGAGCCGAAGTCAGGTGAACAGATCGCCCAAATCGCGCCGACGGCTGTCGTCGCCAACATAGCGATCATCGCTTGCGGGATGTTCGGCATGTAAGCAACCACCCGGTCCCCGGGCTTGACACCGAGAGCCCGCAGCCTGGTGGCAAGAATGCGAACCTGCCCGGCAAACGTCTCCCAGGACATCCCGGTCAGGGATGTCGTTTCGCCCAGGAACAGGACAGCATCGCTACCCGGGCGCTCGTGGCGCAACACATGTTCCGCATAGTTGAGGCGCGCTCCGGGAAACCATCGAGCGCCGGGCATCGAGCGGCTTTCAAGCACGTGCTCGGGCAACGATGACGAACGAACGTCGAAATAATCCCAGATTGCCCGCCAAAATGCTTCGAGGTCAGACACTGACCATTGCCACAAGGCGGCGTAATCTGCGAACCTCTTCCCTCGTTCGCGCTCAAGCCAGGCCACGAACTTGATCAGGTTCGTGTCAGCGATCCAGGACGCGCTCGGGGTCCACAAGAGGTCTCCTTCGCGTACCATCTCGCTGTTTAGGGCATCACCATGGGACACACGCGTCGCCTTCCTAGCTTCTTTGCAATGGCTCTGGTTCTCCGAAATTCTCGTCGCGAGAAAATCCCCGCCGCGAGCGGCGCCACACCGCTTTTCACCTGGTGAAATCTGCTTGGAGAACTTTCGTCCGTAACAAAAGAAACCAGCGAATTCTTATTAAAGAATACTCTTGAAATGTAAGGAGGTCAATTTGACATGATCCCGATGCGCGGCGGTGAACGCTTTTCCCAGTCGCGCTTCTTGTACGGAAGTATCTTGCCGCTAGCCGGGCGAGACCGTCGCCATCAAGCGGCGAAGCCACTGGTGTGCGGGATCGCCGTCCATACGCGGGTGCCAAACTTGGATGTAGCGGAACGCCACGAGTTCGATCGGCGGCCGCAGCAATCGGGTCCGCGAGATTTTAACCACGCGGTGCGCGAGCCGTTTCGGCAGCGTGAGTATCAGGTCGGAGTTCTCGATTATCCAAGCAGCGGAGGCGAAATACGGGGTCTTCAGCTGGACGCGGCGGCTCCGGCCCATTTCTTCGAGTGCCCGGTCGACGATGCCCTGCCGCTGATGTCCGAGCGTCACCATCGCGTGAGAAAACGACAGATAGCGGTCGAGCGTCAGAGGCTTTTTTCCAATTGGGTGGCCCTTGCGAACCAAGCACATGAAATCGTCTTGGAAGAGAACCTCGATCCTCAATTCACTAGGCGCAGAATTCGCCCAGAGGACGAGATCGAGCGCGTTTGATTCGAGTTGCCGAAAAACGCCATCGTGCCAGGGAAAGATTTCCACCGATATCCCGGGCGCGAGTTTGCCTAACTGCGCCAGCAGGTCGGGAAATAGTATGCTCGCCGCATAGTCCGTCGCTGCTATTCGAAAAACATCAGTTGCCGCCGCCGGATTGAAATCCGTCCCGCGCAGGAGCCCCTCGAGCCGCGGCAGCAAATACGAGAGCTCGGCGTAGACACGGAGCGCTCGGTGAGTCGGTTCGAAGCCCTGTTTGGTGCGGACCAGGAGCTCGTCGCCGAAAATTTCCTGAAGCCGGTCCAAGGCGCGGCTCATCGCCGGTTGGCTGAGGAACATGCGCTCGGCGGCGCGGGTGATGCTGCGCTCCTCGACGAGTGCCTGCAGCACCGCCAGCAACCGAACGTCGACGCGGCGTATATGCGCTTCTTGCATGGTCATCATTATAAGAATGCATTGGCTTTATGAATACACCCTGGTTCATAGTTTTCTCCAATCAGGTCCGGCCCGCCGCCGGAAAAGAGAGAACCGTGGTGCTTGTTCGTGCGGCGCAGCCCGTCGCCTGCGGAGGCGCCGCGTGATTGGGAGGCCGAATGTCCGATATCCTCATCGATATGGGTGGGACTTTCACCGACGGCGTGCTGATCCACGACGACGGCAAGATCACGGTAGGCAAATCCGAGAGCGATCCAGCTGACGCCGCCAACGCGATCCTCCGCTGCATCGCCGGCCTCGCCGCGGAGTGCCAGTTCGAGATCGAGGAACTGCTGGCGCGGACCAGAACGATTTTGATCGGCACGACGCTTGCGACGAATTGCATCCTGGAGAGCAAGGGCGCCAAGTGCTGCCTGATCCACACCAAGGGTTTCCGCGACGTCTTTGAACTCGGGCGAACGATTCCCAAAACCGACATTTACAATTTGAAGGTCGACGCTCCCAAAGTGCTGATCCCGCGCTATCTGCGCTTCGGCGTCGAGGAGCGCATGCAGTACGACGGCGCGGTAGTCACCCCCTTGAATGAGGACGATGTCCGCCAGGCCGCCAAGGCAGCAAAACGGCATGGCGTCGAAGTTCCGGTCGTCTGCTTTTTGCATTCCTACATCAATTCGGCGCACGAGGAGCGCGCGGCGGAAATTCTGAAGGAGGAATTTCCCAACGTCGTCGTTTCGTCCCATATCGTGCGGCGCTGGATCGAATACGACCGCGCCAGCACGGCGACGTTCGCCGCCTATGTCAAACCGATGCTCAATCGATTTGTCGGCGCATTGGAAGCGAAGCTGCGCGAGGCGGACTTCGGCGGCACCGTACTGTTCTCGACGGGGCTCGGCAGCGTTGCGACAGCGGAACTATGCCTGGAAAACCCGGGCCATCTCATCGGGTCGGGTCTCGCCATGGGCGCGCTCATGGGCCAGTTTCTCGCCCGCAGTGCCGGATTCGACAACGTTGTCACCTGCGACATCGGCGGCACCAGCGTCGATATTGGCGTCCTCAAGGATCAGACGATCGCGACGACGACCGAATCCGTCACCGGGGATCAGAAAAACGCGCTCGAGGCCATGGATATCCCGAGTATCGGAGCGGGCGGCGGTGCGATCGCCTGGATCGACGATACCGGCGTCCTGCGCGTCGGTCCCGCCAGTGCCGGCGCCAATCCTGGACCGGCCTGTTACGGCAAGGGCGGCACTCAGCCGACCTTGACCGACGCCAACGTCATGCTCGGCTACATCCCGACCGACTATTTCCTCGGCGGCGATATTCCGCTCGACAGCGGTTTGGCCCGGCGAGCGCTGGACGTGATCGCAAGGCCGCTCTCCATGGATTCGGTCGAGGCTGCGCACGCGATTTCTTCGCTGGCCGAAGCGCTCATGGCCGAACAGATTTTTCTGACGATCGTCGAGAAGGGTTATGATCCACGCGATTTTGTCTTTGTCGCGGCCGGGGGAGCCGGGCCCGTCCACGCGATTGCAATCGGTCACCGGCTCGGCATCAGGACCGTCTACATCCCCAAGCACTCCGCCGTATTCTCCGCGCTCGGCGGTGCGACCGCCGATTACGGCCGTGTGTTCAATCGTTTCTTTTATCAGCGTGACGACCTTGCGAAGATCAGTGATTTGACTCGCCTGTTTCATTCCTTGCACGAGGAAGCCGTCAGTGTGCTGGAACGCCAGGGGGTCGACCGGTCGAACATGGCTTTCGTGCGCGGGGCTGAAATGCGCTATTTCGGCCAGTTGCGCGACATCGAGGTGGCGCTGCCGGAGACCACTACGCCTACCGATTTCACCGCGGATGATTTCAAGTCCCTCGTGCGCCGGTTCCATGAGCGACACGAGGCTTTGTATGGCTGGGCCAATCCGAAATTGCCAGCGACGCTCGCCATGCTCAAAGTGCGCGCGATCGGCAAACGCAAGCCATTCGAAGCCACCGAGCAGCCTTTCGCGGGCCGCGATGCCTCGGCGGCCCTCAAGCGCAAACGTCCCGTCTATTTCAAGAGTGGCGGCAGCTTCACGGAGACGGCATGTTACGACGGCAACAGCCTGCGCAACGGAAACACGCTACCGGGGCCCGCGATCATCGAGGAACGGCGCACTACAGTGGTGGTGCCGGAGGGATGGCAGATCGCAGTCGATCGCTACGGCAATTATTTGGCAACTCTGCAGTGACGACGCAATAAGCCGAGGGCACGCTCATGGACGCGCGGACAGACAAGAATATCGATCCATTGACGCTCGCCATCGTCGAGGCGCGGCTGCAGGCGATGAATCAAGAGCTGGGGACCCGCCTGTTTCGCCAGTGTTTCTCGGTGCCGACCTCGCATATCCGCGATCTCGGCGTCGTGCTGTTCGACAAGGACGAAAGGACACTCAGCATCGGCAATTTCATGCCGGTGCATACCGGAGGCAGCCACGTCTCGCTCAAGGCAATGCTCGATGCGATCGGTCGTGAAAACATCTATCCCGACGATTTCATCATCGGCAACGATCCGTTCGTCGTGCGCTTTGGACACCTCGCCGATTGGTCGTTTCTACGGCCGATATTCTATGAAGGTGAACTCGTCTTCTATCATTTTGCGCGCACGCATCAGTACGACAGCGGCGGCGCCTATCCCGGCTGCTATTTCCCACGTAGCTACGATTGTCACGGCGAAGGCCTGATCATCCCGCCGATCAAGCTCATCGAGCGCGGCAAGATCGACGAGAGGGTCTATTCGGTGATCCTGCGCAATCTGCGCGGGTCCGAGCTGGTGCGTGCCGACAACATGCTGATGTACGGGTCGATGAAGAAGATCGAGGCGCGCATCGTCGAGTTGATCAAGCGCCATGGCAAGCCGACGGTCGTGGCCGTGTGCGACGAGCTGATTCGTCGCGCCGAACAGCGCATGAAGGAGTTGATCGCGACTTGGCCCGCCGGCACCTATTACGCCGAGCGAGCGGCGGATTGGGATGGAACGACGGATCGGCCGATCTGGGTACGGCTCGCATTGACCGTCAAGCCGAATGAAGGTCGTCTGGTTTTCGATTTTTCCGAAAGTGACCCGCAGGGCGATTTCGTCAACGTTCCGGTCGGCCAGGTCTGGTCGTCGGTAGCAGCCAGCCTCCTGTGGTCGATGCCGCCGGGCGTTCCGCGGAACCAGGGATTCTTCAACTGTCTCGATGTGATCACCAAGGAAGGCACGGTGCTCGACCCGGTGTATCCGGCGACGAACGCCTGCCAGGCGGTCACCTTGGGCGGAGAGATCACGGAATGCGTCATGTTGGCGATGAGCCAGGTCGCGCCTAAGGACACGCCGGCGACCTGGGGCCGGCACTCGAACACACTCTTCGCCGGCAAGCGGCGCGACCGCATTGATCCCCGCACTGGATCGATTTCCGAGTATACGGCGCATCTGTTCCATGCCTGCCCGTCGAGCGGCGCGGCTCTCGGCTACGACGGCGTCGACGGAAGCGGATCGAGTTCGCTCGGAGGCGCCTGTATTCGAGCGCCCGTCGAGGTCACGGAGTGGTATATTCCGTATCGGTGGGAGGCTTACGAGTTCAAGACTGATAGCGCCGGCCCGGGTCAATGGCGCGGTGGTCTTGGAACTCACGTCGAGACGCTCAACGTCTATGACCGCAATGTCTGGCAGCCGCTCGATTGTCTCACCATGTCGGGCAACGCCGACGGCGAGAAATTCAATTCGGTCGGCTTGCAAGGCGGTGAAGGCGGAACCCTGACCGAGCTATGGATCCTCCGCAATGGGGAGCGAATCGACTATCGAACGTTCGATCTCAAATATCTGGACCCGGGAGACATCCTGCTGCAGGATTCCGGCGGCGGCGGCGGTTTTGGCGATCCGCTTGATCGCGACATCGAAAAGGTTCGGTGGGACGTTTTGAACGAATATGTTTCCGTCGCCGCCGCCCGCGACCGTTACGGGGTCGTCATCGATCCCGAAACGTTCGACATCGACCAAAAAGCGACTGAGCAATTGCGGAGCAAACGAAAACAAGCGAAGACTCCCTGATGAGCGCGCGTTCTTCGGCTTCCGACTGGTTGTTGATCAGGGTCGAATTGTTGGTCTCGTGCCCCACGCCGCAAATGGGCGAGGTCGTCCAGCGGCGGTAACGAAGTTCACGAGCCCCGCCGGCGAGTTCCGGGAGTACGTCAGCAAGGCATGGTCGACTCGCGGTTTAAGGCGGTGCTTTCTGTTTATTTATTCGGCGAAAGGATCCGGCAGGGCGCCGATCGAGTTGGACACCGCGGTCATTTCACGTTCATTCACGTGCAGGCGAAAGATGTCTGGCCTGGCATAATGTCCAACTACGTCGAAATCGAACTTGCCACGCGCGATGTCGCTGCGGTTAATGTCGGCGGTGAGAATTGTGGCACCCTGAAAGTCCGGCCCGGCGAGCAGTTGTCCCAGCGGGGAGATAATGCAACTGCCGCCTCGCATCAGAACAGTTTTCGGGTCGTCACCCTGGATCGCATCATAGTCGCCCGGGCAATCCCCACGCCGCAAAAATTGGCAAGCCGAGAGCACGAAGCAGCGGCCTTCGAGCGCGACATGTTGCATCGTCGGCAGCCATGTGTCGCGATCATCCGCCGTCGGCGCACAATAGATTTCGACGCCCTTGGCGTACATCGCGGTCCGCAACAATGGCATATAATTTTCCCAACATATGACGGCGCCGAGGCGGCCGATGCTGGTGTCGAGCACAGTCAGTGTCGAGCCGTCGCCGAAACCCCAAATTAAACGTTCCATCGCAGTCGGCATTGTTTTGCGATGCTTACCGAGGAGAGCGCCGTCGGGACCGAAGAACAGGACCGTGCAATAGAGCGTGCCGCCATCCTTCTCAATTACGCCGATCACGAGATGCGCCGCTGCCTTGCGTGCTGCGGCTCCCAAGCGCCGGCATTCAGCGGAATTCAATGCCAGCGCACTCTCGTAATAGCGCCGAAAAGCCTCTCGTCCTTGTGGGCTGCGCATGCCGACGCGTGCGCCAAAATCGAGCCCCTTCGGATAGCCGGAGATGAAGGCTTCCGGAAAGACGACAAGCTCGGCACCGGTTTCCGCCGCCTTGGCGGTCAACTGTTCAACCTTGGCGACCGTGCCGGCGAGATCGAAAGGTGCAGGACAGTCCTGAATGACAGCGACACGAACGAGTTCCGCCATGATCATTCCTCTCGCTCGCAGCGAATGTAGCAGAACCGAAAGCGGACCAACTGGCAAGCCCGTCGGCGTGCCCGTTAGACTTTGAGCAACCCAGCCGATCGACTTCCGATTTAGATCGAGCGGATTATGCTTTAATTCCGCGTGCCCGTGTATGTTACGCGTCACGTCCCAAGACCCAAGCCAAGGCCCAAGCCAAGGCCCAAGCGGCGAGCCGATCGGCCTGCTCTCTTGACCGCCGGTTTGCCTTTAAGCTGCTCGATGTCGAAACGGTCAGGCCGACAATTAAACGGGAGGAAGGCAATGACGCAACCGCGGCTGAAGCATTTCGGATGGGGCCGGGAAGGCGAGGGTTTGACGCCGGCCGAAGAGGCCTTCGTGCTCGGCCGCATCGAGCAGCGGTTCGGCCCGCAGGCGAGTGGCGAAGTCAAACCGCCCCGGCTGGAGGACATCAAGCTCGAACCGCCCCGGCTCGATCCACCCGCATCGTTGCCGTTCTGCTCGACCGCGCTTTATGACCGCGCGGCGCACACCTACGGCAAATCTTTCCCCGATTACGTGCGGGGGCTCGTCGGCGAGTACCACAGTGCGCCGGACGTCGTCGCATATCCGCGCACTGAGGAAGAAGTCGCGGCGGTGCTCGACTGGGCGGGCGGCGCGCAGGCGAGCGTGACGCCGTTCGGCGGCGGATCGAGCGTCGTCGGCGGAGTGGAGCCGAGACGCGATGCGGTTCGGCACAAGGCGGCGGTGACGATCGACCTACGCGAGCTTGGCCGCGTGCTCGAGGTCGACAAGACCTCGCGCGCCGCGCGCATCGAGGCCGGCGCGTTCGGCCCTGCGCTGGAGGCGCAACTCAAGCCGCACGGGCTCACGCTTCGTCATTTCCCGCAAAGTTTCGAGTGCTCGACGCTCGGCGGCTGGATCGCGACCCGCTCGGGCGGTCATTTCGCCACGCTCTACACCCACATCGACGATCTCGTGGAATCGCTTCGCGTCATCACCCCAAAGGGCGTGATCGAGACGCGGCGGCTGCCGGGCTCCGGCGCCGGCCCAAGCCCCGACCGGCTGCTGATCGGCTCGGAAGGCATTCTGGGCATCATCACGCAAGCTTGGATGCGGTTGCAGGATCGTCCCAGGTTTCGCGCCGGCGGCGCGATGCAGTTTGCGGATTTCTTCACCGCGGCCAAGGCGTTGCGGGCGATCTCGCAGGCTGGACTGTACCCGGCGAATTGCCGCATCCTCGATCCGCATGAGGCGTTCAACACCGGCGCGGCAGACGGCAGCGTGGCGATCATGGTGCTCGCCTTCGAGTCCGGTGACCATCCGGTCGAACCGTGGATGGCGCGCGCAAGCGAATGCTGCGCCGATCACGGCGGCAAACCGGACCGCACCGATACCGCGGACGCCCACCGTGAGGGCGCGGCCGGCGCCTGGCGCAACGCCTTCATCCGCATGCCCTACGCGCGCGAGCGCACCATCGAGCGCGGCATCATCAACGATACGTTCGAGACTGCGATCACCTGGGAGCGGTTCGAGTCATTCCACGACAAGGTTAAGGCCGCGACCGAGCGCGCGATCGTCGAGGCGAGCGGGCGTGCCGGCCAGGTTACCTGTCGCTGCACCCATGTCTACCCGGATGGGCCGGCGCCCTATTTCACGTTCCACGCCGCCGGGCGGCATGGCGAGTTGAGCGCGCAGTGGCAAACCATCAAATCGGCCAGCCTCGATGCCGTGATCGCGAACGGCGGCACCGTCACCCACCATCACGCGGTCGGGCGTGACCATCGGCGGTGGTACGATCGCCAGCGCCCACCCTTGTTCGCCGCGGCGCTGAAGGCGGCCAAGGCGACAATGGACCCGCAGGCCTTGCTCAATCCGGGGGTGCTGATCGATTCATAGCCGGGCAAAGCATATCGTTATGACAGAAGATGCCGTCCGGCTTGAGAACCCGATTGATCTCCTTGAATGCTCTAATAATCTCGAGGTGGCGTGAAGCGAACTGTAGAGTCACCGCATCGAAAGAATTGTCGGGAAACGGCAGCACATGGGCGTCGCAGACGCGTGCATGGATCGCCAGATTCTCCTCCAACTGCGGAAGAGTGTTCCGGTGACCAAGACCGAGGGCCAATAGGCGAAATCGCGCCTGCGCTTCCACATGTTCGCGAAGGGCAACCGGAATAAATCGATACTTGTAGGTTTTTCTTACTGGGGTAAGAATTTCACCCGAAGTCGCGGTTGACGGCGGACTTGGGTCTGTCAATTCGAACTAGCCAAGCTGTCGATGTTGCGCTGAAACTCGGCCGCTGATACCGCTTCCATAGCTGATTGAATCGAAAGGTTGCGGTGGCGGGGACTAAAGATCGGAATGGGTTGTTTTCGGGTTGCGAGGCGTGATTCTTTGACCGTCTGATTCGGAGGGAACAGAT
>Ga0187856_1000601_pt1 | contig 32087 bp, 35 predicted proteins | sample June2016WEW_8_40_FD_132443 | JGI IMG/M metagenome (GOLD analysis project Ga0187856, IMG submission 132443) | Peatland microbial communities from SPRUCE experiment site at the Marcell Experimental Forest, Minnesota, USA - June2016WEW_8_40 | ecosystem: Environmental > Terrestrial > Soil > Wetlands... | reverse complement strand
TTCGGGGTTGGGGTTGGGGTTGACCGTGTTGGCCGGTTTTGCCGCGTCCGACCCGGTGGTCACCCCATTTTCGTTGGCCGGTTTTGCCGGCGGTCGCCGTCCCCAGGCACCTGGCGGGCGCACTCCGATCCCCGCCGCTTTCAGGTAGGCTCCAGCGGTCTCCCGACGCACCCCGGTTTCTTGCTCGATGCGCCGCAAGGGCCATCCGAGCCGGCCCAGGGCTATGACTTGTTGTTTTTTCGCTTTGCTCAAGACGTTGCTCATAACGACGAAGGCTACTGCCTTGCGTCGGAATCAACGTCCCCGAGCTTCATTTTCGTTGGCCGGTTTTGAGGTGACCCTCATTGGCCGCTTTTGGGTGACCCCTGAGGTTGTGGATCCCACGTCCGCTCCTGCCGCCGCCAATCAATGCCTTCCAGTAGCATCGATAACTGTGCTCGCGTCAGCGCCACCGTCCCGCTCGCCGCTTGCGGCCGTACAAAACGTCCGCGCTCCAGCCGCTTGGCGAACAAACACAAGACGTCTTCATAATGCCCCTTTTCACTATGTGGTTGATAAGTCGAGAACTGTCTGGACCGAAGACGGTACTGTGGGGGAGGATCTTCCGAGCCGTACGCGATCAAGTAGGCGCTTAGCGTCCTCGCTCTCAAGAGCCTGTTTGTTCAACACCCACGGCCCACAGGCGATCGGCCGCTCTGCCGCAATATAGCCGCGTTCGATGGCAATCCGCAATGTGCGATTAGATACGCCGACCACACGTGCGGCCTGCGAGAGATTCAGCCAACCTTCTGCGGCCTGGCGCTGCGCATCATGACACTTGATTTCATGATTGAAGCGCAACGATGTAACCAGAGCCCGCGTCCAGTAATTACCGCGAGCGGTGGTTAGTTTTGCGCGATTGAGAACGCCGGCGATCATCTCGTCGCTGTAGATGCGCGACAAGACGCGAACTGACTCCACGATATCCTTCGGGATGTGCCCGCTGCTTTCTCCGCGACGACGACGCGGCAGGCGCAGTGGCGTATGCACGCCACCCTTCCAGTGGATAAGCAGCACGATGTCCACAACGATTTCGCGGATCAGCGCTCGTAGGAGTCGCTTCTTCGTAAGCTCGTCGGCCTCCGGATTATTCCACAAGGCCTCGAGATCGCTCGCAAGATCTTTGAACTCATCCACTGTGCCCACGCTGGTGGACTGTGCGCATTCCCTCTCTGTGGCAATCCGCCCTTCGATGGCTCGCTCTTTTTCAAGGGCGGCATTCCACCGCCGCTCAAGCTCTTGCGCAACTAGGCGATTTTCCGGATCCGAGGCCTCATACTGCCGTTCGGCGCGCTGCGCCCGGTAGCGCGCAGCTTCGAGATCGCGGCGCAGGGCATCCAGAACCTCAGAATGTGCTTGGGCCTGTCGCTGAGTAGCCATGATCGCTGCCTCTATCGCTGCGGGTTGCACCACGCACAGCAACTGCCGAGCGACTGCGGCATCGACATTTGCACCGCTGAAGGCGGCACACCGCGCTTCCTTGTTGTCCAGGTAAGCCCTGGGGCATGCATAACGAACCACCTCGCCATCAGCACCCTTGTAGAATACCCGCAGCATACGGGCACAACGCCGGCAACGCAACAACCCCGTCAACAGCCCGCTGCCACGGCGCGCGGCCCCGGATGGTTCGCAATCGCGATTGCTGATGATCATCTTCTGGATACGCTCGAAGTCTTCCCACTGCACATAGCCTTCGTGCGCATCGGGGATAAGGGTAACCCAGCGCTCGCGAGGTCGGCGCCGAGTGCGCTGCACGGAGAGACCATTTTCGTAGCACGTCAGGCTCTCAGTCTTGCCATACGCATACGCTCCCCCGTATGCAGGATTCGTCAGGATGCGGTGGATGCCAGAATAGGCGGGCCGTCGCCAGTGAACCTCGCCCCGGATCGTGCGGGCCGGAATCGACAGTTCGTTCTCCATAAACCACAGCAGCGTTTGGCGAGCGCTGCCGAGTTCGAGAAACTTTGCAAACACCAGCTCGATCGTGCGCCGAATGCGCTCATCGGGTTCCTTCTGAAGTCGCCCGTCCTCATCCTTGACGAAGCCGACCGGACAGTGCGAGACGAGTTCACCGCGTCGCGCCTTCTCAACTCGGGCCTCGCTGGCCCGCTGGCGAAGCAGGTCGAGTTCGTACTCGTTAAGGGTTCCCTTCAGCCCCAACAGCAACCGATCATTGCCCAGGCGCGGCGAATACACCGTCTCCTGATCAACGAGCAGCGTGTCGACAATACGGCACACCTCCACCAACTGCTGCCACTCACGGCTGTTCCGCGCGAAGCGAGAAACCTCGCGTGCGCAGACCGCTCCCACCTCTCCGAGACAGACCTGCGCCACCATGCGCTCAAACCCGGTGCGCGTGACACCGCCACCCGCCGAACGGCCGAGATCTTCATCGATGATCTCCACCTCGCTCCAGCCCAGTGATCGGAGATGAGCTTCCATCGCGTACTGCAGCTTCTGGCTTTCAAGGTTGTTCATCACCTGATACGGCGAGGACTGCCGTACGTAGAGGATAGCTTTACGCGAAAGATGCTGCGGCTTGATCTTGTCACTCATCGCGCCCTCCCCGGTTTTGAAGGACGCGAACTGGATCGTTCGTCCAAACACTGACGAGCAGTTGCGCCAGGAGTCTTACCACCTCGACGCGCGCCGGTTGGGTGAGATCGCTCCAGCGCGGTACGGCGAGTCGTTCGCCAAACAGCGCCAGTTGTGTTATTCGAGATCTTTCTGAAAAGGCTGCCATCCGTGTCTCCGTGACCGGCTTGCCGGGATAGCTGCGGTTGTAACACCGAAGCCTTCACAGAGGCACGTTGCTCAGCGATCGAGCTTTTCAAAGTGCGCAGCGTCGCGCAATCAACATGGGGCTGTTCCGTGAGCCGCAGCGTCGCGCAATGCGCCGCATCGAACATCCACTTCGGGATTTCAACCAGCATCGCATCAAGCGGCGCATCAGGGAGTTTGCACTGGAATGCTACATCGGCGTGCGCACCGCCAGCCCTGCGCGTCAACACACTACGACCATACCAGCGGTGCCATGGATAACAGACTTGTCTGGAATCAAAGGCGATACTATGGGTTTTCTGTAGAGGGATTGCATAACCCGTCACCGTCGTACCACAAAACTTTAATCAGATCGCCCCGCCGCCCGCGAAACACGAACACATGACCGGAGAAAGGACTCTGTTCCAACTTGGTTTGCACCAGCGCACTCAGCCCGGTGAAACCCCGCCGCAGATCGGTCACCCCGCAGCGATCCGAATCCGCGTGTTCGTCGGCGGCCCCATCATGACCGCAGGCACTCCAACACCACCCGCAACAAAACCGGATCGGCACCGCCCTCGATGCGCACCTGCGCATGGCGGAGTTCGATGTGGACCGTCCCCGACCACGAGCTCGAGCCCGACCGCTCACCGCTGGGCGATCTCATCAGCGACGGTGAGCTCTCGCTTACCCTCACCGGCAACAGTTTGATCGCACCGCTGCCCCCAAGTTGCCCTGCCAGATATAGCTTGCGCCTGTTGAGAACCAGGTTGGCGTTGATCCCGTGCGTCCGCGCCACTCTCGCTACCGGCGCCCCCTGCGCCAACGCCTCTTCGACAATCCCTCGCTTCTCTTCCAACGTCCGGTACCGCCGCTTAGGGGTGGCGGGTTGAGTGTTAGTGTCCATCATCACTCCAATTGGACACTATCGTTTGTGCCCACATCGAGAGCATGACTTCCAATTACACCTCTGTCCAGACGGCCACTGCCGGTCACTGCCGGCTTTCAATTACCCACAAATAACACAGGTTTTGAGGTTAGTGCTAGATGAGGTAAGTGGTTCGGCCTCACCGTGAGTACTTCTGCCTAGGGGATGAAGCATGGCGAACTAGGGTCATGAAAAAGCGCGAGGGATTTGCAGGTTTGCAGTCCGACTGCTGGATCGGCAATGAACTAGCAAGGTGCAACTTCAAGGATGAACGCCACGCGAATAGATTGCGCAAGCTTCTGGAGCAACTCTCCGATAAAATTGGAGGGAGCATTCCCTTGGCTTGTCAGGACTGGGCAAACACCAAAGCGGCCTACCGCTTTTTCTCCAACGACCGGGTCAGCGAGCGCGAGATTCTGGCTGGCCACTTCCAATCCACGCGCGATCGACTGGCAAGCACGGACGCGCTCATCCTCGTGCTGCACGATACGACGGAGTTTACCTTCCACCGTAGTGAAGTCGGACCTGTGGGCATGGTGAACAAGTCCTATATGCGCAAGAACAAGCGAGGACGCCCGCTACACTACACCGTCTGCGGCATTCTGATGCACTCCAGCCTGGCGGTAACCACGGAAGGGCTCCCTTTGGGGCTGACCGCGGTCAAGTTCTCGACGCGAGATGAATTCAAAGGCTGTAACGCCCTGAAGAAGAAGATCAATCCGACCCGTGTGCCCATTGAGGAGAAGGAAAGCTATCGCTGGCTGGAGAACGTGAAGGAGGCGACAGCGCTTTTTGAGGAGCCGAAAGGTTGCGTGCACGTCGGGGATCGCGAGAGCGATATCTATGAGCTGTTCTGCATCGCGCAACAGGCGGGCACGCACTTTTTGCTCCGGACCTGCGTGGACCGACTCGCGGGCCACGGGGATCATACCGTTGCGGACGAAATGAAAGAAACACGCGTGCAAGGTCTGCATCGCATCCAGGTCAGGAATAAAAAGGGAGAAATCTCGGAAGCCACTCTGGAGATTCGCTATCGTCGCATCCGGGTTCTGCCGCCCATTGGAAAGCAGAAACGATACCCCAACCTCGAGCTTACCGTACTGCACGCGCAGGAACGAGATACGCCCATGGAACGGGAGAAGATCGACTGGAAGTTGATTACGGATCTGCCGGTCCAGTGCCGAGCGGATGCCATCGAGAAGCTGGAATGGTATGCCATGCGCTGGAAGATTGAGACCTTTCACAAGGTCTTGAAATCTGGTTGTAAGGTGGAGGAGTCCAGACTGCGAACTGCGGAGCGGCTCGTCAACTTGGTAGCAGTCTTGTGTGTGCTCAGCTGGCGAATCTTCTGGATGACCATGATCAACCGCACCAGCCCCAATCTCTCACCAGACGTAGCCTTTACCGAGCTGGAGCTTTGGCTGCTCGACGAACTGGTGCAGGATAAAGCCAACGCGCATCCATCTAAGAGCCTGACTACTTACCTCACCAAGCTTGCCCGACTCGGCGGCTATTTGGCCCGCGCCCACGATCCGCCTCCCGGAAACACCGTCATGTGGAGAGGTCTCTCTCGACTAACCGACATCCAATTAGGAGCGACCATCGGTGCTCAACTTGTGGGTAATTGAAAGCACTGCCGGACGCTTACGCAACAAGGTACCAGCCACAAGGCGCTGAGGAATCTCTCCGCTGAATTACAGTGGTGGCCCGCCGGGTCATGGGACTTTCATTCTCTTCCCATAGCCGTTTACACGTTCTATTTACACGCGGAGCAACGCCGCTTTACCGCGGTAGTGAATCGGCGTCGCGGCCGTATCGACTAGGTTGCATGCCAGAGACGAGATCGCTTCGTTCTGCCGCGTCGTAAGCCTGTTATCGTGAAATCGCTTCCGCGTTTCATAATGCGTTATTCGTCGATTTCGATCTTGACTCGGGAACTCGAGCCCAAGATCCCGGCCCAAGATAAGCACACCGCTCGCGAACTTTGAAGAACTTACGCAGCCACCTAAGACCTGTTAAGTTGTTGCAAATACTTCTTAACGCCAGTCTGAAAAGGCTGGCGTCGGCGGTTCAACTCCGTCCCTGGCCACCACATTTCAAAGAACTTAGCGGAATCTCGTCTTGCGCTCCCAGTCCGCTCTCAGTCCGCTGTTTTTCGGCGAGATCCGGTTCGGTTCCTGGCTACGATGATGGTGAAGGACTTAAACTCGAAATGCCTCTCCCTCAGTCCGCTTTCAGTCCGCTTCTGTCTGCTGCCGGTTCCACTCACACCAGTTTTCTCACACCAACTGGCACAAAAGACGCTATGAAGAGATCCGAACTGACGAAAGCAGTAAGGCGATGGACGGCTTTAAGTCCGCTCCGCCTGTGCATCGAAGTTCCTGCATTGTTCTGCGCTCTTTGGGTCTACGCGCATTTGGCCGCACAGTAATTCTCAAAGCCTGGATGCGGGAAATGGATGCGACCGGATCGGTTACGAGTTGCGGCGTGACTCTGAGCGGCGAGGGGGTGGATCTTTTCTGATTGTCATAACGGCGGCAAACGGCAAACTCACGAACCCCAGCGAATTTCGCATGTTGGACAGCGTCGGGAAGAGGCTGCCGCTCTGCCGAAGCCTCTCGCAATAAAGTCAATGCTCGCGTTACGCCGATTTCTTTGCTGGGAGGGAAAACTCGATCAATTTCCCGGGCTGTGAGTGCTGAACCGGCGTGACTTTTCTTCGGAAGCTCGTGGGTATGTAGAACTCAACTATTCGTGCCATGACATCCTCCTCCTCTATTTTGTGAAAACTCTGCGCCTCAGCCTCTTGTGATCGGCCTTCAGTGTGGGGGACCCTGCCACTCCCACCCGCACTGACAGCGGTCAGAACGGATAAGCGGAGCTTTGTCATGAGTGCCTTACAAACAGCGCATGGTCTCGTCCACATAACTCTTCTCCGCGTGCTGAGGTGTTCCACTGACGGAAGAAGCACTTGATTAGCCAAAGTGTGTGGGCAGCGTTAAGCGTAACCGCAGGTGATCCGGAACTCAGTGTCCGTTGAAAAGGAAACAGTTGACCACGAATCTATGCGTTCTTGCAGTCGGGGGAATAGGCATACATTGTGACGCGAGCCCCTGCTTCAAAGAGCTAAGTGTCACCACCCGGACTGTGCGTCTGCCATGGGACAGCCGCGAATTCAGAAGACACGAAACCAAGGCCGGATGCCCGATGTGTTCCTCGGCGGGCGGGAAATGATGTTTGTTAGTGGACACCAGCACTTTTTCTCGGGATTGGGATTCTAAGGACGTTTGATCTCAATAAGCCCGCGATGCTGTCCGAGCAACGTCCTCGTGTCGATCCGCGGACTCTCGCACTGTGTTGACAGCCTGCCCCAATGCAGCTTCCAAGAAGACGGTCGGCAACAAAGTCCGTCGTTTGCATCGTTCGCAGCAAGGAAGGCTTGAAGTCGGCGATGGTTAGTCAGAAGCGGTGGTGGAAGGGAAAGTGCATATGCACAGTGCAGCAAGCTTCGGTGAGTTCGAACGCGGAGAGCAATCACGACATGAATCGCCGCTCTGACTGCAAATCACCGATGGCTGATACTTCGTTGTTCTTTTTGAGGGGCTTATGGAAAACGTAGAATTGACCACACTCCGAACCAGCGCGGATCTGATTTCGAGCATTTTGAATTGGGTCTGTCCCGAATGCGGAGTAAGAATGGGCGGACTGGGCAACGAGTTCATGTGCCACGGCAAATGTCAGATCAATTGGCGCCCGGTTTGGGAGCGAGTATTCGTTAACGCTGCAAGGCAGCGCGCGGCGCGCGGACGAAGGAGATTCAGATGTCAGTAACTCTTTCTCAGGTTCGCGACATCTTCAAAAATCTTGTGGCTGGCGACGGTAGTGCGTTCTTTACCCACGTTGCGGACAATGTCGATTGGACGGTAGAGGGAACTCATCCTCTCGCGGGCCATTACCATAGCAAAGCGGATTTTCTGTCCCACACTTTCGAGAGACTAGCGAAGGTCTTACCGCAAGGCACGCAGCTTCAGGTTCAACACGCATTGGTAAGCGGAGATTGGGCTGTAGTGGAACTGCGCTCTCTCGCCAGTGCTCAGAACGGTCTCAGGTTTGATAACAGGTACTGTTGGGTCTGCCGGTTCAGCGCTGACAAAATCGTTGAGGTCCGCGCATACCTCGACTCGGCTCTCGTGGCGCGTTTGTTCGAAGAGAACCCAATCTAATGCGTCTATGTCCCGTCTGTCATGGGTTCACTGTCCTGGAAGCGAGGGCCATCCAAAGATTAGCTGGTTACCTCGCGCTCAGGAAAATATTTCACAACCCAACTGTTTGGGTCACGTTCTCCTGAGTGGGCTGAGTTATTTTCTCCGGTAGATGCAGCTCTAACGCCATCACCAAGATCCCCAACCCAAACGTGAACGAGAAAGCCTGTACGCCGGGATCAAAGAATCCAATCTCAAAAGTTCGATCTCCGACATGACCCTTTTGCCGGATGAGCTGATAGAGACGAGGCTCTCGAACCTCGCCGGCGCCGTCGGGAGATCACGCTGCTTAGCTCTCCTGAGGCGGACGGGCATTGGCGTGAGCCACCTCTTTGCCCCACGTGAGTAGTTCCCGGGTGCAGTCGTCGTGCTCGATTTGACACTCGATCAAGACGGGGCCGCCTTTGTGAGCGCCGGCAGTCTTGATCGCGTCGGCCAGTTCCCCGGCCGTTGTTGCCCTCAGACCCAGGCCATTGCCGTCTTCCGCGTTGAATGCAGAGATCAACCCGGCGTAGTCCCAGTTCTTGAAGTAGTTGTAGGGTCCTTCATGGATCTCGGATTCGATGACGTACCCGCGGTTGTTCACGAGAAAGATGAGCGTGTTCTGTCCGTACCGGATCATGTTGGACACCTCCTGAGCAGTCAGCTGGAAGGAGCCGTCGCCGATCATGGAGACCAATCGACGATCGGGTTCCAGTCCCATCCCGTAACCGAAGGTTGCCGGTACGGCCCAACCGATGGCACCCCACTGCATCTCGATCTCGAACCGGGCGCCATCGGGGAGGTGCATGTACATGCCGTTGAACCATGCGTCACCCGTCTCCACAAGCAGTGTGGTCTTCGCGTCAATGCACTGTTCGATCTGGCGGCACATCTCAGCCCGAGTTAGCGGCGTCGTTGGTTCAGGGGTTCGGGCTTCTGTCCCGTTCTTTTGACTCTGGCGCCGGTACTCAACCAAAGTGGTCTTGTTGGTGCGTACCTTCTTGGCCAGGGCTGAAAGAAAATCGGTCATGGTGACATTGGTGTATTCCGCGTCCGGGAACCTGACGTAGCGGGGACTAACGTTGATTAGGCTCTGCCGAGGGGGCAGGGCGGTCCAGCCCACGGTCGTGTAGTCGTTGAATACCGGGCCCGCAGCCAGAACAAGATCCGCCCAATTCATGATTCCCTCGCAGCCAGGGCTACTGACCGCGCCCAAATAGATACCGATGTATTGCGAATGGTCCTCAGGGAAAAAGCCCTTTGCATTCGGCATGACCGCCACTGCGCACCCGAGGGCCTCGGCAACTTCACGAAAAGCGTCGATCGCCCCGAAGGGGCGAAGATGGACCCCCGCCAGGAGAACGGGCTTCTTCGCGTTTGCGAGGAGGGTGCTGGCGCGTTCCACGGCTGTGTCGAGGGCCAGACGGTTGCTCGTTTCGGCGGTCATAAGTGTTTCGAACGGCGCCGGCTCAGGACAGGGCGCATTCGAAAGGTTGCAGGCGATTTCGATGTACGCCGGTTTGCGCTCTCGCAGCGCCGTGCCAATGGCCTCGTCGATGAGCGATGGTGCGTTGTCAGCATGAAGGATGCGCACTGCCACACATGTGATTTTCTCGAACATCTCGTACTGGTATGAAAAGTCGTGAGTGGCAATCGTATGATGAAGGAGATGGTTCTTGGAGGGGTCATTCGTGTTGTAGCCTGCTGAGACGAAGATCACCGGCAGCCGTTCGGCGTTGGCCCCGGCGACGCCGTTGAGCGCCGAAAACGCTCCCACGTTAAACGTGGTGACCACAGCGGCGCACCCCTTGACCCGTGCATAGCCCTCGGCCGCGTATGCAGCGTTGAGCTCATTGCAGCAGCCGATCTGCTCGATATTCTTGTTCGACAAAAGTTCATCAAGCAGAACAAGGTTATAGTCCCCCGGGACCATGAAGTAGTGTTTGAGGCCTATTTGCTCGAACCGCGTTGCGAGGTACTTCCCGACCGTAAACCCAGGCATGTTGTTCATCTCCTCTGTTTCAAATTGCAATACTCTCTATAGCCCGAGAAGGGCTTCTCCCGATTCAGATGGTCGCTCTCGAGACACTTATGAGTTTTGTGCGCGCTCCCAATATTTCTCAGCCGGCACAGCCCACGAAATGTCAATCGCGCTTTTAAACCTGAGGATACCGACCGCTCGAAAGAACTCGTCGGTACCATGGCACAGCACAGAGAGTAAGAACTTGCCATGGACCACGCGGCGGTCACACCAGCATTCCGGGACCCCCATGTCAATGAGGGCATCATGGAGAGCACCTAGTAGAGGGCCTTCCGCCGGGTGGAGAATTCCCAACGTTCCAGCCAGTGGAACATTAGCGTAACGGCCTTTATCAGTGCCTATTGGTGTATGTGTGCCTTTTCTTGCAGCGAACTCTCTCGTGGCCTCGTTTCTTGGGCACAAGACGGAAATGCGTTCCTTGGCAAAATTGTTTGTGACAAGTTCGTTGACTGCGTCTTCAACCTGCGTCTCGGAATATATAGCGAATACTGAATTGTCGGCATTCATGCTACCCTCCAGTTCCAACCTAGCGCTCATGTCAGTCCGCAGAGCCTGCACAGACCGACGCTGATCAAAAAGCGTCGACGTCGATGACAGCTTTGGCAAAGGCCTGTGGAGCTTCTTGCGGCAGATTGTGACCGACGCCACCGGTGATAAGCCGGTATTCGTATTTGCCCGAGAATTGCTCGCGATAGGCTGCGGAGCCCGGGTGGGGTGCTCCGTTCGCGTCACCTTCCATCGTGATCGTGGGCAGGGAAATGGCCGGACGTTCGGCAAGCCGCTTCTCGAAATGGTCATATTGCGACTCACCTTCCGCAATGCCGATCCGCCAGCGGTAATTGTGAATCACAATGGCAGCATGGTCCGGGTTGTCGAACGACGCTGCCGTACGATCGAAAGTGGCGTCGTCGAAATTCCACTTGGGCGACGCAAGCTGCCAGATGAGTTTGTTGAAATCGTGCCGGTTCTTCTCGTAGCCAGCCTTGCCGTTTTCCGTGGCGAAATAATATTGGTACCACCATTGGTACTCAACTTGTGGCGGCAATGGGATCTTGCCGGCTGCTTGGCCACCGATCAGATAGCCGCTGACTGAGACGATCGCCTTGCAGCGTTCAGGCCAAAGCACGGCGATGTCATCAGCCGTCCGCGCTCCCCAATCGAAGCCGGCGACGATCGCCTTCTCGATCTTTAGCGCATCCAGCAAAGCGATGGCGTCGAGAGCAACGACCGATGGCTGACCATTCCTGAAAGTTGCACTGGAAAGAAAGCTCGTCGTGCCAAAGCCGCGCAGATATGGGACGATCACACGGTAGCCCGCCGACGCCAACAAGGGAGTGACATCGACAAAGCTGTAAATGTCGTAGGGCCAACCGTGCAGTAGAAGTACTGCAGGACCATTGGCGGGCCCGGCCTCCGCGTAACCAACATTCAGTAGGCCAGCGTCTATCTGCTTCAGCGGGCCGAAAGTTGCGCCGGACGACCCATTCGTCCCCGGCGTAACCGGGGTCATATCTTTAGCGTTTTTCTTGCTGGGTTGTGCGACCGCAGAACTCATCGTAACTAGCTCTGCAGCAGCGAGGGTCATCGCGGCGTTCCGCATGAATCTGCGCCGATCTTGGTTGATCTGATCCGTGCTAACTTGACCTCTCTTGATTGCTTCAGACATCTCGTTTCCCTCCAATCAGATTAATTTTCAGTCGCGCTTACAGCTGTCCTCGGGCTTGCCCTAAATCACGTTGATCACAACGTCGACGTTACCGCGGATGGCCTTGGAATAAGGACACGTCTGATGTGCCGGGAGTCGAAAGCTTAATTTCCAGGTGTCCGTCAGAACTGCGGGCCGCGCCATTCGCCCGCCCACCCGTGGTGTGAGTTCTTGCGGTGTACAGCATTCGACTTGGGTCATGGTGGGCGCTGAGTCCGCTGCGTGCATCGCCATTCTCCTGTGGTGTGACAAGTGATTGCGTCGTTCACAGGAAGTGCACGCCGTACTCCAATCGACGGTCAAGCAGAAGTTTGACGATGTCGCCGTCAAATGTGTGGGTTGCGCGGAACTGGGGACACAAAAATGGAATTTCGCGGTGGTCGGTATGTTGTTGGGTCGTCTCTCGTGTCAGCGTCGCGACATACGTTCCAGGTTCCCAGTGCGGCTCGTGAGAGTACGGCGATGCGAATACGTGTGCCTTCCGCCGCAGATAGAGGATAGTATGCCGCAATGCATCGAAGCTGAACGGAGCATGGGAGCCATCCTTCGGCAACCAGGAGGCAAAGGATTCAGAACTCCACTTTGATTCTGAACCCGAACACCACTGCTCGCTGAACGCCCCCGCCAACATTCGCGTAGTACTGAATCACCGGTTGTACAAGCAGCATCGGCAGGGGATCTAACAAAGTGTTGAACTCCACGCCGCGCTCGGCATTCCACCGAGGCGAGTTGGGTGGCAGAAACTGCGGACTCAAACTGTTTTGAACGAAACCAAGCGACATCGTGTTGTGGATCGGCAGGGGTAATGGTTCATTGAATCGAAGCCCAGCGGTGAGCACCTTATTGTTGCGATTAACATTGGCCGGACTCCAATCATAGGCAAATGTCCCATCAATCCCTCTCCCCCCTTTCGGGTCCACGCGCCAGAGGGCCTGGCTTGCCATCCAGTACAGGAGATAGTCTTCCTGTCGTCCTGAATTGCCTGTTGGCGTTGTGAATTTCGATGGGTTGTAAACTGCGCCGAATTGATAGAGTCCTGAGTAGCCCTTGCGGCTCTCGACATTGTCGAAAGCACGAATCGATGACACTTTCTTGCCTGGAGTAAAACCAATCTCCGAAATGCTTATAGGTGCTCCTCGAAACTGTGGAACCAACCCAGTGGAGTTGTGAGAAAAGGGATTGCGGTCTTCAGCCTCCACCATCGATTTGACGTAGAGGTAGTGAGTCGGCGCGATGCGCACTTCCGCTGCGGGCGTCGAAGGTGGATCGAACGATTCGTATGTAGTACCGAGATTGTCCAGGGCATATCCCATCGGTTCGAAAACGAAAGATGAGCCGTCGTGCTGCGCCCCATAGAAATCCTGGCCGGCGAACTGACCGACTCGTGCGGTGAGCCGTTCGTTCAACCATCGTTTCTCCAACCACCAGGAGTCGAGACGGAATGTATTTGCGCTGGACAGGCCGCTCGGACTGGCCAGCAAACCGAGGTAGGATCCTAGATTGCCGCCGCCTTGCCAGAGCGCTGTTGCATGAAAATACAAGCCGGGCTGGTGAATCAAGGCCCCGAGATCGATATCGACCGTACCTCGAAAGCGATTCCAACTCGCAAATCGCTGAGGTTGCTGGCTCTTGATGTTGGAAAGCGAGTCGCTAATGTACTGAAAATCAAAACTGACACCGCGTTCCAACAGGCGCGACCGCTCGCCGTCCCAATCTCCGAGGAGATGGCCGTGCGCGCCCTCGCCAGTCTCATGACTATCGGGCCCGCTGAGTGTCTCCTCCTGCGCAACGGTATTGACCGCCAAAATGCTCAACGCAACCCATACCACACAAGCGAATTGTACGGATATTTGTCGCATCGTCCCTCTAAGCGGTTTCTTAGGTCCAAACTCGCGCTAGACATTCGGAAAGCGATCGATCGAGTGGCCTTCCCCTTACCAGTCTCTTTGCCCATCACTTCGCGAATCACGCACAGATAGTTCTCGTCCAGGATCGGTTCAGACGTGATCGCCAGTTCCGCATGTGAATGTCGATCTTTTGCAAAACAGTCTTGAAGTCGTCTTATGTCCTTTGGGCATGGATGGTCATGGTTGAAGCCTGTTCCGTGTACTCAACCGCTCGTAACGTGTACTCACCGAACGGAACTGCAACCACGGCTAGGACAACCGGCAAGGCTAGCGCCCATAGTTTGAAGTGAACTTCAAGAAATCCGCCCGCCGTACACCCGGCGATAAATCCCGCAAAAGCCGAAAACGTCATCTGAGCGCCACGCCGGGCTCTAGCTATCTCATCAGGCCGCCCATTGCCGCGTAGCAGCGTCGCAAGATTAATTGTCAATTGCACCGTATTCGTGGTGAGTACAGCAGTCGAAGGAAACCCCGGCAGATCGAGCTTGACGAGCGCATTTTGAGTGGCCATCGCGGCAACTCCGAGCATTCCCACAGTTACCGCTATTGCACCATCGGGATTGGAGAAGGGACCAAGAGCAACGGCAAGCCCAAAGAATCCAGCCAGAAGTACAGCATGCAGAATCAGTAAAGTTCGCAAAGTTCTATGCGTCGCCTTGTTCGTAGATAACCATGTAACCGCCCCTAGTACACAGATGAAAACCGGAACTGACATCAACGGTCCTACCTGGCTAAAGCGACCGGTTATGTAATGGGAGGCCAGCACCACGAGGTTTCCCGTAATGTGCGCGACAAACAGCCCTCCGAGTGCCAGGAATCCAATGACATCGACCGTACCCGCCGTCATGCTCAAGACAGCTGCCAACAGCCAGTCAACTTTAAGCTGCCGTGGCGGTCCTGCTGCGATTCCAGAGTCCTTTGCCATACAGATCAATTCCTAAAGATCGCGGAGAACCCATTTCTTGGTCCTTCACCATCAACATTGTTGCGATGACCGCTGCTCATAGTATTGCTTGGTATTGCTTGACCGGTATTCTCGATCTCTCGCCGCGGCCGACGGCTGTAGGGTGACTTCAGACCGATCAATGCGCCAGCAACACCGACGGCAACTCCCACAATCGTGTCGAGGAGTCGTAGGATCGGCTGTTTCCACGCGTGATCTGGGCTTATCGCAGCAACAACCATCACGACGGCAGTCGTGATGCCCGTCGTAATTACGTCGTCCGGTCGATCGAGGACGGACATCGCGAGCGCCCCGATCCCAATGAGCGCCGCCATTCCCCAGACCTGGGACGGAAAAAAGAGCAGGTAGACAAAACAAAGGGCGAAGCTCAACGAGGTTGCTGCCATACGCGACAGGGCAGCACCGGTACTTTGCTGGTAGCTGTAGCGATACACAAATACGGTGGCAACCACGGCCCACATGCCTCCCAGAAGGTCGTCGTCTCTGGAGACCGGGAACACATGGGCAAGCAAGTGCGTGATCAGCCAGTAGCTGATCACGCACAATATCGACAGCGCGATGGCATGAAGGACAGCGCTGCCCTTCTGAGCCGGAACACGCGTCAGCTTTTGCTGTTGCGCCATGAGCATTGCACCTTTCGCAAAAGGAGGTAACTTAGGCCACTTTCCCGGCCCTAATCGGTCCTTTTTTGTATTCCGGCGTATAGACATGTTGACGAATGAAGGCGACCATGTCCGTCGGCCGCTCGACGCGGGCAAGCCCGGAGTCGAAAACGAGCTTCGCAACGCGCGCTGCAGTCTGGATCTCGGTTTCCAGAATGTTCGACTGCAGCGGGTAAAGGAGACCTTGCTTGAGCAAATCGGACGGTACCTGGTCCGCTACGGCCTGCCCGGCCTCGATGAACATCTCGTCTGTGACACGCTTCGCCTGCGTGGCGAAGATCGCCATACCGACCGCCGGGAATATGTAAAAGTTGTTTGCTTGTCCCGGCAGAAATGTCTTTCCGTCTAAGCGCACCGGTTCGAACTGCACGCCGGCCGCATAGATCGCTTTGCCCTTCGACCAGGTATAGGCTTGTTCAGGTGTGCATTCAGCATGCTCGGTCGGGTTGGACAGCGCGAGGATCACGGGTCGCTCATTGATACGCGCCATACTTTCAACAACTTTCTGGTTGAAGGCACCCCCAACCGTGCTCACACCGATGATCGTAGTCGGCTTGATACTCTCGATAGCAGCGACGAAATCCCGCGTCGGCGCATGCTGGTGTGCGTACGGCTTTTGGAAATCGACAAGGTCATTGCGGGTCGACTCCAGAAGGCCGTTGATGTCGAACATGTAGATTCGTGCCTGCGCTTCCTTCAGGGGCACGCCTTGTGCAACTAGCGCAGAGCAAAGCAGGTCGGCAAGACCAATACCGGCTGAGCCCGCGCCGAGGAACAGGTATTTTTCATCTTTCAATTTCGTGCCCTTGAGCTTGGCCGCATTGATCATGCCAGCGAGAGTGATCCCAGCCGTACCCTGCACGTCGTCGTTGTAGACGCAGTACTTGTCGCGGTAGCGTTGGAGGAGGTGCACGGCGTCTACGCCGGTCCAATCCTCAAAGTGAATGCAGCATTTCGGAAACACCTCCTGCACCGCCTCGACGAACTCATCAACAAAAGAAAAAAGCTCCTCAGTCGACGGGCGTGTCTTCCGCATACCCAGATACAGGGGATCGTGCAGGTATTGCTCATTGTTAGTGCCAGCATCGAGGTACATGGGGAGCAGGTATTGTGGCGGCACTCCGGCGCAGGCGGTGTACAACTGCAATTTTCCGATGGGGATGCCCGCGCCATTTGCCCCAAGATCCCCGAGGCCGAGGATGCGGCCGGCGTCCGTGACACAAATGAACCGAACGTCTTTCTGAGGCCAATTTCTCAAGATCTCCTTTACTTTGCCGCGGCGTGTGATCGAGAGATATATGCCGCGCGCCTGGCGGTAAATGTGGCCGAACTTGAGGCAGGCTTCCCCGATCGTCGGGTCGTAAACGATCGGCAGAAAGCGAGTCGGGTCGGACATGACCGTCCGATAGAAGAGCGTTTCATTGTGGTCGAGCAGATTGATCAGGTAAATGTAGCGATCGATGTCGGTGCCCTTGTGGCCCAGTTGCATCATCACCCGGCTGAGCTGCTGATCCTCTGTTTCGGTTACGTCCGGCACGAGGCCAGTGATTCCTAGCGCCTGCTTTTCGGCCTCGGTGAAAGCGGTTGATTTGTTGAGGGTTGGGTCCTGGAGCAATTCCATTCCGCGTTTATTGGTTCTCATGTGTTTTCCTTCCTGTTCTGAATTCTTTGTGTCCTGCTCTTTGTGCCGAATAGGACTGCGATTTCAGCTGGCCTTTGCCACATAGGGGCGGACCATCTTTGCTGGATCGACAACCCGGTCGAACTCCTCTTCCGTTACGAATCCCAACTTGAGAGCGGCTTGCTTGAGTGTCAGATCGTTATCCAGTGCGTAGTGGGCAATCTTCGAAGATTTGTCATAACCGATGACCGGTGAAAGCGCCGTCACCAGCATCAGCGAGCGGTCCACGTATTCCTTGATCTTTTTCAAATTTGGCTTCGTGCCTTCGACCAGGAATTTGCGGAAGTTGCTGCACCCGTCGGCCATGATCGTGACCGAGTGAGTGACGTTGAAGATGATCAGTGGCTTGTAAACGTTCATTTCCAGGTAGCCGCCGGCGCCGCCGAAACCGACTGCGACGTCGTTTGCCATCGCCTGAACGGCGATCATAGTAAGCGCCTCGGCCTGAGTAGGGTTCACTTTGCCAGGCATGATGGAAGAGCCCGGTTCGTTTGCGGGGATCACCAACTCGGCGAAACCGGCACGTGGACCGCACGACATGAGCCGGATGTCATTCGCGATCTTGTAAAGAGAGACCGCGAGCGTCCGTAGTGAGCCGGAGAGTTGTACCAGAGCATCATGGGCGCCTTGCACAGTGAATTTGTTTGGTGCGCTACTGAAGGGCAACATCGTCAGCTTCGCAATTTCGGCAGCCGCCGCATCGCCAAATCCGGAAGCCGCGTTAAGACCCGTTCCGACAGCGGTGCCCCCAAGTGCGAGTTTGTATACATCGCGCAGCGCATGCTCGAGTCGATCCGCATTATCGCTAAGCATGCCCACGTAACCAGACCACTCTTCGCCGAGAGTGATTGGCGTAGCATCCTGCATGTGGGTACGGCCGATCTTAACTATGTCCTCCCACTCGTCAGCTTTTGCCGCTGTGGCATCGCGCAGGGCCTGCACTGCCGGGAGTAGTCGCTGTTTCACGTTGACAGCGGCCGCAATGTTCATCGCCGAGGGAAAAGAATCGTTGGAGGACTGCGACATATTGACGTGGTCGTTGGGATGAACCGGTGTTTTGCTGCCCAGCGCCGTGCCGGCTAGTTGGCAGCAGCGGTTGGAGATCACCTCATTTACGTTCATGTTGAATTGCGTGCCACTCCCCGTCATCCACACATGCAGAGGGAACATGTCCTCATGGCTGCCGGCGAGAATCTCATCACAGGTCTGAACAATTAGTCTGTGCCGCTCGTCGTCGAGCCGCCCGCCTGCGTGGTTCGCATTCGCTGCCGCCTTCTTCAAGGTGGCATACGCGGCAATCATTTCCCGCGGGATGAGGTCGTGCCCAATACTGAAATGTTCGAGTGAACGCTGCGTTTGCGCTCCCCATAGTTTGTCGCTTGGAACGTTGACTTCGCCGAGACTATCTGTTTCTTTGCGAAAGCCAATAACCGTCACATTGCTGATTGCAGCCATTGTTTCCTCATTCCTGCCCATTTTTATCTAGTCACGGCGGCCGTCAGAGCTGCGGGCCGCGCGGTTTACCCGCCCACCCGTGGTGTGAGTTCTTGTGGCATCAGCACATTTCAACCTGGGTCATCGTGAGCGCTGACTCTCGTGCGTGCATGATCATTCTCCTGTGGTGTGACGAGTGAGCATTGTGTCGTTCACGGAAGTGCACGCAATTGTCCAATCGATGGTCAAGCAGAAGTTTGGCGCCATCGCCGTCACATGAATGGGTTACGTGGAACTGAGGACACAGAGATGGAATTTGTCGCGGCGGTCGATATGTTGTTGGGTCGTCTCTGGTGTCGGCGTCGCGACACAGGTTCCAGATTCATCGTGCGGCTCGCGAAGAGTGCGGCGATGCAGTTCGAGGATCATCGCTGTTTGTTTTCATTGGTTGATTACTCTGCCAATGCCTTCTGCTTTCTGCCGCAGAAGATCGCGATGCCCAGCAAGCATCGGAGATAAACGGATCATGGGAGCAATCCTTCGGTAATCACGAGGCGAAGGAGTGAGCCGCTGTCGCGATGGGAAAGCAAATTGCTTAGAGATGAAACGTGGCGGGAAAACTACAACACATATTTGAGTCGATCTTCGGTTGCTGGCACCGCAAACTCAGTCGACCATTCACTCTTTCAGGGTGGACATACGAAGTATGCCTGGATTGTGGAAAACAGTTTCCGTATGTTCGCGCTGATCTTGGTCATCTTCATCCAGGCCGGGAAATAACAATTTAAAGGGATGTCAATTCGAGATGGAGGAGGATTTATGTTAGAGGGGATCTTTCAGCCGACGCATCTTTTGGTGATCTTCTTCATCGCCCTGCTGGTGTTCGGACCGAAGAAGCTTCCGGAATTAGGCAAGGGGATTGGCGATGGCATTCGTGCGCTGAAGCAGGGCGTGAAAGACCCGCCTTCCGACGAGCCCAAGTGTTCGAATGTTGAATAAAGGTTCTTACGATGGCCTGTGATTAGCTTGCTTGGCTACCGTTCGGCATGACCAAAGCGATGACTAGAGCGAGGGTTACGCTTTCGTGGAGATTCAGAATTGACACATGTCCTCATATCGATGTTAGGTCTGTGGCTTCTCTTCTTAATTCTGCGATCGATGATTCGAATTGCACTGATGAATCGTCACTATCGTGACTTTTTTGCCGAGCTCATTGGCCGTGGAGTATACAGGGCGGTTGCTCTGCGGCTCGGCCGTAACCGGGACGCCGGAGCCTTGCATCGGGTCCTGCTTTGGGTTTTTCCCGCCTACATCCTCTCCTTGATTATCGTGTACTTTGTGGGAGCGATGATTGCCTTCACGTTCCTATATTGGGGAACGCATGCCGTCAATACGTGGCACCAGGCGTTTCTCGCCTCTGGGTCAGCGTTGAACACGCTCGGGTTTGCGACCCCGACAACCTTCGCTGGCCAATGGCTAGCGGTTCCAGAAGGCGCGTTGGGGCTTGGCGTTGTAGTGTTCCTCTTTACTTTCATTCCCGGATATCAAGCGGTAATCCGGTCGCGCGAGGACAAGACGTCGTGGCTGTATACGCGCATCGGTGATCAGCCCACCGGGGTTGCATTGCTCGAATGGTGCCAGAGAGCAGGCATCGCCGGCGATATGAGAGACGTATGGGAAGGATGGGAAGACTGGTTCCGAATGCTTGCCGATACGCACTCAGTGCTGCCGATGCTCACCCTGTCGCCTTCCGTGCAGACTGGGCAGTCGTGGGTCTTGGCAGCAGCAGCGGTGCTTGACGCCGCCGCTCTTGCAGCTTCGTCCACTGAAACTAAAGATGCGGAATCCGCTAAGATTTGCCTCCGCACCGGAACACGCGCGTTCGGCGCGATCGCCGACGCGCTTGGGCGAGCGTGCCCCAACCAGCACGGGACGGCTCGTCCACAAAGAGGACGCTATGGGGCCGCGCGGGCTTGCCTCTGCTCGGCAGGAATGCCGTTGAGGTCGGAAGTCAACCAGGAGACCCAATGGGAAGAGTTCTCATCGCTGCGAACGCAGTATGAAGAGGCCTTGTCCTTCGTTGCGCAACGAACGTTTGCATCGCTGGACGGAATTCTGGTCGAGACGATGAAGCGCTAGAAATTTCCCCATTAAGTTGATTTCTTAGGGTTAAAGATTTTTTGGCATGGATCCTGGCTCTTAGCCGTTCGCAAGCCGTCGCACATAACTTTCCGGTTTGCCGCCGACTCAGGATCAGATGTGTGTCTCAATAGCTAAGTGCAAGAGTGGCGGATCTTAATCCTGTTCGCCAAACACTGTGGCATAACTCTTCCCATACGGGTAGAAGCGATCTTTGTCTCCGCGCATCCACGCGGCTTTATGCTCTGCATCCGTGATGTCCCAATCCGGGCGGCACTTCCTCGTTACGGCACGAAGATCCAGTCGTAGTTCCTCAAGGGTGGGGCGACCAAGGAACCAATAGCCGTTATAGATTTTGAAAACGACAAGCCCGGGTTCAAGAATAATCGTATGCGGGATCATTGGGTTGTGAACCGGATCCGTGTATTCCACGATATCGAGGTCCTTCTGAACGGTTCGCCCAGCATCCGACAAAAACGCCCAGTGTGCCCCGATCCCTGTGCGGTATTCGTTAGTTTCCGACAGGCTGTCGGTGCTGATCGTGACTAGGCGGCAATAGGACACCTCCATCTCTCGGTGGAACTGGACCAATAGCTCAGCTTGCCGGCGGTCTTTCGGACAGAAGCCCCCGCGGCTGAGCACAAGCACCATGGGATGCTGCCCTTGCAGGAAAGAGAGTTTGCGACGAGTCGCCGTGTGGTCAGTCAATTCATAGTCGGGGAACACGCAACCCGGCAGGATGTCTGCTCGCATAATCAATCTCTTTCCGCTGATGAAGATTTGGACAATTCGGACACTGGAACTCTTTGTGCACGCCGCTGAACATTATCGCTGGTGCTAGACGTTACCGACAGAGCGCACGCGCCGCGTATTGTTTGCTAACATTCTAACCCCCGGGCGGCCCCCCATCAGACGATGCGCGCTTCGGCGCGGTACGCTGGAAGTATGCCTACTGGTTACCCACCTCTCTTACGCATGAGACTTCGCAGTTTGGCGCGCGCCCGCGCGATGCGAGCCTTCACTGTACCCTCAGCCACCCCTAGAATGTCGGTCATTTCGCGGATGGTTAGGCCATCCAGGTGGCGGAGTTGAAATGCTCTGCGCAGAGTAGGTGAGAGCTGTCGCGTTAACTGCAAAACATTTTTCGCAAGATCTGAACTGAGACATTGCTCTGCGGGGCTTGGCCTGTGGTCGGGCAATAGTTCCGACAGCGCATACCTTTCCGGGTCTGGATGCTCGTCTAGAAACACATGCGTCTGTCGCCGCCGCCTGCGCAATTGCATCCGCGCGGAGTTGATTACGATTGCCGTCAGCCACGTCGACATCCGCGCCTGGCCCCTGAATTGGCCCACGTGCTTGTAGGCGGACAACAATGCGTCCTGGACTGCGTCCTCCGCGTCGGCAACATTCCCCAAGTACCGAAAGGCGTGCCTATAGAAAGAAGGCAAGTTACGAGATAAAACCGCGGCCATTTCTCGTTTTTGATTGCCGAAGGAAGTGCGGTCAAGCACTTGTGCGCTATCGATTGTTGCGATTGTCGTTCCCATTGGTTGAGTGTCCTCCGCTTACTCCCATCCACCACATGCCAGTGCGAAGTCGGCTTCCATCTCCACATGGTGGTTGCGATCTTTGCCATGTTCGGACCCAAATCCGCTTCGTGCACAACGTCATCTTCGGTAATAACGAACGTCATGACTCCCGATGACCGGTACTCAACCGGATATGCGATGAAAGTAATACGGTCGTTCTCATCACTTGCGGCCCTGGCTCGGCACGGGCACATGCCGAGATCGTTTGATACTTCATCCGTTGACTCAAAGGTGCTAATGCCCTCGTTCTATACAGTCAGTGGGCAGCTTGCGTGGTTACATTGGCATGCGACCTCGACGTCTTCGCTCCCAGCATCCCGACAGGCCTCGCTGCAATATTCCTGGCCCGGGGCAACGTCACAAAGACAAGGGATGTGCGCGCACTTGGTCTTCTCTTGATTTGCCATTTGCAATTTCCTCTCTTCAGATTCCATTTCTGTTTCTCTCGATCAGTGAACTTCTACTGCGTCACCATTCATTGCATTCGGCTTTCCAAACGTGGCGATCGCTCAGATGCAAGCTTTTCTTTACGATCGCCCCGCACCATGACGAAAACGTGTCCAAGGCGCGACACTCAGTCGGCGTGCAGACGCCCTAGAAACGATTGGCACCGATCTTGGACTCGCGTACACCAACGCAACCTATGGAACGAGCTTGGGAAACCCGCGTTTTTCCTGTGCTGCATTGTTTGGCACCACGCATGCTTTGTAGTGCGTGACTGAGGAGACAGTTATGAAACTTGTACGACAGATCGCAATGTGCACAGCACTTTTGCTGGCCGGGCTCGCGACATCACTCGCGCAGCAGGTCCAAACCGACTTTGATCATCGGGCGAATTTCTCTCAATACAAGACTTACTCTTGGGAGCAAATTAGGCCCGCCAACTCGCTCTGGACATCACGCATAAAGAATGCCGTGGACAACCAATTGGCGGCGAAGGGCTGGACTCCAGCCGAGCAAGGCGCTGATGTTGCCATCATGGCGATAGAAACGACCCAGACACAGAGAACTCTGGACACGTTTTACGATGGCTTCGGCGGCGGCTGGGGATGGCGCGGATTCGGAGGCTTCGGCGACGCGACAACAACCGAGCACAACTACAAGGTAGGAACGTTGGTCGTCGACATGTACGACGCGAAAAGTAAGCAACTGATTTGGCGGGGCAGCGCCGAAGACATGCTGTCCGATAAGGCAGCGAACAATGAAAAGAACCTCGACAAGGGCTTAGCGAAAATGTTCAAGGCATTTCCTCCAGGCTCGGGAGGACATTAAGCAGGAGACCTTCGGAGGGGTGAACCGGCAAGGTTTTCACCTACGCGATATTGATGCCGCGGAACTGCCGCGCTCCAGTCGGGGAATCGTGACCAAATTGCACAAATAACGAGAGAGGTTACTGAAATGAACATCGGGCTATTCATTCTGCGAGTGACACTGGGACTGAGCCTGGCTGCACACGGTACGCAAAAATTGTTCGGCTGGTTCGGCGGACCTGGGATTGACGGAATCGCACAGTTCTTAGCGACGTTAGGCTTTCCGCCCGGTCGGCGCCAAGCTGTGATGGCCGGTTTGGCGGAGACCGGCGGAGGATGTTTCTTGGCGCTCGGATTGTTGACTCCGTTTGCGGCGGCAACAGTCGTTAGCGTTATGTTCGTCGCTGTTTTCACAGTGCACATCAAAAAGGGCTTCTTCGTCCACAACGGAGGGTACGAATACAACATCATGGTCGCAGTCGCGGCGCTGACTCTGGCATTCGCAGGACCAGGATCGATTTCGCTGGACGCGTGGTTCGGCCATTATCGCGAGGGTCCGTTCTGGGGTACGGCTGCATTTGTCGTCGGTGTGATTGGGGGAATGGTACCGCTCGTTGAGCGTCGCGTACCGATGAATCAGCAAGTTGCAAATGTCAAATGATCGCGTAATTCTGGAATTCACGCGGTTTTCCTCGAATGGTAAAAGTTTCATCAATCTGTCGTTTCCACAGTGCAGATTCGAGAATTCGGCATCATGCCTGACGAGTTTTGATAGACCCTTGGGACAGTGAACCGGTCGAGGTGCCAGGTCTAGTTCTAACTGCGGGCACCTATTGGTTCACACTCGCGGACAGCGATTCCGATCGCAACATCATTCAAATCTGGGACGTTGGCCGGACGCACCTGATAACGACCATTCTCGCGATTCCCGACTACCGGCTGCAACCGACGGGAAAAACAGTGATCCATTTCGAAGAACGCCCGGGAAGCCATTCATTCGTGGTGTTACCCCGGCGCCAACTACGGCGAGGGGGTTGTCTATCCGAAAACCAGGGCGGCGCGGTTCGCCAAACAAACCAACCGGCCAGTGCTGTCAATGCCGGATGAACCGCCTGCCGATACGACGCAGATCAAGCAAACTCCTGTGAAAGCAATCAGCCCGAGCGGCGAGGAAATTGAGATCACGGAGATCGTCGCCACTCAGCCTCTGGTAGTTCCAGTGGAAGCGCCTGCGAGTTCTCTTCCCAAAACTGGCAGCTCTTTACCTCTTCTGGAGGCCGCCGGGTTGCTGGCACTGGCCGCGGCTGTCGTGCTTCGGGTGGCTGCACAAAAAATGGTGTAACGGGACAAGTCCGCACCGCGACACGGTGTCCAGCCATCGACACTGCAATATGGACCAAGTCCTTCTAAGGCCAACAGAATGCGAAGAAAACGCCCTCGTTCGATTTGGAATCCGGGTTGCATTTGCTGGCTGAGTAAGGAAACACGGCGCAGCCCATTGACTGCACGACCACAATGACTGACCAAGTGACAACGAAATTACTTTGGAATAGAGGAACTACACTATGCCGCAAACTGTAATCGAATACGTTCTGGCGCGTCTTAAGGCCATTGGAATATCCCACGTCTTTGGAGTTCCCGGAGACTACGCTTTCTCGGTGGAGGATGCCATCGTGAAATTTCAAGGAATCGAATGGGTCGGATGTTGCAATGAACTGAATGCCGCTTATGCTGCTGAGGGATATGCGCGTATTCACGGCGTCGGAGCGGTGAACACAACCTACGGGGTGGGAGAACTCAGCGCGATCGGTGCCGTTTGCGGTGCTTATGCCGAGCACCTTCCGGTATTTCACCTCGTGGGCATGCCGACCATGGCCGCGCAAGCGGGCCGCGCGCTCGTACACCATACGTTGGGTAATGGTGAGTTTGAGCTCTTTCGAAAAATGGCGGAACCTGGCGTGTGCGCGAGCGCAATTATGACGCCGCAGAACGTTGCCTACGAGACGGAGCGCTTGATCGCCGAAGCGCTCTATCATCGGCGGCCGGTCTATATGGCGTTTCCTTCGGATGTCGCGAACGAGGCTGTCGTGAGCAGCGCAGAACCCTTACCGCCGCCGATCAGCGATCCCACAAATCTCAAGGCGGCGACCGATGCGATTGTCGCAGCCCTAAAGGGAGCCCGCACAAGCTGCATCGTACCCGGGGTTTTGGCAGTCCGTGCAGGATTACGAAAGGAACTCCAATCCTTTGTTGATGCTTCGGGTCTACCTTTCGCCACGATGTTCGCCGATAAGTCGGCCCTTGAGGAGCAGCAACCAGCCTTCATCGGAATGTATGACGGCAAGCTCATGGATGAGTCTGTTCGTGAATTCGTGGAGTCCTGTGACTTAGTCCTGACAATCGGGACCAGCATGACGGACTTCAATAGCGGCGCATTTACCGCTCATCTCGATCCCGCCAAGACTGTCGACATCCGTCACCATCGCACCCAGGTTGGGTCCACGGTTTATCCGGATGTCGAGATGAGGGATATCCTTGCTGAGCTCACGCGACGGGTTCCCAAGCGCAACTTGAAAGCCCCGGTTCCGCCCTCATCCCTTGGGCCAGTGGTGGGCAGCGGCGGCGATGCGATTACAGCGGATGCACTCTATCCTCGCTGGGCGAACTTCATCAAGCCAGACGATATCGTAATCGCCGAGACCGGTACATCTTCGATGGGCCTGGCCTTTGCTCTTATGCCCAAAGGAGCGACCTTCCATAATCAGACTCTTTGGGCCGCGATTGGATGGGCAACACCAGCGTCGTTCGGCGCAGCGCTAGCAGCTCCGGATCGTCGTGTGGTGTTGGTGACTGGAGAGGGATCGCACCAGCTCACGGCGCAGGAAATTAGCCAGTTCGGGCGCCGAGGTCTGAAACCGATCGTATTCGTACTCAACAACTCCGGCTATCTGATCGAGCGCCTTCTTTGTAAAGACCCCTCGATTGCCTACAACGATGTCGCGCCCTGGCGGTATGCGGAGCTGCCGCATGCACTTGGTTGTGACGGCTGGTTCACGGCGCGTGTCACGACATGCGGTGAATTCGATGAAGCATTGAAAGCCGCCGAGAAAGCAAGCGACGGCGTCTACATCGAAGTCGTAACCGATACCTATGCCGCTTCGCCCCTTTCGCTGAAGCTGCATGAAAATCTGGAGACGCTCTACCACGCATGAGATCGAATCGCTCATGCGGGCGTCTGCGACATTTTCAATTGGCACCAGTTGTGCTCGCATCTAGCTGCGGGCACGACTGGCGGCTATGGAAACTGGGAAGCTCCATCTGGGAAGAACATGAACGACGGGACGACTCCAATGATTGGAAACACGAAAAGCTTCGCCACGGTCCGAAAGCCCTCACCGTATCCCGCTTCGCAAAAGCAGCACCTTCGCGGCACTCGGCCCGACCTCCTTGTACCTTATCGCCAGATATCACTTTCACCTACGCAGCATCACGATCGACGGGAAGCGAACTCTCCCGTACCGGTCTACGATACTTCTGGTCCATTTACCGATCCGGGACGAGATGTGAATCTCGCATTTGGACTCCCTCGCCTGCGCTGCGCCTGGATCGAAGAGCGTGAAGATACCGAGTGCCTTCGCGATCTTAGTTCCGCTTACGGTCGTCAGCGGCAAAAAGACATATTGACGTACGATCTTCGATTCCCCGGAGCTGTCAGGCCCCGTCGCGCACGAGCCGGCCGCAACGTCAGCCAGATGCACTATGCGCGCAATGGAATCGTCACGCCGGAGATGGAATTCGTTGCCCTCCGCGAATCGATGAAACTCGATGTTTTGTTGCAAGGTCAAGCCTATGCTTCTCTCCTGCGTCAACACCGTGGCCAGTCGCTCGGCGCGCACCTTCCGGGGCGTATCACGCCTGAGTTCGTACGTGCCGAAGTCGCTGCCGGCCGAGCGATTATCCCAGCCAACATCAACCATCCTGAGCTGGAACCGATGATCATCGGGCGAAATTTCAAGGTCAAGATCAACGGCAATATCGGCAATTCGGCCGTGAGCTCATCGCTTGCCGAGGAAGTGGAGAAGATGATCTGGGCTATTTACTGGGGAGCGGACACGATCATGGATCTCTCGACCGGCAAATACATTCACGAAATGCGGGAGTGGATTCTCCGCAACTCGCCCGTGCCGATCGGGACTGTGCCAATCTATCAGGCGCTCGAAAAAGTAGAGGGCCGCGCCGAAGAGCTCACGTGGGAATTAATGCGCGATACGCTCATCGAACAGGCTGAACAGGGAGTCGACTACTTCACGCTGCATGCAGGGGTCCGCTTGCCCTGGATTCCGCTCACCGCCAATCGACTGGCAGGTATCGTCTCACGCGGCGGCTCCATCATGGCCAAGTGGTGCCTGGCGCACCATCAGGAGAATTTCCTGTACACGAACTTCAACGAAATCTGCGAAATTATGCGGGCCTACGATGTCTCCTTCAGTCTCGGCGACGGCCTGCGTCCAGGCTCCGTCTACGATGCCAACGACGAAGCGCAATTCGCCGAATTACGCACGCTCGGTGAGCTAACGAAACTGGCTTGGACGCAGGATGTGCAGGTGATGATCGAAGGTCCAGGACACGTTCCTATGCAACTCATTCGGGAAAATATGGATGCGGAATTGCGGCACTGTTTCGAGGCCCCGTTCTATACGCTCGGCCCACTCGTCACTGACATTGCTCCGGGGTACGACCACATCACCAGTGCCATCGGAGCGGCTCATATCGGCTGGTATGGAACCGCGATGCTCTGCTATGTGACTCCCAAAGAACACCTCGGTCTTCCGGATAAGGACGACGTTCGCGAGGGCATTATCAGTTACAAGATTGCCGCGCACGCCGCGGACCTCGCCAAGGGATGGCCGGGAGCGCAACTCCGCGACAACGCGCTTTCGAAAGCGCGTTTCGAGTTTCGCTGGGAAGATCAGTTCAACCTGAGCCTGGATCCAGACCGTGCCAGGGAATATCACGATGAGACCCTGCCTCACGAAGGAGCGAAAACTGCCCACTTCTGTTCCATGTGCGGACCGAAATTCTGTTCGATGAAAATCACCGAGGAAATTCGCGAGAAGTATGGCTCTGGCGAGCAGGAGGGCATGGCAGCGAAAGCGAGCGAGTTCGTCCAGTTGGGCGGCGAGGTTTACCGGTGACGTTACCTGACCTTGCCGTCGTCGGCGGTGGCTTGCTTGGCCGGCTACTCGCATGGCGTGCTTCGCGTGCAGGGCTGCAGGTTGATCTTTACGATGCTTCCAGCCGCTTAGGAGAGGGTTCCGCCGCATGGGCGGCGGCAGGGATGATTACTCCAGCGGCAGAAGCCGTTGACGCCGACGCGGAAATTGTCGCGATGGGACGGTATAGCCTTACTCTGTGGCCGCAATGGTTACACCAGTTGCCGCAACCGGTCTTTTATCGCGACATGGGAACACTATTGCTCTGGCACCGCGAAGATTTCGGAGAAGCTCACCGCTTCGAGGCGGTGCTCAATAGGCGCGACGCGCAGGCGAACTTGGAGCGGATTGACGCGGCGCGTCTTGGTGAATTAGAGCCTGCGATCGACACAAAATTCCATCAGGCTCTGCGTCTTCCTGGAGAGGCGCAGGTGGACAATCGCGCGCTGCTGGCCGCGGTTGCGGTAGCCGTCGAAGAGGCTGGTGTCAGGTGCTATTGGCACACTTTGGTTGCGGACGATGCGCTTCCCGACGCCGGAGTCATCGTAGACTGCCGAGGAATGGGCGCCCGGCGAGATTGGCGGCAACTCCGTGGCGTCAGGGGCGAGATTCTTCGCCTTCACGCCCCAGAAATTGAACTGTTTCATATGCTGAGATTGTTGCACCCGCGATACGCCGTCTACGTGGTGCCTCGCGCCGATGGGAAGCTGGTGGTCGGTGCTACATGCATCGAGAGTGATGATCGCTCTCCCGTTTCTGTGCGCGGAGCGCTTGAACTGCTAACTTCCGCCTATTCCATGTTGCCTGCGTTGGCCGAAGCCAGGATTCTCGAGTTCAACACTCAGGTACGGCCAGCCCTACCAGACAACCGGCCCGCATTTCACTACGACCGCACACGGAGTATCCTGCGTATCAACGGACTATACCGTCATGGATTCCTGCTGTCGCCTGCAGTAGTCGAAGAGGCGTTGGCTTTATTGTTCGCCGCGACAAGCGCCGGAAAATGGTGCTGTCTGCGCGAGTCCGGCTCCGATATACCTTCTCTCCAACATTTTGATGCGCAGGAGGAGATTCGCTCATGTCTGTCATCGTGAATGGCCAGGCCCTGCCTCTTTCAGAACCCGAGACCATCGCTTCACTGTTGCTGATTCTCGCGCCTTTGCCGCCGTTCGCCGTCGCCCGCAACGAAGAGTTTGTTCCACGCACGGCCTATGCGGAGTGTCGCATTTATCCAGGCGACCGGATCGACATCGTGCATCCGACGGTGGGAGGGTGAAATGAAAACTGGCGAGATTGAAGACCAATTTATCTTGTTTGGGCAGCGTTTTACGAGTCGGCTGCTATTAGGTACCGCGCGCTACCAATCTCCCCGCCAATTGACCGATGCAATCGAGGCAGCCAATCCTGCAATGGTCACGGTATCGGTGCGCCGCCAGCTTTCTGGAGCGAAAGATGCAGGTAAGACCTTTTGGAATCTACTCCGCGAAACTCGTCGAACGATACTTCCCAATACGGCAGGGTGTCATAGTGCGCGTGAGGCGGTGAACACCGCTTGCATGGCGCGCGAATTACTGGAGACGAATCTCATTAAACTCGAGGTCATCGGCGATGAGGTCAACTTGCAGCCAGACCCGTTCAGCTTGGTCGAGGCCGCAACGGAGCTCATAGAGCTTGGCTTCCAGGTATTGCCCTACTGCACTGAAGACTGGGTGCTCTGTAAGCGATTGATGGATGCTGGCTGCGAGGTGCTGATGCCGTGGGCTGCTCCAATCGGCACTGGCCAGGGACCGCGCAATCCCTTCGCGCTGCGTGAACTGCGTCAACGAGCACCGCATATTCCTCTGATCATTGATGCTGGGATCGGACTTCCATCACAGGCTTGTGAGGTTATGGAGTGGGGCTTCGACGGTGTACTGTTGAATACGGCGGTCTCCCGTGCGAGTGATCCGGTGCGTATGGCGGTTGCTTTTTCGAACGCTGTGGAGGCAGGTCGGAGCGCTTTCCTAGCCGGACCTATGATCGTGCAGGAGCGGGCCGTCCCAAGCACTCCTGAGATTGGCCGTCCTTTCTTAGCCGATTCGTACCCATTGGCATCTCGGACACCTTAACCAATTCAGAGCTCGTGCTTTCATTCGGCGGAAGTTGGCTGCTGAATCGTTCTTCAAGCGGAGATACCATCGGCCTCAAATCCGGTCTCTTGCGGTGTGTCGTACGACGCATGCGACCCGCTTGGCGATTCTAGGAACGGTTGATCTGACTGTCCTGCTCCCGGTTCTAATGTCTCGCGGCGAATGCCCAGCCGCTCCATCATGGCTATGAGGGTTGTCCGAGCCAATCCGAGCTTGGCAGCAGCGCCACGTCGTCCTCCAACCACCCAATTGGTTGCGCGGAGCGTCTCCGTGATATGCGCACGCTCGAACTCCTCGAGCGTCCCGGTTTGCTTGACTAGCGTGGATCCCACATGATGTGTCATACGCTTTGTCGCCTGCAGGTCTATGGTCCGCAAGTCAAGCACTGGGCCCGTGGTCATGATTACAGCGCGCTCAATTACATTCTGCAGTTCTCGGATATTGCCAGGCCAATTATGACGAATCAGGGTCTCTATAACGTCGTCGGGGATGAGATCGATCGACTTGCCTTGTTTCTTAGCAAATTTTTGAACGAAGTGTTCGATCAGCAATGGGATATCGTCTTCTCGTTCCCGCAACGGCGGCAGCGTAATCGGAAAGACATTGAGCCGGTAATAAAGATCCGCGCGAAACTTCCGCTCCTGTACCATGCCCCACAGGTCTTGGTTCGTAGCCGCGATAACCCGCACGTCGACTTGAAAAGTGTGACCGCCGCCCAGGCGTTCGAACTGCTGTTCCTGAAGAGCACGCAGAAGTTTGGGCTGCAGTTCGAGAGGAAGATCCCCGATTTCATCCAAAAACAGCGTTCCGCGGTCCGCCGATTGAAAGCGTCCTGTGGTCTGAGCCACCGCCCCAGTGAAGGCGCCGCGTTCATGGCCGAACAGTTCGCTCTCCAGCAAAGCGCTGGGAATCGCCGCGCAGTTGAGAGCCACGAAACGGTTCTGGCGGCGAGGGCTGGCCTCATGAATCGCTTGTGCGATCACTTCCTTGCCGGTGCCGGTTTCGCCTTGCACCAGGACGGCAGAGTCTACCCGCGCGACCATATTGATCTGGTCGAGCACAGTCTGGAATTTCGCACTGGATCCAATCAAATCGAAAGTAGGCATCGCTATACTCCTTGCCGGGATCGTTCCTATTTCTCCCGGGTGTTGGCGGGAGCCGCTTGGATTACTTCAAGCAGCTCTGCGGCATCGAATGGTTTGTACAAAAAATCAACGGCGCCTTCGTCGAGGGCTCTCTGTCGAATTTCATCATTACGGTTGTGGGCAGTTATAAATACGACCGGCAGCGTCGGACGCACGAGCCTGATGCGACGCTGCAACTCGATACCATCCATTCCTGGCATGCGAACGTCGGTTATCACACAAGTCGCCGCAGTTAGCGTTCCCGATTGCAGGAACTC
>Ga0187856_1000593_pt1 | contig 32295 bp, 32 predicted proteins | sample June2016WEW_8_40_FD_132443 | JGI IMG/M metagenome (GOLD analysis project Ga0187856, IMG submission 132443) | Peatland microbial communities from SPRUCE experiment site at the Marcell Experimental Forest, Minnesota, USA - June2016WEW_8_40 | ecosystem: Environmental > Terrestrial > Soil > Wetlands... | reverse complement strand
GAGGGCCTCGCCGTCGTGCCGCAGCTCGTGGTGCTCCCCCACTTCGACCGTTTCGAGCAGTGGATGCCCGGGCTGGCCGACCGCATGATGGCGCGGACGCCGCCGGACGCGACGCTTGTCGGCATCGACGAGGAGACCGCGCTCGTCGCCGACGGTGAAGGCTTCACGGTCCGTGGCAACAAGTCGGTGTGGAGGATCGACCGCGACGGGACGCGTCTCGAGTTCAGGGCAGGTGAGCAGCTGGCGGTGCCCGCGACCGCCCCCCGGTAGTCGTCAGCCGAGGTGCCGCCGCCGGCGAGCTTGGACTGGTGGACGCCGATGACCTTCGCCGAGGGCACCAGGCCGGCATCGGGGGCGTCGTTGGCGTCCCCCTTTGTGCTGTAGGAGACCTGGCCCCCGACAGTGTGGATAGCCACGATCCGATGGGTGAGGAACCGCCCGATGGCCGACCCCTCGCTGAAAGTGATGATCTGGCCCACGCGGAGCTGTGCCGCCTGTGTCGCGGACACCGAGGCGTCGATTATCAGCTCGCCCGTGCGGATCACCGGGCTCATCGATCCCGACATCACCGTCAAGATGGGATGCCCGAAAACCCTGCACTGACAGCTGGTCGACAGCCTCCGCAACCGGTCGCGGGTTCGTTGGCTAACCATCGACATGACCACTGACACGGTCAAGGCAAGTGGCCCTTATCACCCCAGGCCTCACCTTCGAGTCACCCGAAATGTCACCTTCGTGTGGACGACGAAGAGTGACCCTTGACCCGCTCAGATACCGCGGGCTGGAGCACGCCGGGGGCCCTCGGTACGCTCGGGGGTGTGGAAGTGGACGTCGAAGTGATCCCGACAGCCGAGAGCTATCCGTTGCGCCATGCTGTCCTCAGGCCGCACCAGAACATCGCGGAGGTGGTCTGGGAGAACGACGACGAGCCGGGCACGGCAACCTTCGGCGCAATCGAGCGCGCCAGCCGCGCCATTGTCGGTGTGGCGACGGTGTTCCCCGAGCCGGCACCTTTCGACGTGACCGAGGCCGGGGTTCCTCCCGGTGCCGGGAGCGCAACGACGACATGGCGTCTTCGCGGGATGGCCACCCGTCCCGACGCCCAGGGCCAGGGCATCGGGTCGTCAGTGCTCAAAGCCGTCTTCGACCATGTGGCCGCCGCGGGCGGTGACCTCCTTTGGTGCAACGCGCGTATGAGCGCCGTTGCCTTCTACGAGCGCGCGGGCTTTCGAACCTGGGGCCCGGAATGGGTTATCCGTTCCATCGGGCCCCACGTGGTGATGTGGCGGCGGATCGAACCGAAGAGCGCGTGATGACGGGCGGCTCCGAGGTGCGGGACCCTGAAGTGGTCGACCTTCTCCGACAGATGGTCCGCAACGCCTGTGTCAACGACGGCACCGACGCGTCCGGCCACGAGATCGCCAACGCGGACCTTCTCCGCACCCGGCTCGAGGGATCAGGGTGTGACCTGGAGAGCTATGAGCCGCTCCCGGGCCGCGTCTCGCTCGTGGCGCGCATCGAGGGGAGCGACCCCGGCGCGCCGGCGCTGTGCTATCTCGGCCACACCGACGTCGTGCCGGTGAACCCGGACACCTGGAGCCGGGACCCCTTCGGCGGTGAGCTCGTCGACGGCGAGGTCTGGGGCCGAGGCGCTGTCGACATGTTGAACATCACCGCCGCCATGGCCGTCGCGTTCGGGCGCCTCGCCCGCAGTGGCTTTCGTCCCCGCGGCACCTTGATCCTGGCGGCGGTCGCCGACGAGGAGGCCCTCGGCTCCCACGGCGCGGGCTGGCTCAGCGAGCATGCCCCCTCATCGGTGGGAGCCGATTACGTCATCACCGAGTCCGGGGGTGTCCCCATCGAGACACCGGGCGGTCGGCGACTCCCGGTCATGGTGGGCGAGAAGGGAAGCTGCTGGTGCCGCCTGCGCGTCCGGGGAGTGGCAGGCCACGCCTCGGCTCCGTTGCATACCGACAATGCCCTCGTGTCCGCAGCCGCGGTCGTAGGGCGCCTCGCGGCGTTCAGGCCGCCGGCGAGCGTGCACGACGCGTGGCGCCGTTTCGTGGCCGGCATGTCGCTGCCCGACGAGATCGGGGCGATGTTCCTCGACCCGGCCAGGATCGACGACATCTGCGAGTCGTTCCCCCATGCCGGGCTCGCCCGCCAGGCGCACGCCTGCACCCACATGACGATCGCCCCGACGATCGTCCACGGCGGCACGAAGCTGAACGTGATCCCCGATCAGGTCGAAGTGGACCTCGACGTGAGGACGCTGCCGGGCCAGAGCGAGGCTGACGTGCGGTCGCTGCTGGCCGAGGCCATCGGGGACCTGGGCGACAAGGTCGACATCGTGTGGGCCCACAACGACCCTGCCAGCGAGTCGCCGGTCGGCACACCGCTGTGGCACGAGCTCGCCGCCATGGTGAAGCGCTTCCACCCCGGCGCCGAGCCGGTGCCCTACTTCTAGACAGGCGCCACCGACGGCCGGTTCTTCCGCCGACGGGGCGCGGTCGCGTACGGCTTCGGGATGTTCTCGGACAGGTTGAGCTTCGAACAGTTCCTGTCGATGTTCCACGGCGACGACGAACGCGTCGACGTCGAGTCACTCGCCCTTTCCGCCGACATGTTCGAGGCTCTGCCCCGGTCCTTCCTGGCCTGAGCCGGCCTGCTCAGGGCTCGAACTCCTCGCCGTCACCGGCGTTGTCGCTGTCGAGCCAGGTGGCAAAGCGGCTCACGACCTGCTGCACGCCGCCACCGGCGCGCTCGACGATCTTGGCGAAGCGTTGCCGGTAGTGCCTGAGCGCCGCGTCGAACTCGGCCGAGGGCGGCGGTTCCTGGCCGCGCCGGAGATAGCCCCCGGACCGCTGCCGGTCGAAGTCCCCCGACGCCACCCACGCCACGAGCTCTTTGACCCTGCGCACGGGGAAGGGGTGCGTCGTGCCGATCTCCGACCAGAAACGCGAGTATCGCGCGAAGGGATCGCCCTCTCCCTCGTACTCGGTCGCCTGGCGTATGAACGCGTCGAGGTCCAGGCCCGGCACCGGACCACCCGCCATGCGCATCAGGGTCCGGCAGGTCAAAAGCGGGTCCCCGGTCCCGAGAGCGCTTGCGCGATCGGCCGTCAGCTCGGCCGCCCTCGACCACTCGAGCAGGGCGTAGTAGAGCGCTTTCAGGGGCAGGCCGGCCAACGGCGCCCCGCGCAGCACTCCGTTCATGACGAGTTGCACGAGCTCGAAGGTCGTCATGAAGGTCACGTGATCCGCCAGCACGTGGCCCATCTCGTGCGCGAGCACCGAGTGCAGCTCGTCGGACTCGAACGATCTCGCCAGCCCCGAGGAGACCAGCGTCACGGGTTCGTTGGCGCCGATCGTGAGCGCGTTCCCCACCGGGTACTGGGTCACATACAGCTGTGGGCAGGTGGCGATATCGAAGGTGTGGGCGTACCGGCGTTGCATCGCCCACACTTCGGGCAGCTGGTCCTCCCCGAGGCGCACGGCCGTGCCGAGCATCAGCTGGCGGAGCTTGCGCTCGTAGCCGACCTCACTGAGCTTCTTGATCACGCGATCGAGCATCGGGACGGTGTGCAGCGCCGCAGCGGCCGCCCGGTCCGCGGGATGGGCGAATCCCTGAGCACTTATGTCCGGGTAACTGAGCGAAGTTTCGATAGCCACGGCAGGCCTCCCCGTTAGTGGGAGAAGTCTCTCACCGATGAGCCGTTCGCGGTCCCCCGGGTGGTCTCACAAGCCGACCGGCAGGCTTCCCTGCACGAGCACCGGCGTCGTCGGCACCGGCGTGCCCCCGAGCGGCTCGGCGTTGATCATGAGCACCGTCATCGTGGGCTGGACCCGGATAGGCGCACCGCCCGGGTGCGAACCGAGCACGCCGAGCGAGACGACCTTGCCACGCGACAGGGCCCAGAGCTGGAACGTCTGCGAGCTGGTGAGCGGAGGCATGGACGGGTTGATGAGGTAGCCCTCGCCATTCGCCAAGATGACCACCGTCGCCCGCCAGCGCGGGTGCGCCGCCGAGGTGAGCTCCACCATCCTGTGCGTGGGATCGAGGAGCACGCTGGTGACGCCCGCCTGGTGCCTGAGGCTGCTGACCTGCTGGCTCAAGTCGCCGACCTTGGCCGCCAACAACGCGACAACCAGAATCAGGCCCGCTGCGACCGCTCCGAGCGGCACGAACAACGCGAGATTTCGCCGTAAGCCGCGCCGCGCCAGAGGCGGGAGGGCAGGTGGCTCGTCCTGAAGCGAAGATGCGATCCGGTCCCAGACCTCTTCGGGCGCGGTAGCCGGGGCTTCGCCGACCGGGTTGCCCAGGAGGGCCGCGACCTCACGGTGGGCGGCGAGCTCGGCACGGCACCGCGGGCAGGAGGCGAGGTGGTCGTCGATCTCCTGGCGCTCTTCGGGATCGAGCGCGTCGAGCGCATAGACACCGAGCATCTCCTCGATCTCGTCGTGTGTCACAGCTGTTCGCCTTTCAGACCCAAACCGGAGACGCTGAGCTGAGCGTGCATACGCTTCAGCCCGCTCCGGATCCTGCTCTTCACGGTGCCCTCCGGTTCGCCGAGGATCACCGCCACCTCCCGGTAGGTGTGGCCACGAAAGTAGGCCAGTTCGATCGGCCGCCGCTCGGTGTCGGGCAGGCCACCGAGGACTTCGCGAACGTGGTCGGCGACGATGATGTCCCCGACCTCGTGCTCGACGTCGTAGCCGCCGAGGGCGGTCTCCCGCGCCCCGCGCTCTTCCCGACGGCGCCGGGCCACCTCCGAGCGGAGCTGGTCGACCGCTCGTCCGTGTGCCTGGGCGAGTAGGTACGACCGCAAGGTCCCCCGCTCCGGGTCGAACCGGTCCGGAGCGTTCCACAATCTCACGAACACTTCTTGCACGACCTCTTCGGCGGCCGCCCGCTCGTGCAGCAACCGCCGGGCCAGGCCGAAAACGGCGCCGGCGTGCCGCCGGTACGCCTCTGCGAGAGCATCCTCCCAATAACGGGCGATCGCGAGCGCGAGGTTGGCATCGCTCGCGTTCGCCAGTTCGGGTTGCACCTCACTTCGGCTACGGAGCCGACGAGGTTGCGGATGACCCGAGCTCACCGGTCAGACGATAACGGTGCGCGCGGCCGCGACATCGCCACAGCGACGAGCGGACCTCAGGTGTGCCCGATTGCATTGGAGACTCCCACCCGAGGTCACATGCCGGACCGCCCTGGGAGGCGGTGCGCGCCTTGGAGACCTGTCAGGGCGCGGTGAGCACCGACTCGACCTGCAGCACACGCAGCGGACGCGTGGCACTGGAAGCGGAGTCGCCGAGCCGGCCCTCACCCCCGACGATCCCGGCGACATCGGACAGCGCCCAATCAACCTGCCATGAGATCGACGCCTCCAGCGCCTGATCGGTCCCGAAGGTGGACTGGGTGAAGACGCACTGGCAGGCGCTTGCTTGCGCAGTCGGTGCGAGCGACTCGTCATAGGAGGCACCGGGCCCGGCGCAAGCGAGGTCGAGGTCCTCCGGGGCGAGTGTGACCCCGCCCTCGGGGTCGTCGCCCGGCTCGGAAAAGCTCCACCCCGCCCGCCAGGTCAGGCTCATCGGGGTCGCCCACACCGTGGCGACAAGCCCACCGCCAGATGCCGTGGCGGTGACCGTTCTCCAGGCCGAGGGCTGGATCCACAACCACGTCGGGAAGTTCACGATCGTCGCGTCGCTGAAGGCGTCGATCGACGAGGGAGATGTGGAGATGATCGGGGACGGGAGCACGGCCCTGGCGAGCGCTTCGTAGATCAACGGCGGGAGACCCGAGGCGGCCGGGTCCGGCACCGTGTCCCAGTAGATCCACAGGTACATGACCTTGCCGGTCGCTCCGGCGGCGGGCGGCATGTCGGCCTCGATGTAGCCCCCGTCAGGGGGGACCTCGCCCGGATTCGGGCAGGCGACGACGTCGAAGTGATCCGACGATGCGGCCCCTTTCAACAGCGTCGTGGCCCAGAGCTCGACCGACCAGATGCCGGGATAGCCGCCGGCCCGCGGTGGGGTCCAGTAGCCGGCCGGAAGCCCGGCGCCGGCGAGGGCAGCGTTGAGGCTGCTCAGCGAAGACCCGACGTCGTGCCAGACGCAGAGCGCGAGACCAACTGTGGTACCGCCCGTGTACGGTCCCGGGCCTAGCGGAGTGCCGAGCCACCACACCGAGGACCAGATTGACGTGCCGGTCGAGCCTGCTCCACCCCCGTCGCCGGCACGGGCGGCGCTCTCGGCGCCTGCGCGGGCATGCGCCGCCACGAGCCGGGAAACGAGTCGCCCGCAGGCACCCGGCCCAGCAAAATCGGCCAAGTCGGAGGTCACGGTCCTCTCCAGTCTCCACGAGCCCCGTACCTCGGTCATGTCGGAGAGGTACGCCGTGAGCGCGGCCCCCCCGCCGAGGTCACCCGGCGCGGCGAGATGACCGGAGCGGAAGTGACTGCCAGGGTCGTAGGAACACGCCGCCACGACGGCCCTCGAACGACCGAGCGACACGACACGCGCTTTGCCGATGCGCCATGTCGACGGCCCGGCGACACCGGACGCCGCCTGGGCCGAAAGAAAGGAGAGCATCGCCTCGTCTGCCGGGCTCCCCGCTACGACGCCGCGGCCGAGGCGGCGAGACCACACGTCGCCGTGCAGGCTCGCCACGTAGAAAGCCTCCATTTCGGCCCTCCATGCGGAGAGCACCGAGGCGACGACCTCCGGGCTGGCTTCAAGCCCTCGCCCCCCCGGTGAGATCGGATCAGCCCGGACACTTTGCGCCGCCCGGGCCCCCTGGACTGGCCCGGCCGACTGCACGACGCTCTCGTGTCCGGCTCCCCGGGGGGCCGGGGACGTGCAGGAGCCGAGAAGGGCCGCGACAACTCCCGCGGCCACGCAACGAGCTGCCCGGCGGAGCGGTTCCCGGGCGCCGCGCTGCAAGAGGCCTCCGGACTGGCGGCGCCGCGGACTGGGATGGGAACAAGAACGGGCCATGGCCGCCATGGTCGCCAGGCCACTTACTCCTTGAGCTACCGACCTCGGCTAGACATCGAAGGTGAAGCGGCGCTCGCTTGGACCACGGCGGGCGCGCTAGGCCCGCCGCTATGAGCTACGAAGTCTCCTCCGCGTCCGAGGAGTAGGAACCGGTGGGGATGCCACCGCTCGACTGGGGGATACCGCCCGCAGAACCCGGGATCCCACCGCCGCCGGTCACCGTGGTCGCGGCCGGGGTCGAGGGCTGCTCCGGGGTGTCAGTCGCCTGCGTCGGCGTGGGGACAAACGAGCCCCCGTCGGGAGCTGCCGGTGCCATCAGCGTCGCAGAGGTCACCGCGATCGGCCCGTGCTCGGCCTCGTGATGTTGGAGCTGAGTGATCAGGTCGGAAACTTTTGCGTCGGCGTCCTGAGGAGCGCGACCCGCTTGCTGGGAGTAGACGATGCCGCCGAGCTCGAGGAGAAGCGCGTCGGCATGCTTCTTCGCCTGCATGTCCGAGAGCTTGGCCTGCCCGGCCTTGGCTCCCTCCTGGGCCTTCTCGGCCAGAACTGTCGCCTGCGCCTTTACTTTGTCCATGAAACCCATGGCCTGCCTCCGATGACATCGTGACCGCTTACGGCCAAACCTGGCCTGTCAGGACGTGACGCTATCGTGTCGAGGCCACTGCCACCACGCGCGGCCGGCCGATCGGCCACGATGTAGGAGTGGATCGCTGCGAAGAATGCCAATTCGACTACGACGCGCTCGGCCCCGGTGCCGTGCCCGGCACGTTGCGATCGTTGGGAGGCCGTTTCGCCATGCGGGTCTCCAACGAGCGAGCCGACCCGACGCTCGGGGTAACGATACGCACCCGGCCGGGACCGCGCATCTGGTCGGCACTCGAATACGCATGCCACGTCCGCGACGTCTTCCTGGTACTTCGTGAACGGCTGTATCTCGCACTGGTGGAGGACTGCCCGAGCTTCGCCCCGATGTACCGCGACGAGCGGGCGAGCCTGGCGCGCTACGGCGCCGAGGAACCGGCCGATGTGGGCCGTGAGCTCAAGGTCGCGGCCGAGATGCTCGCCTGGGCCTTCGAGGGCCTCGACGAGGCACAGTGGCAGCGCCACTGCCTATACAACTCCACCGAGCGCACCGTTGTCTGGCTCGGGCGTCACGCCCTCCACGAAGGCGAGCACCACCTGCGTGACATCGACGCAGCGTTGCGATCAGCTGCCGCGACGTCACGGTCGGCTCTGGCCTCCCAAGACGTTCGCTCACACCCGACGCTGTGAGCACGCCGGGCTTGGCCCGCCCGCTGCGCCGCTGAGTGCTCCTGGCCCGGGATGGGTGCCGGACCGCCTCGGTCAGGCGCCGACCAGCTCCCGCCAGCACGAAGGCTCGTTCTCGAGTCGCTTGGTGAGTTTCTCGGGGCTGAACCGGAAGGTCTCCTCGGGGACCGCGTCGACGAGCGCCCGCCGGCGCCAGTAGTCGTGCGCCGCGGCGTCAAAGCGCGCCCGGCGCAAGGCGACAAGATCGCCGGACGGCCAGGTCCCCTCCTCGCCGACGAGGTATTTGAAAAGCCTGAGCGCCAGTTCGATGTCCGCCGCGATCGGGGCGCGGCCGAATATCGCCGCCCGGCGCAGCGCGATGGCGACAGCGCCCGCCAGCACGTCATCGGCGCGTTCGCCGGGCTCGAGCACGAGGCGCTCTTCGAAACGGGTGGCGAGCCCGATGGCGTAGCCCTGATCGGGTCCGGGGACACCGAGGCCGTGTTTGCGTGGCGGCTGCGGTGCGGGACGGCTCTCCCCTGGGCGATGGGTCATCCAGGGCGCAGGAGGGCCGATCCGCTGCACCTCGCGGACCTCGTGCTGCTCCATGATGGGAGCGAACTTCGGCTGGGTCACGGCACTTCCTCTGTCTTCGCCGCCCCGGCGTCACCGGCCGCGGCACGGATGAGGCCGAAGACCACCGAGTCCACGAGCGCCTCCCAGGAGGCCTCGATGATGTTCTCCGAAACTCCGATCGTCGACCAGCTGCCTTCGGCGTCGGCGGTGTCGAGGAGCACCCTCGTGACCGCCCCGGTCCCCTTGGACGTGTCCAGGACACGTACCCGGTAGTCGATCAGATGCACGTTGCGCAGCTGTTCGAAGTGCGGCTCGATGGCGAGCCGGAGGGCGGCATCGAGCGCGTTCACCGGCCCGTTCCCCTCTGCAGTCGCCACGACCCGCTCGGGGCCGATGTGGGCCTTCACCGTCGCTTCGGTTGTGAGCTCGCCCGGCGAGGACCAAGGATGGACCAGAACCGGACCGCCCTCACCGGCGCCCTCGTCGGCCGCGATGCCGTCCCGGGCGCGCCAATCCGTGATGACCCGGAACGACTCGATCCGGAAAAGGTCCCCCAGCCGCCCCCCGAGGGCACCGGCTGCGGCCCGCATCAAGAGCTCCAAGGACCCGTCGGCGACCTCGAAGTGATAGCCGTTGTGCTCGAGGTGCTTGAGGGACTCCAGGACCCGCCCCAACGCCGGCGAGTCGAGCTCGAGGCCGAGCTCAGCGGCCTTCAGCTGAAGCGTCGAGCGCCCCGCCAGCTCGCTCACGACGACGCGGGTCCCGTTGCCGATGACGTCGGGCGCTATGTGCTCGTAGGCGTCGGACCTGCGGATGAGGGCGCTCGTGTGCAGACCGGCCTTGTGCGCGAACGCCGCCGTCCCGACGTAGGGGCGTTGCGGATCAAGGGTGAGATTGACGATCTCAGCGATGTGGTGGGCCACTGAGGTGAGGCGCTCGAGCCTGTCGGCCGGGATCGTCTTGATGCCCATCTTGAGGCTGAGGTTCGCGATGATCGCCGAGAGGTCCGCGTTCCCCGTGCGCTCGCCGTAGCCGTTGATGCAGCCCTGAATGTGGGTGGCACCTTGGCGTACGGCCGCAAGGGAGTTCGCCACCGAGCAACCGCCGTCGTTGTGGAAGTGACCACCGATCATGGCCGACGAGCGCTGCCTCACATCGGCCACGACTTTGCCGACGACGTGGGGCAGGGTGCCGCCGTTGGTGTCGCAGAGCACGAGCACCTCGGCGCCGGCCTCCTCGGCCGCCCGAAGGACGCGGAGTGCGAACTCCGCGTCGCGGCTGTAACCGTCGAAGAAGTGCTCGGCGTCGAAAAAGACGCGCCGACCCGCTTGGCGCAGGTACGCCACCGAGTCGGCCGCCATGGCGACCGCTTCGTCGAGCGTCGTGCGCAGCGCCTCGGTGACGTGCAGGTCGGACGACTTCGCCACGATGCAGACGACCTCGGTGCCCGCCTCGATGAGGTGGCGGAGCGTCTCGTCGGAGCCTGTCTGCCCGCCGGGACGGCGCGTCGAGCCGAAGGCGACGAGCGTCGCGGTCTTGAGCCGCAGCTCCTTGGCAGCCCGGGCGAAGAACTCCTCATCCTTCGGGTTCGCACCCGGCCAGCCGCCCTCTATGTACGAGACGCCCAGATGGTCGAGCTGCTCGGCTACGCGCAGCTTGTCGTCGACGGTCAGCGAGATGCCTTCCTGCTGCGAACCGTCCCGCAGCGTCGTGTCGTAGATGTCGACGGCGTCGGGGAGGTTGGGCTCAGGTGACATATTCGAGCCAGTCCTTGTACCGGTCCACCGTGCCCCGGACGGTCGCGTTGTAGAGGTCCTGGATCTCGCGCGTGATCGGTCCGGGCTCTCCCGTCCCGACCAGGCGGTCGTCGACCGAGCCGATCGGAACGACCTCTGCGGCCGTGCCGGTGAGGAACGCCTCGTCGGCCATGTAGAGGTCGGTCCGACGCATCTCACGTTCGCTGACGGTGTGGCCGAGGTCATGGGCGAAGGTGGCGACGGTGTCCGCCGTGATGCCCTCGAGCGACCCCGCGCCCGACGGCGGCGGGGTGTAGAGCCTGCCTCCACGCACGACGAAGACGTTCTCACCCGTGCCTTCGGAGATCAGCCCGCTCGTGGTGCACATGAGGGCTTCGTCGTAGCCGGCGCGTGCCGCCTCCAGTTTCGCGAGCGAGGAGTTGACGTACAGCCCGGAACACTTGGCGGCCGTCGGCACAGAACGCGGGTCGTTGCGGGCCCAGGAGCTGATCTTGAGGCGGATGCCGGTACGCATCGCCTCGTCGCCGAGGTAGGCGCCCCAGGGCCACACCGCGATCGAAAGCCTCACCTTGCACGCGATGGGGTTCATGCCCATCTCGCCATAGCCGAGGTAGGCGAGCGGCCTTATGTAGCAGCTGTCGAGCCCGTTCTCCGCCACGGCGAGCTTGACCGCCTCGAAGACCTCGTCCTCGGAGTACGGCAGGTCCATCTGCAGGATGCGGGTCCCCCTGAACATCCTCTTGACGTGGTCGCGCAAGCGGAAGATCGCCGGCCCGTTGGCCGTCGGGTAGGCGCGGATGCCTTCGAACACCCCCATCCCGTAGTGCAAGCTGTGCGTGAGCACATGCACAGTTGCCTTGTCCCAGTCGATGAGCTCGCCGTCCATCCAGATCTTTGCCGTCGGGGTGATGGGCACCGTCACAACCTCCTTATGACTGCATCGCCAACGCCGGACGTGCTCCAAGGCTCGGAGGAACCGGCCATCTCAATCTGCAACTCGAGCACCGCCTTGGTTACGCGCTCTGATGCGGCGACCTCGCCCAGGTGCTCGAGCATCATGGCCGCGGAGCGGATCGCGGCCAGGGGATTCGCCTTCCCGGTGCCGACGATGTCGTACGCGGCGCCGTGGACCGGCTCGAAGACAGACGGGCCGGTGCGGGCCGGGTTGAGGTTGGCCGACGCCGCGAGTCCGATGCCGCCGGTGACGGCGCCCGCGAGGTCGGCGAGGATGTCGCCGAACAGGTTGTCGGTCACCACGACGTCGTAGCGGGTGGCATTCTCGACAAGGACGATGCAGGCGGCGTCGACGTGGTTGTACCCGGTGGCGACGCCCGGGTGCTCGAGAGCCACCGAGTCGAACGCACGCTGCCAGAGGCCGCCCGCATAGGTGAGCACGTTGGTCTTGTGCACGAGGGTCACGTGGTGGGCCTTGCGGCGCTCGGCGAGCCCGAAGGCATACCGGACACAGCGCTCGACTCCGTGACGGGTGTTGACCGACCCCTGCGTGGCAACTTCGAACGGCGTGCCCCGCCTGAGCGCCCCGCCCTCGCCCACATAAGGGCCCTCCGTGTTCTCGCGCACGAGGACGAGGTCCGCGTCGGGGGCGATCGAACCCGGGACCCCGTTGAACGGCCGCAGGTTGATGTACAGGTCGAGCTCGAAGCGAAGCTTCAAGAGAAGGCCGCGCTCTATGACTCCCGGTGGCACCGCCGTCGACCCGATCGGCGGTCCGACGGCGCCGAGCAGGATGGCGTCGGCTTCTCTGAGCTCGTCGAGGACCGAGTCGGGCAGCACTTCGCCCGTGCGCTCGTATCGGCCGGCACCGAGGTCGTACTCGATCGTCTCGATCTCGACCCCGGCGGCATCGACGACTTTGAGCGCTTCCGCGACAACTTCAGGGCCGATCCCGTCGCCTCTTATGACCGCAACTCTGGGTGCGCCGACTCTTGGTTCCACTTCCCGGTCACACTAGTCGGGGTGCCTGCGGTGGCGTCAGAGCCAGGGACCCGCAGGCCTCAGGCGCTCCGCCCATCTCCGCGCGAGCGCCCGGTGCCGCGCCACACGGTCGTCAAGGTCCTCGTTGTTCAGTCGGCCGTCACGGACGAGGACTTGCCCGTTGACCACGGTGTGCGCTGCCCCGCGCACCGCGCACCGGACGATCGCCTCGACTGGATCGAGTACCGCCCCGGCAGTTGACAGTCCAGTAAGCGGGTAGCACGCCATATCGGCGCACTTGCCGACCTCAAGCGAACCGATATCGGTGCGCCCGAGGCACCCGGCGCCACCACCGGTTGCCATCTCCAGCGCACCGCGCGCCGTCAAGGCGGCGGGGCCGTCCCGGAGATGGGCAAGCAGGAGCGCCTGACGGACCTCCCCCCACAGGTCGCTCGCATCGTGAGCTGCTGACCCGTCGCAGCCAAGGCCGACGATCACTCCGGCCCGGCGCATGTCAACGGCTGGGCAAAGCCCAGCGCCGATCATCATGTTCGATGTGGGGCAGTGAGCCACGCCAGTCCCGGTTGCGGCAAGTCGGGCGATCTCGGCTGCGTCGCTCCAAACGGCGTGCGCGAACCAAGTGCGGGTCGACAGCCAGCCCAGTTGGCCTGCAAGTTCGTGTGGGCGCACGCCGAAGACCTCTGCGCAGTAGGCCGTCTCGTTGGTTGTCTCCGCAAGGTGGGTGTGCAAGCGGACATCTAGACGTTCGGCGAGCTCGGCCGAGCGTCGCATGAGCTGTGGGGTGACCGAGAATGGCGAGCAGGGCGCGAGCGCGATCTGAAGCATCGACCCTTGTGATGGGTCGTGGTAGCGCTCAACGAGCCGTTGACAGTCAGCCAGGATCTCGTCCTCGTCCTGCACGACTGCCATCGGGGGCAACCCGCCGTCGTCGGTGCCCAGCGACATGGAGCCGCGCGTCGGATGAAACCGGATCCCGAGCTCTGCCGCTGCTGAGATCTCGGCTTCGATCAACCCAGTTCTGCCCCGGGGGTGGACGTAGAGATGGTCGGTGGTCGTCGTACAGCCGGACAGCAGCAGCTCGGCGAGGCCCACCCACGCTGACAGGTAGGCACTCTCCTCGTCGAGCTGCTCCCACACCGGATAAAGCGCCTTCAGCCAACCAAACAGATCGCACGCGAGCGCGGGGGTGAAGGCTCTCGTCAAGGTCTGGTACAGGTGATGGTGGGTGTTCACCAGGCCTGGCACCACGACGCATTCGGAGGCATCCAGCACGTCATCGGCTACGGGCCAGTCCCTGTCCTGCGTGCCTATGTGGGTAACGACGCCATCCTCGGCGAGAACCGACGCGCCGGCTATCTCCGTGCCGGCGGCGTCACCGCACCACAGGTAGCCGGACCTGATCAAGAGCCGCATGCTCACCTCTGTCGAGTCCTGGCAATCACTGCGGAGGCGTGAGCGTTCCCTCCGTGATTTCCCGGACCAACTTCTCACCTTCTGCCTTGATCGGTGCGGCAAGGTTGTAGCCCCGATTGAAATCGATGGTCTCACCGCCATTGCCGATGTCGATCACGTAGGTCGCACCGCCGAGCTTGCCCGATCGGATCGCTGTGAACATCTGAAGGAGCACCGACTGCCAGTTGTAGACCTGAGACGAGACGACGGTGTGCGGGGCGAGGCTCGCCTCCGACCAGTCACTTGCAAAGAAAGGTAGCTTGTCCGACCGGGCGATTCCCAGCGCACCAACCGAGGACTGGGTCGTGGCGGAAAGAACATCGGCGCCGTCTGACACATCCGTCTTGGCCGCGGTTGCCATGAGGCTGTCGTCACTGTAGGAACCGGTGTAGACCGGGTGGATCACGTTGGACTTGTTCTCGGCCTTCACGCCGGCAACAAAGCCGTCGACGTAGAGCATGTCGTCACCGGTCGCGATCGGGCCTATCACGCCTATGACATGGGACTTGCTCAGCATCCCCGCCATGTACCCCTGGACATAGCCGCCATCATTGGCGTCCGCCTCGTAGGCAAACACGTTCGGCAGATCGAAGGTTGAAGACACTGCACCCCACGCGAAGGAAACTTTCGGGAACTTGGGGGCGAGCTGCTGGATGATCGAGCCGTACTGCCCACCGTGGCCGATGACGAGGTTGTAGCCCTGGGAGGCGTACTCGCGAATGATGTTCGCCGCGTCGGAGGTCACATACTCGTTCGCCGATACCGCGAGCTGGAGGTGTTGGGATACCTTCAGGCTCTCCAGCGCGCTGTACATGGTCTGGGTCCAGGAAAGGTCGTTTGTCGCGCTCGGCGCTACGAGCGCCACCTTCAGAGTCTTGACGTTCTGGGACAACGAGTTCGTGCGCGGCGAAGTCATCGCCGCCGACGCGCTGCTGGCCGCAGTGGCAATAGCCATGCCCACTACGACCGACACAACTGCGAACCTCGCCGCTGTATGGCTTCTCACGAAGGTTCCTTTCTGCTGGTTCTTTGAGCCCCGAGTGGTGTCAAACCTTTCCCTGTCGGGCACTACCGCGGCGACTTACGCTGCGCAAGTGGCCGCGAGTCAGGAAACAAGGCAGGCAGCAAACCAAACCTAAAGGACATCGTCATCCGCCAATAGAGCCGAAGGACCCTTGGGAAGGGCCAAAGTAGGCCCGCCCTCGTCACCTTTGAAGTGAGTCGCTGCCCTCGTCGTGCACGAGGTCTTGTCGTTGGAGCTGACGGCGAACAGCCCTTGTTCCCCGCGCTGACAGCTGCGCTGACGGCTCTAGGTGAGCCAAGCCCGATCGCGGCCTGAGCCTGGGTCCAGGTGTAGACCTCGCCGGAGGGCTTTTGACCACAGGCGGCAACGAAGATCTCGGCGAACGAAGTGGCCCACTTGGCCGAGCGTGCGTACGCCGCCCCCATGACGAGCTGGGAGTCGGCCGCGCTGCAGCCGGTGAGATCGCCCCGCCACTGCCGAAGGATGTTGTCCCGGTGCCCCCAGCATCCCGCCGCCGCCGGGGACATACAGCCTCCGTTGTGGCCCCCGTAGCCGTCGTCGTACATCCAGCCGTCGTCGGCCCCGAGCGCGCTCTCGCTGCCACCGGCCCAGTTCGACCCCCAGGCGAGCACCTGGGCTCCCCCGGACAACGGCCTATCCGACCAGCTGGGGTCGTTGTCGCTGTCGGCGCCGGCCTGTGCCACCTTGTCCATCTGGACCGTGAGCGCGGCCATCGGCGGCTCCCCGCGGGACACCCGCTCCAGGTTGGCGATCGTGAAGAGCTGATCGACCACGCTCAGCTTGAGGAACTTCACCAGGCTGAACCGCAGTGGGCCGACCGGCTCGGTCCCCCGCGCCCGGTCGATGGCCTGCAGCACCTTCGAGTTGCAAGGCGCCGTGTCATCGAGAGCTCCGACGGCGCAGTAGGCGTAGAAATTCGGGACGGGAGGAATGTTCTTCGGGGGGTTGCGTGGCGGCACGATCCCGGCCCTCGGCGTGGCCGGACCACGCGGAACAGCCCTGGCGAACGAAGCGGCGTCGCCCGATGCGCGCACGCCCACAGTCGCGAGCGCCGCCACCGTCACTGCGGCGAGCGCCATTCGGCTCACCCGAAAGACGAATGTTCCGGCCATTGCCCGAGGGTACTCGGCCCTTGCACCCGTTTCAGCACCCGGGACGTCACCTTCGAAACAGAGTCACTCCGTCTTTCGGAACTCGCCTATGGCCACGATCCCCATCACAAGGCCCATGATCGCGACGATCCCCAATGAGACCCCCACGGGAACGACCCAACCGCCCCAGGTGATGCCCGGCGCCAGGCGCTGGACGTACGCGGAGGGAATCGTGAGATGGTCGAAGACGGCATGGCGCATCGGCCCGACGATGTAGGTCAGCGGGTCGATCCTGGTCAGCACGCTCAACCAGGCAGGCAGCCCGTTCAGGGGGTAGAGCGCCCCCGAGAGGAAGAACAGTGGCATCACGAGCATCTGAGTCAATGCCATGAACGACTGGAACTGCTTGATCCTGGCGGCCATCATCAGGCCGAACGCGGTCAAGGTGAACGACAGGAGGAGCAGTTCGCCTACGAGCGTCGCCAGCAGCGCGGGATCGTAGGGCACGTGCGCGAAGCCTGCCAGGGCAAGGAAGACGAGGCCCTGGAATGTCGCGATCGTCGTGCCCCCAAGGCACTTTCCGACCACGAGCGAGGCTCGGCTGACCGGCGCCACGAGCATCTCGCGCAAGAAGCCGAACTCCCGGTCCCACACGATCGAGCCCGCCGAGAAGACGGCCGTGAAAAGGACCGACATCGCCAGCACGCCCGGGTAGATGAAGGTCTTGAAGTCCACACCGGGTGGCATGCCGCGCCTGGCGAGGGTGGACAGGCCCGTCCCCAGCACGAACAGGAACAGGAACGGCTGTATGAGCGAGGTGATGGCGCGCAGCCGGTCGGTGCGGAAGCGGATCAGCTCGCGCCGCCAGACGATGTTCACCGCGCGGGTGTTGTGCCACAGGCTGTGCTCGGGCACAGCGACCCTGATCTCGGCCACGAGCGCCGCCTCCGTCTTGGCATCCACGGTGGCCTTGGCGACCCGTGTGACCATCTCAGCGCCTCCCCCCTCGCCAGTGTGCAGCCCTTTGGCGCATCACGTCGATGCTCGATGCCTCGGCATCGCGGATGGTGCTTCCGGTGTAGGACATGAAGACGTCGTCGAGCGAGGGACGCGAGACGCTCACCGAGCTGATCGCCACCGGCAGCTCGGAGAAGAGCTTCGGAACGAACTCCTCCCCCGAGGCCACAGAGAAGGTGACAGCACCGTCGTGGACGGCCGCTTCGATGCCGAAACGCGCCGCCAGGGAGGCGATCGCCGCCGGGTCGTCGGCCGTGTGGATCTGCACCCGGTCCTTGCCGACGCTGGCCTTGAGCGCCTCGGGGGTGTCGATGGCGACGATCCTCCCGTGGTCGATGATCGCGATCCGGTCGCAGTTCTCTGCCTCGTCCATGTAGTGCGTTGTCAGGAAGATCGTGATGTCCTCGCGCCCTTTGAGCTCGTTGATGTAGGTCCAGATCGAGGAACGGGTCTGCGGGTCGAGCCCCACGGTCGGCTCGTCGAGGAACAGCACACGAGGCGCGTGGAGAAAACCGCGGGCGATCTCCAGCCTGCGCTGCATGCCACCCGAGAAGGTGCTGACCAGGTTGTCCCTGCGTTCCCAGAGGCCGACCATGTCCAGCACCTGGCGCATACGCGGCGCCACGGCCGCCTTCGGCACGGCATACAGGGCGGCGTGAAAACGGAGGTTCTGCTCGGCCGTCAGGTAATTGTCCAAGGTGGTGTCCTGGAACACGAGGCCGATGTTGCGTCGCACCTCGTCCTGGTCGGTGCCCGTGTCGTGGCCGGCGACGCTGGCGGTGCCCGTGGTCGCGCTGGCGAGCGTGCAGAGGATCTTGATCGTCGTCGTCTTGCCGGCCCCGTTCGGCCCGAGCAACCCGAAGGTCTCCCCGCGCGACACCTCGAAGTCGATCCCCCGTACGGCCTCGACGTCCCCGTACCGCTTGGACAGGCCGCGGACCGATATCACCGCCTGCCCGTCGCTCTGGCCTGGCCCCATGCCGCCAGAGGCCCTGTCCGCCGTGGCACCCGTGCCGGCCTTGCCGGATGCGGTGCCGGCACGCGTTCCCACCGCCGGAGCCTCCCTTTCGTGTCTCCCCCGGAGCCTAGGGCGCAAAGTGTGCCGCCGATCCCGCCGCTGCGGCGGTGCCGGCCAGTTTCCGTCTCTGAACCGGTAGCCTCGTGTCGGTGACTGAAGTGACTGAAACTGTTCTCACACCCGAAACCCACGCGCGTCTCGTCGCCGAGCTCGAGGATCTCACGACGCGGGGTCGCGTCGAGATCGCGCGCCAGATCGAAGCCGCCAGGGCACTTGGCGACTTGTCGGAGAACGGCGACTACCACGCCGCCAAGGACGCCCAGGGCAAGATGGAGTCCCGCGTGCGCCAGCTGCAACGGATGCTGGAAAACGCCGTGATCGTAGACAGCTCAACGCACGAGACCGGCGTCGTGACCACCGGCGTCGTGGTGGAGCTCCGCTACGAGGGGGACGATGAGACCGAGAAGTTCCTGGTCGGCTCCATAGAGGAGAAGGGCGAAGGCGTGGCGGTGATCTCGCCCGCCTCACCGCTCGGCCAGGCGCTCGTCGGGCACAACGTCGGTGACACGGTCGAGTACCAGGCGCCGAACGGCCGCCCCTTCGCAGTCGAGATCGTCTCGGTGGGCAACTGACGGCCCATGGCTGAGACGCTCGCCGACAAGGTCTGGGACCGCCATGTGGTTCGCCCCGGCGACGGCGCCGCAGAGCCGGATCTGCTCTACATCGACCTGCACCTCGTCCACGAGGTGACCTCGCCGCAGGCGTTCGAAGGGCTGCGGCTGGCCCAAAGGAAAGTACGGCGGCCTGATCTGACGATCGCCACCGCCGACCACAACGTGCCCACGACGACGGCGAGCGGCCGGGTGGAGGATCCTGTCTCCCGGCGCCAGCTCGAGGCGCTCGACTCCAACTGCGCGGAGTTCGGGGTGACCTGTTACCCGATGGGCGATGAGAACCAAGGCATCGTGCACGTGATCGGGCCCGAGCAGGGCCTCACCCAACCCGGGATGACGATCGTCTGCGGGGACAGCCACACCTCCACCCACGGTGCGTTCGGGGCTTTGGCTTTCGGCATCGGGACCTCGGAGGTGGAACACGTGCTCGCCACACAGACCCTCCCCCAGCGCAGGCCCCGCACCATGGCCGTCACTGTCGAGGGCGACTTGGCGCCCGGTGCGAGCGCCAAGGACGTCGTGCTCGCCATCGTCGGTCGGCTCGGCACGACAGGAGGAGTCGGTCACATCGTCGAGTACCGGGGTTCGGCGATCCGCTCGCTGTCGATGGAGGGTCGCATGACGGTCTGCAACATGTCCATCGAGGCCGGTGCCCGCGCGGGGATGATCGCCCCGGACGAGGTGACCTTCGCGTACCTCGAGGGCAGGCGCTACGCACCGAAAGACGCGGACTGGGAGCGGGCCGTCGAGGACTGGCGCGCACTTACCACCGACGAGGGCGCCCGCTTCGACGCCGAGGTGAACCTCGAGGCCGCCTCGGTCCGCCCGCACGTCTCGTGGGGCACCAACCCTGCCCAGGTGGTCGCCATCGACGGTCGCGTACCGAGCCCGGACGACATGGCGAGCCCGGCCGAGCGGGAGGCCGCCACCCGCGCCCTCGCCTACATGGGCCTTGAGGCCGGCATGCCGATCACCTCGATCGAGGTGGACACGGTGTTCATCGGCTCCTGCACGAACTCGAGGATCGAGGACCTGCGCACCGCCGCCGGTGTTCTCCGGGGCCGCCGGATACGAAGTGGCCTACGGGCACTCGTCGTGCCGGGCTCGCGCCAGGTCAAGCTCCAAGCCGAGGCGGAGGGACTGGACCAGGTCTTTCGCGAAGCGGGCTTCGAGTGGAGGGAGAGTGGCTGCTCCATGTGCCTCGGCATGAACCCCGACCAGCTGTCGCCCGGGGAACGCTGTGCCTCAACCTCGAACCGCAATTTCGAGGGCCGCCAGGGACGTGGTGGCCGCACCCATCTCGTGTCCCCGGCGGTTGCCGCGGCGACGTCGGTGGCGGGCAGGTTCGCCACCCCGGCCGACATCGGGGCCTGACATGGAGCCCGTGAGGATCGTGTCGGGGCGGGCGGTCCCGCTCGACCGCTCCGACGTCGACACCGATCAGATCATCCCTAGTGAGTGGCTCAAGCGCATCGAGCGGACCGGTTTCGGGGCCGGACTGTTCGCCGAGTGGCGCGACGATCCCGCCTTCGTGCTCAACGATCCGGACCACGCCGGGGCGACGATCCTCGTCGCCGGCCCCAATTTCGGTACGGGCTCGTCCCGGGAGCACGCCGTGTGGGCACTGGTCGACCACGGCTTCTCCGCGGTCGTGAGCCCCCGTTTCGGCGACATCTTCCGCAACAACTCCACTCGTTCCGGCCTGGTCCCCGCCGAGGTGTCCGACGAGGACGGGCGGGCGCTCCTGGAGGCGGTCAGCGCGGACGCGTCGCTCGAGGTCGTCGTGGACGTCGAGCGGAGGCTGGTCGAGGTGCCCGGGGTGGGCATCTCGGCGCCATTCCGCTTGGACGACGACGCGCGAGACCGGCTGCTCAGAGGCCTCGACGACATCGGCGTCACGTCCCAGCACCTGGCGGACATCGACGCCTACGAGGGGCAACGGCCGACCTGGCTGCCCACGTTGAGACCTCGCCGGCAAGCCTCGGCCTAAGGCGTCACTCCGCTCTCGCGTACGACGTAGGTTGCCCCATCGCCGGTCATCCGCGCCTTGGCGCGGACCACCCGGTTGGTCGCCGCGACATAGGCGCGAGCAGCTGCCTCGACCACGTCGGTGGACAGCCCCCGACCCGAAGCCCGCACGCCGCCGGAGTCGAGCTGGATGACGACGTCGCCGAGGGCGTCGATACCGCCGGTGACCGACGAGACGTTGAAGTCGATGAGCTTGGCATCGATTCCGGTCGCCTGCTTGATCGCCTTGCAGGTCGCGTCGATCATCCCGTCGCCTTCCGCGATCGCCTCGGACTTGCGACCGTCCCGGCTGACCACGACTCTCGCCCGCGGCAGCCCGGCCGTGCCGCCCTGGACGTCGAGCAGGTCGAGGACGAAGCCCTCCTCAAGCGCGGTTCCGAGCTCCTCGGCGACGATCGCCTCGAGGTCGGCGTCGGTCAGCTTCACCTTGCGGTCCGCCAGTTCCTTGAAGCGGGTGAACGCCGCGTCGAGGGCATCGCCCCGGACTTTGATGCCGAGCTTCGCCAACGTGTCGGCGAAGGCGTGGCGCCCGGTGTGCTTGCCGAGAATGATCTGGCCGCCCTCCTGGCCCACCGAGTCCGCATCGATGATCTCGTAGGTCGAGCGCTCCTTGAGCACGCCGTGCTGGTGGATGCCCGACTCGTGGGCGAAGGCATTCTTCCCCACGACGGCCTTGTTCCACTGGACCTGGTAGCCGGTCAGGCGCGAAACCATCCGGCTCGTCCGGGCCAGCTCTCTCGTCCTCACGTTCGTCTCCAGCCCGGGGAACAGGTCTCCGCGGATCTTGAGCGCCATGACCACTTCCTCGAGGGCGGCGTTGCCGGCGCGCTCGCCCAGGCCGTTCATGCAGACCTCCACTTGACGGGCGCCCGCGCGCACGCCGGACAGGCTGTTCGCCACGGCGAGGCCGAGGTCGTTGTGGCAGTGGGTCGAGATCACGTAGTCGCCCGCCACCTGGTCCCGGACGTGAGTCAAGAGGTCGCCGTAGTCCCAAGGGATCCCGTAGCCGACGGTGTCGGGGATGTTCAAGGTGCTGGCCCCGGACTCGACGGCTGCGGCCAGCACCTCGAGCATGAAGTCGAGCGGCGTGCGGGTCGCGTCCTGGGGTGAGAATTCGATGTCGGCGGTGTGCTCACGGGCTCGCGAAACCCCCATGCGCACCGCCTCGAGCACCTGATCCTCGTTCATCTTCAACATGTGCTCCATGTGGCTCGGGCTCGTCGAGATGAAGACGTGGATGCGGTTGCGCTCCGCGTCCTTGAGCGCCTCGTAGCACCGGTCCACATCGGCGAGCTGAGTCCGCGAGAGCCCGGCGATCACAGGGCCTTCGACTGTGCGGGCAATTGCCTGCACGGCGTCGAAATCGCCCTGGCTCGAGACCGGGAAGCCGGCCTCGATGTAATCGACACCGAGGCGCGCGAGTTGCTCGGCGATCTCGAGCTTCTCGCCGGGATCGAGGGAGATCCCCGGTGACTGCTCGCCGTCCCGCAGTGTCGTGTCGAAGATGACCACCTTGTCGCTCATCGCTCGCTCCATTGTCGAGGCGCAGCCGAGTCCTTCTCCCGCCGGTCGTCGCGTTGTCCGCACAACCGCGCCCGGCCAACAAAAAACCTCCTGGCCTAAGGCGCAGGAGGCGTTGGCGAGCGCGATGGGGCGCTCGCCGTCAGGTAAGGAGGAGGACCCGGATGAACCGCTCGTTCGTCATGTCACCAGTGATTGTGGTGGACGGCTCGGGATCCGTCAAGCCTGCCGCGCCCGCGGACGGCCTACCACTCGTCGCCCGTGGGGCGGTCGTAGTCATCGGCGACAGCGCTGTAGCTGCTGCGGTGGTACACGAGAGGGGACTGCCCGGTCTCGACCCCCATCTCGCGCACGCTTCCGAGCACGAGCGTGTGATCACCGGTCTCGACGACGCGTTCGATGTCGCAGTCGACAAAGGCCACCGCCCCCACCAGCACCGGGTTCCCCAAGGGCGCCGGATGCCACGCGATGCCCTCGAACTTGTCGGCTTCGCTCACGGCAAAGCGTGACGAGACCTCAGCCTGGTCGCGACCGAGAATGCTGACGCAGAACGACCCGGTCGTGCTGATGGGCGGCCAGCTCTTCGACGTCCTCGATACGAAGAACCCTACGAGCGGGGGTTCGAGCGAGACCGGGACGAAGGTGCCCACCGACAGGCCCGTCGGGTGGCCGTCGACAACCCCGGCGACGACCACAACGCTCGTCGGCACGTGCGCCATCACCTGGCGGAAGTGCTCAGCGCTGAGGTCGGGCACGCCGCTAGGCGCCGGCGACGCTGTGGATCTCGAGGATGCCGGCCGCCGCCCGGACGCGTCCGGTCACCTCGGCCGGCACCGGACGATCCGTCGAGAGCACCATGAGGGCCGTGCCACCCCCGGAAGTCTGGCCGACGGCCATGTTCGTGATGCTGACCCCGACATCACCGAGGGCCGAGCCGACGAGCCCGATCATCCCGGGCCGGTCGTCGTTGCGCACGATCAGCAGGTTCGCGTCGAAGGGGAGCTCGACCGCGTGGTCGTCGACCATGACGATGCGCTCTGTCCCCGTCCACCCGAGCGTCCCCGCGACCGTGTGGCCACCACCGCGAAGGCTCACCTGGCTCAAGTAGTCGCCCGCGACCGTCGTCGAGGACTCGCGCACCTCGAGGCCCCTGTCCTTGGCGAAGTGAGGGACGTTCACGTACGAGACGGGCTCCTCGATCGCGGCCGCGAAGATCCCCTTCAGCGCCGAGAGGGTGAGAATCCGCGTGTCCTCGGCGGCAAGGTCTCCCTGGTACTCGACTTCGAGGTGGTTCGGCACCCCTTCGCACAACGCTGCCAGGAGGCGGCCGAGGCGCACGGCGACACCGATGTAGGCCCGCACGCTCTCAGAGGCGCCGGTGGCGGCGACGTTGACCGCGTAGGGCACGAATTCGCCCCGCAACGCGAGCACGATCTGCTCGGCGATCTGCTCACCGGCCTTGTCCTGCGCCTCGGCCGTGCTGGCACCGAGATGCGGTGTCACGACCACCTGCGCGAGCTCGAACAAGGGCGAGGACGTGCACGGTTCGGTGGAGAACACGTCTAGCGCGGCACCGGCGACCTGCCCGGCGGCGATGGCGTCGGCAAGCGCCTCCTCGTCGAGGATGGCCCCCCGGGCGGCGTTCACGATGCGGAGGCCGGGCTTCGCCTTGGCCAGCAGCTCCTTTCCGACAAGCCCGATGGTCTCAGGCGACTTCGGCAGGTGGATGCTCACGAAGTCGGCCGTCTCGAACAGCTCGTCGAGATCGAGCAGCTCGACCCCCAGCGTTCGCGCCCGTTCCGGGGTCACATACGGGTCGTACGCGACAAGCCGCATCCCGAACGCCGCCGCCCGCTGGGCGACGAGGGAGCCCACGTGACCCAGGCCGAGGATCCCGAGAGTCTTGCCGTGCAGCTCGACGCCCTCCCACTTGGACCGCTCCCAGCGCCCTTGGACGAGGGCGGCGTGGGATTGGGGGATGTTACGGGCCTGCGCCAGCATGAGGGCGATCGCGTGCTCCGCGGCCGAGAGGATGTTCGACTCCGGGGCGTTCACGACCATCACGCCGTGGCGCGTGGCCGCGGCGATGTCCACGTTGTCGAGACCCACGCCGGCACGCCCGACCGCGATCAGGTCGCGTCCGGCGTCGAGCACCTCGGCCGTCACCCGGGTGGCGGAGCGGATGACGAGAGCCGACGCCCCGGCGACGGCCTCGACGAGCTCGGCCGGCGTGAGCGACAACCGCACGTCGACCTCGTGGCCCTCGCCCGCCATGAGCTCGAGCCCGCGGGGCGAAAGCGTCTCGGTTACAAGGATCCTCGCCATGGCCTACTCACCGGCGTCGGACAACAGCTCGGCCAGGCGCTCCACACCGCGCACGAGGTCCGAGTCCGACAGGGCGTACGAGAAGCGGCCGTAGCCGGGCGCACCGAAGGCCTCGCCGGGGACGAAGGCCACACGGGACTCCTCCAGCACGAGCTCGGCCAGCTCGAGGGTGGTCTTGGGTCTCGAGCCCCTGAGCTCGCGCCCGAGGACGCCCTCGAAGGACGGGAAGGCGTAGAAGGCGCCCTCCGGTTCGACGCACGACACCCCTTTGATCTGGGAGAGCATCTTGAAGATGGTCCGGCGGCGGCGGTCGAAGGCCTCCCTCATCTCGCCGACCGCAACCAGGTCTCCGGTGAGGGCGGCGATCGCGGCCCGCTGGGCGACGTTGTTGACGTTGGAGGTCGCGTGCGACTGCAGGTTCGTGGCGGCCTCCACGACATCGCCTGGGCCGATCATCCATCCGACGCGCCAGCCGGTCATCGCGTACGTCTTGGCGACGCCATTGGAGACGACACAGCGGTCGGCGATCTCCGGCACCACGACCGGCATCGAGTGCTGGGCGTGGCCCTCGTAGACGAGGTGCTCGTAGATCTCGTCGGTGAGCACCCACCAGCCGCGCTCGACCGCGAGACGACCGATCTCGGCGATCTGGTCCCTGTTGTAGACCGCGCCGGTCGGGTTGGAGGGAGAAACGAACAACAGCAGCTTGGTCCGGTCGGTGGCGGCGTTTTCGAGCTGATCGACCGTCACCTTGAAGCCGCTTTGGGCGGCCGTCGGCACCTCGACGGGGACGCCCCCGGCGAGGCGGATCGCCTCCGGGTAGGTGGTCCAGTACGGGGCGGGTACGAGCACTTCGTCGCCGGGGTCCAACAGAGCCGCGAACGCGTTGTAGATCGAGTGCTTTCCACCGTTGGTGACGAGCACGTTCTTGGGCGCGATCTCATAGCCCGAGTCGCGCGCCGTCTTGGACACGATCGCCTCTTTGAGCTCGGGCAAGCCGCCGGTCGGGGTGTAGCGGTGGTTGCGCGGGTCGCGGCAGGCCGCGACGGCGGCCTCGACGATCGCCGCGGGTGTCGGAAAGTCCGGCTCTCCTGCTCCGAAGCCGACGACATCGACGCCTTGGGACTTCAGCTGCTTCGCTTTTGCATCTATGGCCAAGGTGGCGGACGGCGCCACGCCGCCGACGCGACGCGAGACACGGCTTCGCGCCGACGAAAGGTCAAATGGAGGAGATGTCGCCATCTGCATATGCTTGCACAAAGTTTTCGCACTGCGATCTCCCAGATGCCGGGCTCGGCGCCGGGCAGTCGGTGCGATACCCCCGGGTCTAGTGACCCACCGACGTTGCCTGGAGGCTCCCTTGGCCGGACTAGTCATACCCGCACACCTGCTACCAGCCGATGGGCGTTTCGGATCGGGACCCTCGAAGGTCCGCACGGAGTCAGTGGAGGTCCTCGGGACCGAGGCACCGACTTATCTCGGCACGAGCCATCGCCAGGCGCGTGTCCGAAACGTCGTGGGCCGCGTCCGCGCCGGCCTGGCCGAGCTCTTCGGCTTGCCGGAGGGCTACGAGGTCACGTTGGGCAACGGTGGGACGACGGCATTCTGGGACGCCGCCACGTTCTGTCTCGTCGAGGCTCGCAGCCAGCACATGTCGTTCGGGGAGTTCTCCTCCAAGTTCGCCGCGTGCACCCGGTCGGCGCCGTTCCTCGAAGACTCCGACGTCCTCGTCTCAGAACCGGGCACCTACCCCCGCCCGGTCGCAAACCCGGCGGTGGACGCGTACTGCCTAACGCACAACGAGACCTCGACCGGCGTGCAGGCGGTCGTGCAGCGGCCCCGCCAGGCGGACGGCACGGTTGCGCAAGGTCTCGTCCTCGTCGACGCGACCTCGGCGGCGGGTGGGCTCAGGGTCGAGGCCGGCCAGTTCGACGCTTATTACTTCGCCCCGCAGAAGTGCTTCGGGTCCGAAGGCGGGCTCTGGCTGGCGCTCATTTCCCCGGCGGCCGTCGAACGCGTCGAGCGGCTCTCCACGACGGGACGGTTCGTCCCGGCCTTTTTGGACTTGAAGCTCGCCATCACCAACTCGCGCCTTCAGCAGACCTACAACACGCCGGCTCTGGCTACCTTGCTCCTGCTGGCCGAGCAGGTCGACTGGTTCCTCGGCAACGGAGGTCTCGAGTGGGCCGCATCGCGTTCTGACCGCTCCGCCGAGATCATCTACGGCTGGGCCGAACGGTCGAGCTTCGCACAGCCCTTCGTGAGCGTTCCGGCCGAGCGGAGCCATGTCACCGCGACCATCGACTTCGATGACACCATCGATGCGCTCGAGGTGGCCTCGGTGTTGCGCTCCAACGGCATCGTCGACACCGAGCCCTACCGCAAGCTGGGAAGGAACCAGCTGCGAGTCGCGCTCTTCCCGGCTATCGAGCCCGCTGACGTCGAGGCCCTGACAGCCTGTGTCGACTGGGTCGTGGAAAGGCTCGGGCCTGTCGCCTAGGACGTGGACTGGGCGGGCATGTCCGCCACGGGCATGGCGGGTCGCCGCTGCCGGATGGTGAGCCGCCGGGCTCGCAGAGCCCGTTCGTAGTGGTGCGCCACCCGCAGGCGCCACGTGAGGCGCACGGTGTGGATGAGCATGCCGACGGCCGCCCGGGGCGAGACCGTCGACGAGAAGCGCTCCCTGATCTCGACGGGCAGCTCGACGACGCGCGTGTAGCCGAGGCGCCGCGCGACCGCGAGGAGCTCGAGATCGAAGGTGAAGCCGTCCTCCTCGAGGATCGGGAGCAGCTCGGTGACGATCTCCCGACGGGCCAGCTTGATCCCACTCTGGGTGTCGGTGAGGTCCAGGCCGAACAACAGCCGCGTGAGGACTTGATAGCCCCACGAGTAGAAGCGCCGGAGCCGTGGGTAGACGACAACCGACTCGGGATGGCGCTTGGAGCCGATGGCGAAGTCGGGGCGGTCCTTTTGTATGCAGCTGACGAACTCGCCCAGCACCGGTGCGGGGATGTCCCCGTCACCGTCGATGAAGCCTAGGTAGCTGCCCCGGCCGAGCCCGAAGCCGACACGCAGCGCGCGGCCCTTGCCCTGGTTGATCGGTAGGTGGATGACCTGTACTTCCGGGCCGAGTTCTGCGAGGCCGACGTCATTGCCGTCGGTCGAGCCGTCGGAGACCGCTATGACCTCGAAGCTGACCTCGCGCTCGCGCAGCACCTCGATCACCTGGGCCACGTGGCCGGCCAGGTTGGGCCCCGGGTTGTAGTACGGGACCACGATCGTCAGATCGAGCCGGCCCTCCGGTTGCATCGCCTCGCTTGCTCCCACTGTCGCTGCAGGGTACCGGCCCTCCGAGCCAATTCGGGCTCGCCCCCCAAGCGCCTCTCCGAGCGATCTGCGGCGAGAAGGCACGGTTGGCACTCGAGCCCTCTCAGGCGGCCATGTCCAGCGACAACAGCCGCTCGAGGACGGGCACGTGTGCAGCCGCGTTGCCGAATGTCGTCGCTGCCCGGCCCATGGCGGCTCCGTACCCGGTCGTCTTGGTGTTGTCTGCGACGCCGACGAGTTGGCCGCCGTTCAGCGAGTGTGCGTAAGTCCAGCTGAACGCCGTCTTGCCGATGGCGGGCAGCGCCGTGAAGATGACCTCTGCGCCCTTGGCCGACTCGGCGGCGACTCTGGCCTCGGCTGCTTTCAGCGTGGCGATCTCGGCGGCCGGTATGCCTGGTCTCATCGAGATGATGACCTCCCACCCTGTGGCGGTGGCGCCGAAGAAGATGCACTCGTACGAGGAGTTCTCGATGACGGCCTCCAACAGGTGCTCGTTGGCGCCGACGACCGACGAGACGGTCTTGACCGGGAAATGGTCGCAGAAGGCGGAGATGGCCGAGCCCGGAACCGATCTCTCACCGGCCCGCACGCTCGCGGCGCGCGGCGGCGGTGTGCCATGCTGATCTGCTTGGGCGGTAGCCGGCAAGAGTGCCAGCGACGCCGCGAAGCTGCCCGCGGCCAGCAGTGCGCCCGCGGCGAGCCGGGCCCGTCCGCCGCGTCGGATTGCGGTCGTCACGGCGCTGTGCGAGTCGCCGCCGCTCGAGCTACTCATGATCTCCAATCCTTGATCGAGGTCGTCTGGGACGTGCCCGAAGACCGGCCCAGACGGTCAGGGCACTCTTCACCTCGATTTATGTAAGCGCACTCGTCGCGACAAAAGTGCGCCCTGCACCATAACTTCGGCATCGCGGCGCCATCACTTGACACTCAAGACGCGAACGGCAACTCCGCGGCTATGTCCATGGCCAACCAGAACAGCGACTCGCGCACGTCGTAGGCGTGCACCCAGTCCCGGTGGTCCCAGGACTCGCCGGCGAGGCTGTCGCCCGCGTAGAGGAGCTGGCCGAGCGCAACGCCCCTGAAACGGGCCACTGCTAGGAGCGCGGCCGCCTCCATCTCGACGGTGACGCACCCTTCGGCCCGCCGTAGCGACGCCTTCTCCCTCGTCTCGCGATAGACGGCGTCCGTCGACCACGTGGTCCCCGTCGTGAACGGCACACCGGATCGTCGCAGGACGTCCTCGATCAGCGACACGACCGCCGCGTCCGCCTCGACGAGCCGGGACGGAGCCAGGTAGTGGTACGAAGTGCCCTCGTCGCGCACCGCCGCCGACACGACGACCGGATGGCCGAGCGCCAGATCGGCGTCGAGCGCTCCGGCGCCCCCACAGGCCACGAGGGCACGGCAGCCGTAGTCGATCGCCTCCTCCAAGAACAGCGCCGCCAGCGGCGCGCCGACGCCGGGCTGGAAGAAGGCGATTCGTTCGCCGCGGTGGTCGAGCTCGTATATCGGATGGACGCCGTGCTCCGAGTGCAGGCTTGCCACCTGGCGCGCGGACCGCGCGGACGCGGTCGCAGCGACGACATCGCCGAAAAAGCACATGACCGCCCGGGCGGGGACGTCGACCTCGTCCCGCGATGGGGCGCAGAGGTGAACCGACGGTTCGATGAGCGCTCGGCGCTCCGGGTCGAACTCGAGGATCGGGTAGTTGGCACGCGCCAGACCCCCGGGCCCTTTCCCCGGCGTGACGGGTGAAGCGCGACCGGGGACGGCTAACCCCCCGAGACGTCTTCCAGGCGCTGACGACCGGCGGTCACGAACGGCATCATCGCCCGCAGCTCGGCACCGACCGACTCGATCTGGTGGCCGCGCCCGGCAGCCCGCAGGGAGTTGAAACGCGGCCTGCCGGCACGGTCCTCCGCCACCCATTCGGCAGCGAAGCTGCCATCCTTGATCTCGCCGAGTATGCGGCGCATCTCGGCACGGACCCTGTCGTCGATGATGCGTGGCCCGCGGGTCAGATCCCCGTACTCGGCCGTGTCCGAGACGGAGAACCGCATGCCCGCGATGCCTTGCTCGTACATGAGGTCGACTATCAGCTTCAGCTCGTGCAGGCATTCGAAGTACGCCGATTCGGGCTGGTAGCCGGCCTCGACGAGCGTTTCGAAACCGGCCATCGCAAGTGCCGTCAGCCCACCGCACAACACGACCTGCTCGCCGAACAGGTCGGTCTCGGTCTCCTCACCGAAGGTCGTCTCGAGCACGCCGGCCCGGGTGGCGCCGAGGGCGTCCGCGTAGGACAGGGCAAGTGACATCGCCTTGCCCGAGGCGTCGGCCGACACGGCGATGAGCGACGGCACGCCGCCGCCCTCTGTGTAGGTGCGCCGCACGAGGTGGCCCGGGCCCTTGGGGGCGACCATCGCGACGTCGACGCCTGCCGGCGGGGTGATCAGCCCGAAACGGATGTTGAATCCGTGCGCGAAGAACACTGCATCGCCGTCGGCGAGGTGGGGCGCGATCTCGGCTTCGTACACGGCCGCCTGCTCGGTGTCTGGGAGCAGGATCATGATGAGGTCCGCGTCCCTGGCGGCCTCGGCGACGGTTACGACACGCAGGCCTGCCGCCTCCGCCTTAGCGCGCGAGGACGACCCGGACCGGAGCCCGACCCGCACGTCGACACCGGAGTCGTGCAGGTTCAACGCGTGCGCATGGCCTTGCGAGCCGTAGCCGATGATGGCCACCTTGCGCGTCCGGACCAGGGAGGAATCCGCGTCCTTCTCGTAGTAGAGCTTGGCCATACCGCTCCTGTCCTTGTAGCTCATGGGGAATGCTGGCTTGGTGCTGACGGTGCTCTTCGGGCGTCTTCGGCCGGCGCCGGTCGCATGCCCTAGGCGATGCCGGCGGAAGGCGAGGATGCCCCCGAGGCGGAGAACCTCTCGTCCAGCTTAGGAAGCGCGATGCGGCCGGTCCTTTGCAGCCCGGCGATCCCATAGGACCTCATCAGGTCCTCGAAGTCGTCGATGGCCTCGGGCGTGCCCGCGACCATGACGGTGATGGCGTCGTGGCCGACGTCGACGATGCGGCCGCCGAAGACGCCGACGAGCTGGATGACCTGCGAACGCTGCCCGGCGTCGGCAGTGACGCTCACGAGCAAGAGCTCGGCCTCGCGTGCCTCGTCCGGGTGGAGCTCGCCGATCTCGACGACGTTGATGAGCTTGTCGAGCTGCGCCACGACCTGCTCGAGTGGCGCCGACTCGACGTCCACGACGATCGAGATCCTCGAGAACCGCTCGTTGTCGGTCGGTGCGACGGCGAGGGAATAGATGTTGTAACCGCGCCGCGAGAAAAGGCCCGCCACGCGGGCGAGCACACCGGCCCTGTTCTCCACGAGCACCGACAACAACCGGTGGCGGGGGCCGTATTGCCTCTGGTCCGCGCTCATTGCAGCGCCTCGGCGCCCGAGGCCGAGTGGGACTGGTAGGTGACGATGTCGTCGTTCGACGCGCCGGCCGGCACCATCGGGAAGACCTGCTCCATCGAGTCGGTCCTGAAGTCGATCACGACGGGCCGGTCGTCGATCGCGTTGGCCTTCTCGATCGCGGGTGTGACCTCCTCGGGACTCTCCACCCGAAGACCGATGCAGCCCATCGACTCGGCCCATCCGACGTAGTCGGGCAGATCCGGCGAGAGGTAGACCTCGGAGTAACGCTCCTCGTAGAACATGTGCTGCCACTGCCGCACCATCCCGAGGTAGGCGTTGTTCAAGATCGCGATCTTGACCGGGACGCGCTCGGCGGTGGCGGTGGCGAGCTCCTGCGCCGTCATCTGGAAACAGCCGTCGCCGTCGACCGCCCACACCATCCGGTCGGGCCGCCCGACCTTGGCGCCGATGGCGGCCGGCACCGCAAAGCCCATGGTCCCGAGGCCACCCGAGTTGATCCAGGTGTTCGGGTACTCGAAGGACCAGTACTGGGAGGCCCACATCTGGTGCTGGCCCACACCCGAGACGAGGATCGTGTCCGCAGGCGTCGCTGCCCGCAAGCTCTCGATGACGAATTGTGGCTTGAGCGTCGGCCGGCGGCTCGCGCCACGGGTCACCCCCCTCCCCGACTCGGAACGGTCGTAAGTGCAGGGGTACTCTGCCTGCCAGCGGCGAATCGTCGCGATCCAAGGTGCCAGCCGGCTGTCCTCGGGCGACCCGGAAGCCTTGATCTCCCCGATGAGCGCCTCGATGGCCAGGCGGCAGTCGGCGACGACGCCGACCT
>Ga0187856_1000588_pt1 | contig 32478 bp, 20 predicted proteins | sample June2016WEW_8_40_FD_132443 | JGI IMG/M metagenome (GOLD analysis project Ga0187856, IMG submission 132443) | Peatland microbial communities from SPRUCE experiment site at the Marcell Experimental Forest, Minnesota, USA - June2016WEW_8_40 | ecosystem: Environmental > Terrestrial > Soil > Wetlands... | reverse complement strand
GATGTAAAACTCCAGGGAGTTGGCCCAGGGTTGCGAGACGTCAGCCTGTTTCGACGTGACCTGTTGGAAAAAGATTCCAGGCGTCACCGTCGTTGAACCGCCAGGCCCAATGTTGTTGGTGGTTCCCGTGTGCCGTGACGCGGGGGCGGTGAGGTCAATCACGCGGACGTAGTTGTTTATCGGCCGCATTGGATCGTGCGTCCCCCTGCATGTCATATCGGCGGCGTTGGCTCCGCACTGCTGGAACGCCACATCCTTCGCCGATCCTGAATACGTAATCGATGTCAAATCGCCCAATGCCTTTTGCGCATTGGCGATCACGGTCTTTGCATCCTGCGCCATGGCGCTCCCGCACCAGAACGCAAAACAGATTGCGACGACAGCAAGTTTCTTGAACACGGCTTCTCCCTATTGGTCTGATTGCCCGGTAAAACACACCCGTCCTGAGTATTCTATATCCACTCGATCTCGCGTAGTCGGCGTCTCGTCAACTGGACGAAACACGGCCTGCTCGCGGATGTCGCAAAAGAGTTCCGATCATGGCGATTATGGGGCCCTATCAGCGGTTGGCCGACCACCCGGACACCCGGAAACGGTTTATCGGACGCCGAGCTGTTCGAACAGAAACGCCAAGACGTCGGCCTCTTGAGCCACGTACTCGCTCAGTGCGGTGCCAATACCGTGGCCGGAATTGCCGCTGGTGCGCAATAGAACCAAATGTTGCGTGCCGCTGGCCTGCAATCGGGCGGTCATCTTGCGCGAGTTCAAAGGGTCCACTCGCGGATCGTTGTCGCCGGTCAGAAACAGGACCGGAGGATAATTCGTTCCATTCACGACGTGATGATAGGGCGAGTAGGCGTACAGCGCTTTGAACTGGTCGGGCTCTTTCACCGTTCCGAACTCAGTTACATTGAATGCGCCGTTGGGTTGCAGTTCCACGCGCAGCATGTCGTAGATGCCGACGTGCGAAACCACGGCGCCGAATAACTCCGGATGCTGAGTCAATTCGGCGCCCATAAGCAAACCGCCATTACTGCCGCCCTCGATCCCCAGTTTCGCCGAAGTGGTGTACTTATGATCTATCAGATAGCGGGCGCACGCGGCGAAGTCGTCGAACACGTTTTGCTTCTTGGTCAGCATGCCGGCGCGATGCCAAGCTTCTCCATATTCGCCTCCCCCGCGAAGATTGGCTTCCGCGAACACGAAGCCATGGTCCAGCAGCACGCGCAGGTTCAGCGAATAACTAGGGGATATGGTGAAGCTATAACCGCCATATCCCGTCAGCAGCACCGGATTCCTTCCATCCAGCTTGGTGCCTTTGCGGCGGATGATATTCAAAGGAATTCTGGTCCCGTCCCTGGAAGTAGCGAACACACGCACCCCTTCGGCGTCGCTGAAATCGGCGGCTGGCTTATCGAACAGGGCCGTACGCATCACCTTGCCGGCAGCGGCATCGTATCGATACCAGGCCTTCGGCTCGAGATAAGTCTCGCTTTGGAATAGGAGCTCGTCGCTCGCGGAGCGCGCCATCTGTTCTACGGCAGAAAGCGGAGCGATAGGCACTTCACCCCGCAGCTTTCCCGCCGCGTCAAAGATCCGGATCTGAGATGGGCCTCCCAAGACATCCTGCACATACAGCGCATTGCCCAGCGGAAGGAATCTCTCGATAACGGCGTTGCTTTCGGGAACCACCGTCTGTGCTTCCGCAACGTTCGGGTGTGCCAGCGAAGTTCGAAGGATTTTTCCCTTCGGGGCTTTCAAATGCGAGAGGAGATACAAATAGCCATCCGTGCCGAACGCAGCGCCGGTGATCTCGTCAGAAAGCCTGGCGATTTGATGCCATTGACCTTCGGGGCCAATCAGAAAGTGGGCGAACTCGCCGCCATCACCATAGGCCATGGTGGCGAGGATGTAGCGTCCGTCCTCGGCAGCCCGGAGTTCAATCTCGGCGATACGCGGGAAATCTTTGCCGAGTGAATAGGCATCCTGCTTGGTGTCCGCGCCGAGCCGGTGAAAATAAACTTGCTGAAAGAATTGCAGATCTGCTGCAGGGCGCTCGCCCGCGCGCGGATAGCGGGTGTAGTAGAATCCCGATCCATCCGCATTCCACGCCAGGCTCCCACCCGCCGTGCCGCCGTTGACGCCCGGTACAGGGGCGCCCGTCTCCTGGCCGCTGGCCACGTCGTAAACGTGTACATCCCCACTCTCGCTGCCGCCTTTGGACAGGGAGACTGCGACCAGCTTTCCATCGTTAGATGGAACGTAGAAATCGATCGAAGTTCCGCCGGTTGCGTCCAGCAGGTTCGGATCCAGGACTACGTGCTCGGACCGAGGGTCGTCGGCCGACGTTAGAGTGACCAGGAGTGGTTGTTCTTGCGGCGGCTGGGTCTTGAGCGCGAACAACACTCTGCTGCGCGCGTGAAGGTCGGAATATGTGGCGGAGGGCTGCGAGTAGAGACGCTTCAATTGCTCATTGAGGGTCGCCCGAACTGGAAGGGAATCCAGGTACTTTCTCGCGTACTGGTTTTGCGCACCGCTCCAGGCGCGCACAGCCGGATCCGAGTAGTTCTCCAGCCAACGATAGTCGTCGGTCACGGCCACGCCATTATAAACGTCAGTGACCGGTTTCTTTGGCGCCGGAGGCAGCTGCGCAAGGCTTGTGAACTCTGCAACTACCAGGAGTCCCGTGCAGCCGATGCAAAGGCGCGAGAGGTTCATGGCACACCATTGTAGCCCGCATTGTCGCGCTTCTTGTCTCTCCCGACGCGGACAAATTAACCGAGCTATCGAACCGTCTGCCAACATCCGCTACCCGCAGACGCGCGTCCGAGCGAATCTTCGGACGGGACGGATTCCTACTGGAAGGGTTGCGCGCCATCCAGGAGTAATCAGACCAGGCTTGATCCAAAGCGGCCGGCGTCTACGTCTTGAATAAAGTTGATGATTCCCCCGAAGTAAACCTTTCGGTCATGGTAAATCGCTTCACCCCTTTGGCAATCCGCTCCATCTGTGAAGGCTCCATAGCGTCGTAGCGAGCACCGATGGCGAGCGTGGGCACGGTGATTCTCCCCTTCACAAGGACCTAGAACGCCTAACCAGTCGATGTGCCCGCATGTACCTCCATCAGCGGAGAAATATTTTGGCGATGGTCATCCACCCGCATCTTTCTTCCCTCCCCCGCGAGTCACTGACGCCCCGCGGTCGAGCTAGCTCGGCATCACCACGATATTCTGGGCGTGATGCGTCCCACCCTTCTGAATGAACAGGTTCCAGACGATTTTGAGTTGCATCGCGCGCCTGCTGAAACTATTCTCGACAGAGCGCTCGGTCCGTGATCTAGCGGCAAGCTAGGTTTTTGAATTAACTTGGTTACTGCGCAAGCGATGGAGGTGGGTAGTGCCCGGATTGAGATGTCGACCTGTGATGCTGTCCTTGTTGTTGTCCACCAGCCTGCCGGCCTTCGCGCAGTCCGGGGCCCAGGGCGGCGAGTGGCGCACCTACGGCGGCGATCTCGGAAACACGCGCTATGCGCCGCTCGATCAAATCAACGCGGCTAACTTCGATAAGCTCGAAGTCGCTTGGCGCTTCAAGACCGACAACCTGGGTCCCAGGCCGGAAACCAACTTGGAATCCACGCCGCTGATGGTGAACGGCGTCCTCTATTCCACGGCCGGCACACGGCGGGACGTGGTAGCTGTGGACGCGCGCACGGGTGAGCTGCTATGGGTCCACGGGGAAAAGGAGGGCCGCCGCGGCGACGTCGCACCGCGAAAACTTTCCGGCCGCGGGCTCGCCTATTGGACCGACGGGCGCGAAGAGCGCATCCTGTACGTCACCGCCGGATACCGGCTCGTCGCGTTGGATGCCAAGACTGGATCTCGGATTTCCAGTTTTGGAACCGATGGCGTCGTGGACTTGAAGCTGGGCGACGATCAGGAAATCGATCCGATGAATGGAGAGATCGGCCTTCACGCCGCCCCAGTGGTCGCGGGCGATGTCGTCATCGTCGGAGCCGCGCACAAGGCTGGCGACATACCGAAAAGCAAAGCGAACGTGAAAGGTTTCGTTCGCGGCTTCGATGTTCGCACCGGAAAACGCCTCTGGATCTTCCACACCATTCCGAAACCGGGCGAGTTCGGCTATGACACTTGGGAAAATGATTCCGCCGATTACACCGGCAACACCGGAGTCTGGGGCCAGATCAGCGTTGACGAGCAGTTGGGAATGGCGTACCTCCCTGTGGAATTGCCCACGGGGGATTTCTACGGCGGCCATCGTCCGGGAAACGGTCTGTTCGGCGAAAGCATCGTGGCTGTCGATCTCAAAACCGGCCAGCGAAAATGGCACTATCAGTTGGTACACCACGGCCTTTGGGACATGGACATTCCGTGCGCGCCCATGCTCGTCGATATCACGGTGGATGGCCGGCAGATCAAAGCCGTCGCGCAGCCCACCAAGCAGGCGTTTCTCTACGTATTCGACCGCGTTACGGGTAAGCCCGTCTGGCCCATCGTGGAAAAGCCCGTGGAGCAGTCCACTACGCCCGGTGAAAAGACCAGCCCAACGCAACCCTTCCCCACCAAGCCGCCGGCTTACGATCGCCAGGGTTCATCCCCTGACGACCTGATCGACTTCACTCCGGAGCTGCGAGCGGAGGCGGTGAAGATCACCTCCCGTTACAAGTTCGGGCCTCTCTTTACTCCGCCTGTGGTGAGCAAAGCGGACGGCCCGCTGGGCACGTTAGTCATGGGGCCATTCGGTGGCGGTTCCAATTGGCCCGGAGGATCCTACGATCCCGAGACACACATCCTTTATGTCTATTCGCAACGGACGCTCAACTCCATGGGGCTGGTCCAACCGAAGCCGGGCTCGTCCGACATGGCCTGGGTTCTCGGGAAACCAGCGGATGCCGCCGGTGCGCCTCCGCCGCTCCTGGTTCAGGGCATGCCGATCATCAAGCCGCCGTACGGCCAGATCAGCGCCATCGATCTGGACAAGGGCGACATCTTGTGGCAAGTTGCCCATGGCGAGACGCCCGACAACGTGCGCAATAGCCCCGCTTTGAAAGGCATCCCTATTCCACGCACCGGCCGCCAGGGAACCATCGGGACTCTGGTGACAAAGACACTCGTGATCGCCGGCGAGAGCGGCGTGGTCACTATGCCCTCCGGTCAGAAGGGCGCCATGCTTCGCGCTTATGACAAGAAGACCGGAAAAGAAATAGGCGCGGTGAACATGCCGTCGGGACAAACCGGATCGCCGATGACCTATATGCTCAACGGCAAGCAGTACATCGTGGTTGCCGTCGGCGGAAATATACCGGCCGAGCTGATTGCGTTCGCGTTACCGGGGACCAACAATTAATGCCTTCCTTCAAGCGTCTGCCTTTGCGCGAATCGGTGATTCGCCGGACCACCATCCAGGCTCTTCAAGTGGGAGCCGTCAATCTTTCGCAAGGATTCCCCGACGATGACGCACCCGCGGAACTCAAAGAGCTGGCTCGCCAGGCCGTAGCCGGCTGCAATCATCAATACACGGATCCAGCGGGCGCGCCCGTTTTGCGGCACGCCATCGCCCACAAGATGGAACGCTTCAACGGCATCCCGGCGCATCCTGACCGGAACGTCGTGGTCACTTGCGGCGCTACGGAAGGAATGGTGGTCGCCATGGAGGCGCTGGTAGAGCGCGGCGACGAAATAATCACCTTCGCGCCGATGTACGAAAATTATGTGCTCCAATCGATTGTCTCCGGATTGAAGTTACGCATTCTGGAAACGTGCGAGCCGAATTTCTCTTTCACCCTTGATCAGCTCGAAAACTTGCACAATCCTAATACCGCAGCCATTCTGCTTTGCAATCCGTGTAATCCCACCGGAAAAGTCTTCACGCTCGATGAGCTGCAGATCATCGCCCAATTCGCCGCCGGTCACGATCTGCTGATCTTTGCCGACGAGACTTACGAATACCTGGTTTGGCCAGGACACCGGCACCTCAGCATCGGATCGCTGCCCATGGCTCGGGATCGCACCGTCACGGTCACCTCCATGGGAAAGACGTATTCAGTCACCGGATGGCGTGTGGGCTATGTGGTGGCGCAGAACGAAATCACCGAGCAGATCCGCAACATGCACGATTTCCACACGGTGACCGCTCCGCACCCGTTTCAAGTCGCGCTGGCGGGAGCGCTCGCGCTGCCCGATGAATTCTACGACAAGCTTCGCCGCGAATACTGGGAGCGCAAAGAACTGCTGTGCGACGCGATTGAGAAATACGGCATGACGTTCTATGAACCGGGCGGATCGTACTTTCTGTGGTGCGAGTACGCCGAGCTCTCGGACGAAGACGACTCCGTGTTTGGAGAGCGTCTGATGCGCGAAGCTGGCGTCGCTGGTGTGCCGGGTTCGGTGTTCTATCCGGCCAGAGACAAAAATCCCCAGAGAATTCGTTTCACTTTTTCGAAGTCTCGAAACACCATTGAAGAGGCGGCACGGCGGTTGTCCGCCGTGCCCCAACTGGACTCCTTTAGAAAATGAACTTCGCGCCGAGCTGAATAATGCGCGGGTTCACACTGGTGCTGGTGATGGTCCCCTGGCCTGCGACCAGAGCCTGCGGCAGGGAGGACAAAGTACCGCCAGTCCCCGAACTAGGATCGATAGCGTTGAACTGCGGATGGTTGAGCAAGTTGAAAAACTCGAAGCGGAGTTGGAGCGTCGCCTTTTCGGTGACATGCGTGGTCTTGATCACCGAGGCGTCGAAGTTGAACTGGCCTGGTCCCAGAAGGATGCCCTGGCCGGAGCTGCCAAACAGAGTGGCGCAGGTGGGACATGCGGCTTGGGTCGTTAATGTCACTCCGTCCGGCATAATCGCCGGCGCGGCGCAGAAAGCATTGGCGTTGAAATAGCCTGGGCCGCCGCTGTATCCTCCCAAGCGAGATTCGATGCCTCCCGGAGTCGGGATATTGGCATAGGTCATTCCGGGGCACAACTCCGCGCGCCCGAAACCCGATTGGGTGCTGGTTCCGTTGGTTCCGTATGCCGAGCCGGCGGTGCCATCGATGAAGCTCATGGGCGAGCCATCCTGAATGGTCGTCACACCCGAGATCTGCCAACCTTCCAGCAATTTGCCTGTGAATCCGTTGTGCTTACCAAACGGAAGATCCCAGCTATAGTTGATGATGAATCGCTGGGGCCGGTTGAAATACGACGGGCCATACTGCTGATTCAGATTGCCCGCGTTGTTGCTATTGGCTCCGTCGACCGTGAGGTCAGTGAGCGATTTGCTCCAGGTATAAGAGCCCTGTAGCGTCACGCCGTGTGAATATTGTTTCCGGATCGTGACCTGGAGGCTGTTGTAGTTGGAACTACCGTCGAACGCCGTAACTTGCAATCCAGCCGGAGCATAGCCGACGTAAGGCGTGCGGAAAAATACGTTCGACGTCGTTGTGGTTGTGATCCCGTTGATCGGATCGGAGGCGCTCGCAAGTTGAGCGGTATTGACATTGTGATTGTAGTCCAGCAGGTTGATACCGCTGGAACCCACGTAGCCTGCTTCCAGCACCCAGCGGGGAGCGAATTCATACTGGATGTTCAGGTTGTACTGTCTTACCAACGGCGTGTGGATGTCCGGGTCGAGGTAGGGCACACTCAGGTTCGAGGTGCAGCTCTTTAGGATTGGCGCTGAGTTGGCCAGGCATGCCGCACTCGGATCGGAATAGCGTTGGGCAAACACGCCAGGCGGAAGGTAAGGGTACGGATTCTGGATGGTGAATGGCGCTGCCGCGGCGCCGCTATAATCCAGCGTCTCTGCATATGGGTTACCTTGTTCCACGGCGTGGACGAAGCGATCGGCGCCGATACGGTCGTAGAAAATGCCCGCGCCTCCGCGAATCACCAGTTTGCTATTGACCTGGTACGCAAATCCCAGGCGGGGACCGAAGTTGCTCAGGGGCGGGTGATCTTGGATGGCGCCGGTGCCGCTGCTATTGATGAGCACGCCAGCGGGCGGCTGCGGGTAGTGGGCTAAATAATTTCCCGCGGTGACCCAGCCGGCGTAGTTAGCCGGAAGACCCTGCGCTGAAGTTGGCACCTGCGAATTAGGCGCCAATTGGCTGGGCCATGTATTGGTCAGGTTGGCGTACTTCTCCGAGAACGTGCCGTCGTATTCCCAACGCACTCCCAGATTTACGGTGAGTTTCGAACTTACCTTCCAGTCGTCTTGAACGAACGCATTCAAATTTGGCAGGCGGTAGGCGTGGATGATTCCACCGGCCGCGGGCGGACCGCTCGCTACACAGTACAAGCATTGGAAGATATTGCCAGGGTTATTCGCCGCAAGCAGGTTAGTGAAACTTCCGATAAGCAGCCACCCGCGCGTCAGGCCTGCGAAATCGAGGTTCCACTCGGTTTTTTCCATCTCGAAGCCGGCTCGAATGGTATGTTTTCCGTGTGACCAGGAGATTTGATCCTGCCATTGAAACTGATTGGTTGGGCTGAGTACGGGCTCCAGGAACCCGCCTATGCCGAAACCGTTGATAAGGAAATCAATTGGTGGACCCTGGGTCTCGCTGGGAACGATGGGGGTAATGCCGAGATTCTGAGGCGTCCAGCCGGCAGGCAGAGAATCCGACGACTTAGTGAACAGTCGTTGAAAAGACCCGCGAAGTTCATTGACGAAAGTATTTGTCACAATACTGGTCAGTTTCAATACCGCGTTGGTGTTGGAGTATTGCGATAGTTCTGGGGCTCCCGGCACTGCTCCGCCGATCCCTGTGTTGAACTGGGTGGTACGCGGATCGGTGCTGTACATGAACCGCATCGCGAGCGTGTTTTTCGGGTTGATTAGATAGTCGCCATTCACCAAGGTCTGCTTTTCCGAGAACAACGCCGGCTGATTGAAGGCGACGTTGCCAAACGTGGGATTCGAAGGGATGTAATAGCTGCCATTCGCGTTCTTGACGTTGAGCATGTTCAGGGCGACCTGACTGACGGTGGTAGACGAGCACGGAAGCACACCGTTGGGGCCTGGGGGACCGAAGGATGGAAGCTCACAATTACCCGCGATCAACGCGGACACGAACGACTGTGTATTGCGGGGACCCGCGGGAATAACCGGGTACAGCGTGACTGCGGAGTTACCGGCTACGTTCACTCCGTTTTTTTGCCCGGTTCCCTCGTAACTTCCAAAGATAAAGAGCTTGTCCTTTTTGATGGGTCCACCGATCACGCCGCCATATTGGTTCTGGTTCAACACCTGCTTGGGGCAAGACTGATCCGCATAGGTAGTGCGGCAAACGTCCCGATTGTAAAAGAAATCGTTGGCGTCGAAGACCGCGTTGCGCACGAATTCGAATGCCGTGCCGTGCCAGGTATTGGTGCCCGACTTAGTAACCACGTTCACGTTCCCGCCGGGGTTACGGCCATAAGTGGCGTCGTAGGTGGACGTCTGGATCTTGAATTCCTGGATGGCGTCTGGGCTGGGAACGGCGATGCCGACGTAGATACCGTTGTCATTGGCGCTTCCACTGCTGGCCATGCTCTGAATTGCAACGCCGTCCATCTGAAAATTGTTCTGACCGGGCGTGGCTCCGTTGACGCTGATATCCAATGTGCCTTTGCCGAAGTTAGTAGCATTATTCACGCCGACGTTAGCGCCAGCCGACAGACCGATAATCTGCGTAAAGTTCCGGTTGGCCAGAGGTAGCTCGGTTACTTCATTGCTGCCCACCACCGTGCCCAAGGTCGAGCTAGAGGTCTGCAAGGTTTCGGCCGAGGCTTCGACGGTGACTTGCTCGGATTGCGCTCCCACTTCCAAGGCGCGATCGAGGGTTGGACTCTCGGTCACGTTCAGGTTTACCGATCCGACCTCCGATGTCTTGAAGCCTGACGCGGAAAAGCGAGCTTTGTAAGTGCCGGGTGGAAGCAGCGTAAATTTGTACTGCCCGTCGCTCCCGGTGGTGGTGGTGCGGGTCTGACCAGTGTCATTGCTGGTGAGAGTAACAGTCACGTTCGGGATGGCGGCGCCCGACGGATCGGTGATGGTTCCGCTGAGGCCGGATGTTCCGGCGGATTGTGCCATTAAGGATGGCACGTAGATCGCAATCAGCAGCGCGCACAGGGCAAATGCGGTCTGCAAACTTAGCAGCGTTTTAGATCTCATACTCCAACCTTTCCTTTTGAACCACTCGACGTTCCTACACGTGCATGGTGCGTTACGTTCTAAAAGAGCTGAATGAATCTATGCCAACGATTACGTGGTTGCAAAGGCACGGAGTTCCATTTCAATGCTTACTGCTTGCGCGTGACCTCTCAAAAAGACTCCCGGTAGGCCCAAACTTTATCACGCGCGAGTGGAAATGGATTGCCGGAACCTGCACGTTCATGAACAGAATCATGACTTGCAGAATTGGAATAATCTGTTCTAATCTGTGACGGCATATCTGCGTCATAATGTAGGCAAATGACCGTCTAAGATGATTAGCGGGTTGCTGTGGCTGACACGGACAGCGATGAGTTTCGATGTCGAATCTACAAATCGATTTTGCCGCTGCTGTTGCCGATGCTATCGATAGGAGTTCCGGCCAGATCCATCATCGAAACCAGCAGGTTCGCGATGGGCGTATGTTTCTCGTTTTGGATGTGGCGGCCAGCCTTTAGACGCCCGTTTGCGCCACCTGCTAGCAGGACAGAAATCGGATCGTGACTGTGGACGTTTCCGTCGTATTCCCACCGCATCGCTCGGCGATCCAAATGCGATCGTGAGAATCTACGTCGACCGCGCTACCAGTCTATTCGATATAGCCGGGAGCCTTCTTGAGCCGGCTGAACGTGGCTGGATTGTGTTCGATCCAGAGTTGCGCACCGCTTTGCTTGAGAAATGCCTCCATGGCGGCGCGGCTGGCGAGGGTTTGGTCCTTGTTGGATTCAATGGGTGGAACTTTGTTTGAACCCCGCTCTTCCGGATAGTGCCAGAGATCGCCGGCGATCAGCACGGGGCCTGTTTTCGGTAGTTTCAAGAAGAGAACTTGATGGCCTGGCGTATGTCCAGGAGCGTACTTGATGACGACCGTGCCGTCGCCGAACACATCGTAGTCGGTTTCAGAAAGGCTGATGGTTTTGCTGTTCTTGAGTTGAATGTAAGCCGCTTGATCCTCCGGCTTCACCGCGAACATCGCTTGGCGTTCCGCGGGATGCACCAGCCACGTGGACCGATAGAAGGCATTCGCATTGGCGACGTGATCGCTGTGATAGTGCGAAAACGCCACATGGGTGATGCTAGAAGGCGGATAGCCAAGCGCTACCAATTGCGGTATCAAGGGCTTCGGAGAGCTGGCTTTGGCCATGAGCAGAGGCTGAGTGACGGGATTATCGTTTTTGAACGCGCTATCGGGAATTACGCCCACGTCCCACATCAGCGTTCCTTTGGGATGAACGACCAGATAACAAGGCACCACCATATTCGCGTCTTTCAGCTCCTCTTTCTTGAATTGAAAGAGAGTTGGGTCGAAGCCCTTGATGGCGCCACAGTCGAACAAGTAAACCCGTAGCGACTTCACCGGCGCCGCTTTTTTCTGCAACGGCGCAGGTTGGCCCAGTAGGGCAAAACTGAGACCCGCAGTTAATCCGGCGCAAATGGTCCAGCGTTTCATGCGGCCTCTTTTATCTATTATTTCGCCTCGCACATCGACGGATTCCATTTTGATCCGTCCTTTTCCAGCTTGAAGTGCGTGCTGGTGACGAACTGCTGGTAAAGATTCACCGGATCGTCGACCATGGTGGTGACAACCATCCAGGAGTCGCCGTTGGGCTCGTTGGTGCGATTGTAATATTCGGTGAGCACAGCGTTGACTACTTTGAGCGACCCGCCTGCCGGTCCCGCGCCGCCGCGCGGGGGAGGGTTGGCGCTGTAGGGTACACCATTCTTGCGCAGGTAGCCGGACTTCATATTTTGCGCCGAAGCGGAAGATACGGGTTTGCGTTCCGGCGTCGGCTTCCACTTTTAACGTGTTGTCATCGGCCCAGGTAATGTGTACGCGTCCGGGCACGCGCATGATGGCTGCTGCGCCGTACGCTTTGCACTGGTTACCTTCGGCGATGTCCTTATTCGGATCCCAGGCATCGGCAGCTTTGTGCGCTGCTTGTGTTAGCGGAAGGCTCGCGTAGTCGCCTTTGGCGGGAGTAAGCATGCGCCAGCGCCAGTCTTCCGTGACGATGGAAACCCAATAGCCCGTGAGATCTTCCGGCGCGACTTGTTTCGCCGGACGCGCAACCTGGGGCGGGGGCGGACCAAACTGCGCCCGCAGGCTGGTGGGTGGGAATAGCAACAGCGCCGCTGCCGCGCCGAAGAAGGACGCGAGGCCTTGGGTGGTTAAGTTGCGAATCATCAGGCCACACGTTAACACGCGTTAGCGGCGAGGGATTGCTGGATCTGCACCTCTCTGAACAGAAACGTGACTAGCAGGGAGTTGACGTAGCCATCGCTCACAATAACGCGCCGTCGAGTATGTCACCGATCGTCCAGATGTGTTTCTGGGGCGCGAAGAATGCTTCACAACCTTACTTGAAATGTGCAAAGTTGGAGTAACATGACAACATGTCCCGTCCACTCATGAATAGGCGTGAAGCCGTGCAACTGCTCGGAGCAGCCGCTGCCGCACAAACGCTGGCCGCTCAGACGCCGGATATCTGCTTCCTCACGGCCGTCGAAATGGCGGGGCTCATCCGCGGCAAAAAGTTAAGCGCTCGTGAGGTGATGGCGGCTCACTTGAAGCAGATCGAGCGCATCAATCCGAAGGTGAATGCGATCGTAACCCTGCTTGCGGAACAAGCCACGGAAAAAGCCGGCCAAGCCGATGAGTCCCAAAGCCGCGGAACTTTGCTCGGGCCACTACATGGTCTACCCGTGGTTCATAAGGATTTGTTCGAGACCGCCGGAATCCGCACGACTTTTGGCTCGCGGATTTTCAAAGACAATGTGCCGAAGCGAGACGCGATCATCGTTGAACGGATCAACGGCGCCGGCGCGATCTGCGTGGGGAAAAGCAACACACCGGAATTCGGCGCGGGCTCGCAAACCTTCAATGAAGTTTTCGGCGTCACAAAGAACCCTTATGATCTGACCAAGACCTGCGGCGGTAGCAGTGGGGGCGCCGCGGTGAGCCTGGCTTGCGGCATGGTCCCTATCGCCGATGGCAGCGACAGTGGCGGCTCTCTGCGAAACCCGGCCTCATTCTGCAATGTCGTTGGAATCCGCGTGGCGCCTGGCCGGGTTCCGGCGCATGCGCAAGGGAATGCCTGGCTTACGATCGCCGTTCAGGGTCCGATGGCCCGCACCGTTTCCGATCTCGCGCTGCTGCTCAGCGTTATCGCCGGTCCTGATCCACGCTGTCCCATCTCCGTCACAGAGCCCGGCTCGCGCTTCGCGGGCAACCTGGAGCGCGGCTTCAAAGGCGTGCGGGTTGCCTGGTTCAAGAACATGGGTGGAATTCCGTTCGACCCGCAAGTTACCAGCCTCGTCAACGCACAGCGTAAGGTTTTTGAAGACCTCGGATGCATCGTTGAAGAAGCCGAACCGGATTGGAGGGGCGCGCACGAGGGTTATGACATCCTGCGCGCTTGGAACTACGCTTCCACGCAATCCGAGAATGTCCGGCTACATCGTAGCTTGGTGAAGGACACGATCCAGTGGGAAGTGGAGCGCGGCTCCAAGCTAACCGGCGCGGATATTGCCCGAGCGCACAGCTTGCGCAGCGCAGCCTGGGACCGGATGCGGGTCTTTCAGGAAAAGTACGACTACTTCATCGCACCCACCTCGCAGGTGCTTCCTTACGATTTGAAACAGCCGTATCCCACCGAAATCGAGGGCACCAAGATGTCCACGTACGTCGAGTGGCAAAAGTCCTGCATTTTGATTTCTTCGCTGGAGAACCCTTCCATCTCCGTCCCCTGCGGCTTCACAGCGCAGGGTTTGCCCGTGGGGTTGCAAATCGTCGGCAGACATCGCGATGAGCTGAGCGTTTTGCAAATAGCATACGCATTCGAGCAAGCTACGCAAGTGGCACGCCGCAAGCCGGCAATTGCCTAGCTGAGCATGAAAGGCGTGGTCATTCGCGGTGACGGGATCGCGGCCTGTTGCTGCGCGCACTTGCTCACCACGGCTGGTTTCCCGGTAGCGATGGAAAAGGCCGATCGAACGCCGGTTCCAGCGGTATTGTTGAGTGCCAGAACCCAAGCGCTCATTGGAGACGTTTTCGGGCGCAGGGATTTGTTTACCGGGTTGCCAAGGATCGAAAAACGAAGCGTAGCTTGGGGCCCAGGCTCTGAGCCTCTGGTCCTCGCTCACTCATCAGTGATCGTCTCGGAAGCGGAGCTGGCGGAACGTCTTTGGCCTTTTGGTCTCCTTGATGGTCCCCAGTCTGAAACAGATCCCAGTTGGACCATCCTGGCCGCCCGCCCACTCCCCGCCTCGACGGTCGAGCGCCACTTCGGTTCGCGAATGGCCTGGGTACTGCGAGTTGAGTTGGCGCACGGCATCGATTCCTCCACCTGCTGGATCGAATCGCTCGAAGGTGGGTGGTTGTTTCTGATCCCGGGTGGAGACAACGCTGGCTGGCTTCTGGCCGTGGGCGGCGCACACGAGCACTTGCTAGAACAGAGCCGGATGGTAGCGGAGCGGATCGAAGGCGTGTGCGGCAACGCAGGACAATTCGCGGCGTACCCGCGGATAGCCGATCCACTCTGTGGACCCGGATGGCTGGCGTGCGGGAGCGCTGCACTGGCCTTCGACCCGCTGTGCGGCGATGGCGCGGGCAACGCAGTTCGTGAGGCAATCCTGGCGGCGGCCATAATCCGGGCCGAGGCGGATGGAGCGGATGCGACGGATGTTCTTGCGCACTACCGGGCACGCTTGCTCGCCGGATTCAGAAAGCATCTGGAGCTCTGCCGGCAATTTTACGCCGCCGGCCATTCAGGCCCCTGGTGGAACACTGAGTTAGATTTCCTCCAACAAGGGATCGAGTGGTGCGCACGCCAGATGAATGATTCGAAGCCCTTCCAATACCGGCTACACGGATTCGAACTTCAGGCTATTTCAGGTTAAGTCCGATCCGCTCTGCTTCGGCGGCCAACACGGAGCAAACCTTTCCATGCGAGCGATTCTCCAGGCCCTCGCAGGCGCGCGCCACGAAACCCGTCATATTAGCCACCGCAAAGCTGATGCCCTGCAGATTCCGTTCCTTTGGTACATCCGGGACGGGGCGTGGATATCCAGACGCGCAGAGCTCCAGCCCTTCCGGAGTTCGCCTGCACGAATAGGAGTATCGAGGACAATTCCAGTCCAGGCCCACTCCAACAACTCCCATCAGGCTTCCCGGAAAAGCCGCAATTCCGTTCATGTTGTGAGCCGAAACCACGATCGTGCCGTGCTCCGCGGCGCGGGCGATCAAAGAAGTAAATCGCGCCGCATGCGCCGGGTTCGCGGTCCCTAGGCTCAGATTAATTACATCCATCCGGTGGTCAACACACCATTGAATGGCGCGTGCAATAACATCGATGCTGGCGCGAAGTTCCGTATGGAACACCCGGACCGCGAAGTACTCCGCTTGAGGCGCTTTCTCCTGAATCGCTGCCATCACCGCCGTTCCATGTCCGATGAGATCGACGAAAGAATCCTCTTTCTGACTGCCGATCGCGACGCCTCCCGCCACGCCAACGATGTGAGGATGCGACGCATGCACGCCGCTGTCGATCACGGCCACCCGGACGCCTTGTCCGGAGCTCCCAGGGAAAGCGATGGAACTCGCGTGCACTTTCGCGGGCGCATCCGGAACGGTTACGTCCGCGCGAATTCCGTCCATACTTTTCCTTCTCTCAAATTCACGACTTGGTCCGCCATCTCCGATAACGCAGGCCGATGGGTGATGACAATGACCGTCCGCCCGCGCAGAGATTTACGCAAGTTCCGGGCCACGATTCTCTCCGTGGCGGGATCAAGCGCCGAGGTAGGTTCATCCAGGAGCAGCACACTGGGCTTGCGCAGCAGGGCGCGTGCCAATGCTACCCTCTGCCGCTCTCCCGCCGAAAGCGCCAGTCCGCGTTCGCCAGTCTGGGTATCGTAGCCTTCCGGTAGACGCCGGATCAGTTCGTCGAGGCCAGCTTCGCGTCCCGCAGCTTCTATCTCTTCCCGGCTGGCCTCGGCGTGTAGGTACGAGATGTTCTCTGCGATGGAGGCATTGAAGAGGTGCGGGGTCTGATCCACTAAGACTATTTCTCGCCGCAGGTCTTCCAGGCGCAACGCACGCAGATCGACCCCGTCTACGGTGATACGACCGCAATCGGGATCGAGAAAGCGGACAAGCAAATCTGCGATCGTGGATTTTCCCGCGCCGCTTGGCCCGAGAATCGCGCAAAACATGCCGGCTTGGATCTCGAAGGACACACCGTTCAGCACGTCCTCTCGATCGTGCCGTAGGACTACATCTTCCATGACGATCTTGTCGCGGATGGGACCAAGCGGAAGTGCCTTCGGCTGTTCCACGACCTCGGCAGGCGTGTCCAAAATTTCGAAGATGCGAGCAAGCGAAACACGCGCTGCCGCAAGACTCGCCGAGAGGTTCATCATGTTCTGAACCGGAGACAAAAGCCGAACGTGGTAAGCCATGAAAGCGACCAGCGTACCGATGGTCATCTTGCCGTCAATGATCATCTTTCCGCCGTACAAAAATACTAAAGCGGTGGAGGCGGTCAGGATTGTACCGGGCAGAGCGCCGGTAAGGAAGGACGTCATCTGAAGGCGTAGCAGAGTGTCAACAAAGGCGCTATTCCGCTCGCGAAAACGCCCTTCCTCATACTTGCCCGCATTCGAAGCCACCACGGTGCGCATGCCGATCAAAGTTTCTACAAACAGGCTTCCAACATCGGCGGCTCGCTCTCGCAGTAATCGAGTAAACGTGGTCAGCTTGCGCTGGTAACGGCTGAAGGTATACAGGCAGAGAGGAACCAGCACGGTGCTCAGGCAAAATAGACGCCAGTTTAGCCAGAGCATCATCGCAACGCTGCCGGCGAAGAAAACCACATTGCTCAGCACCGCCAGGAGCGAATCGGCGGAAACACGCTGCACTTCGCCGATGTCATTGTTTAAACGCGATACCAAGTCTCCGAGTCTCCATTTGGCATAGAAGCGAGGCGAGAGCGTCTGGAGGTGACGGTAAAGGGCAACCCGCATATCGAAAAGCATTGCGGCCGAGACCCGGACGTATTGGTAGCTGGAAAGAATGTTCAGCGCGAATCCCAAGACAGTAACGCCGAACATCCCGGCTGCCACCCACCACAACGCTCGCCAGTCGCGACGGAGCAGCGCGACATCGATCAAGAGTTTGGAGAGGTAGGGCTGCGCGAGGCCGAGTCCGGTAGCCACCAGACTCGTCGTGAGGATTAGCAGCAGACGCCGCGCATACGGGCGCAAAAATACCTTGAGCCGCCAATACTCGCTCCAGCTCGTCGCCGCGTCGCGAGGGGAAACTACACCAATACTATTCAACAGTCGGTCCTTCACGCAAGCACTGCTGCACTGCGCGCTCTGCGGAATGGTTTCATCATAGCGTCGATCTGGCTGGCCAGACTTCCTGGCGTCTGCATTGCATGAGGAAACGCGGTGATAAACCGGTTTTTAACCTATCCCATAATCCCGTACCTTCTCAATTGCAAAGGCTTTAGCGGAATTCACTGCGTGTTGACAAAGTTCTCGGACGACCACATACTCCAACTCTAGGCATGACTCATCGCAATTTTTGTGTCTCCGCCGCGATCGGGCGATGTCCTTATGTGTTCCGAGATATCTCAGCTGGACTCGCCGTTTTTGCCCTATCGTTCGTCCAGGTCGTTTCTGTCTTCGCACAGGGGCCGAGCGAATCCAGAATCGCTGCCGCAGAGGCAAAGCCCGTCGAAGGCATTCCCGTTACCGATCCTCTAGTGATCGCAAAGTGCGGTGGCTGCCATAAGAAAGACGACAAGGGGAACCTCACACGCATCTCGTGGGAACGTACGACACCGGAGGGCTGGGAGGAAGTGATCAAGCGGATGGTCCGCTTGAACGGCCTGAAGCTGAATCCTGAAGAAGCACGCGCGGTGATCAAGTCGCTGAGCGCGAGTCATGGCCTCGCCCCTGAAGAAGCCAGGGCTATCGCTTACATGTCCGAACATCGAATCATCGAGGAGCCCATCCCAAACGACAACCTCAAGACCACGTGCGCCGCTTGCCATCCTTTTGGACGGGTGGCGTCCTTCCGGCGCGCGCCTGAAGAATGGAAGCTGCTCGTCAACCTGCACGTGGCACTGTATCCGATTGTGGAGCTCACTGCATTCGGTCGCTCGCGCGGGCGTGGCGGCCCGTCTGGGGAAGCCGCGGCAGGTCCTCCACCACCTGAGCCGGCGGATCAAGCCATAGAGTTTCTCTCCAAGAACTATCCGCTCGAAACAACCGATTGGGCGTCGTGGCGGACGCGAACGCGCGCTCCGAAGCTGGCCGGCAAATGGCTTGTATCGGCGCACATCGCCGGCCGGGGCGACTTCTCCGGGGAGATGACCATCGATGCCGGCTCAACACCGGATGAATTCACTACTCAGGTTAAATTGCTGCCGGTCGCCGGTGGGCCGGCCATCGAGCGCACGGGCAAAGTCCTGGTCTTCAATGGATACGCATGGCGTGGACGATCCACTGGAAGCCCTTCAGGCTCTGCGCCTGGTGACATTCCGGGAGAAATGCGCGAATCGATGATGATCGCGCCGGACCAGTCCTGGGCTGAAGGCCGCTGGTTCTGGGGCTCCTACGATGAGTTTGGCGCAGACGTGAAATTGCGAAGAGCATCGGGAGCCGCGACGATCTTGCTCATCGACCGCCCGTCGCTGAAGGCCGGATCGCAGGCGCAGCGCGTACGCATACTGGGCGACGGCTTGCCTGCTCAGGTCACTCCTGCCGATCTCGACTTCGGCGCGGGCGTAACCGTCAGCCGCATTGTGTCCCACACACCCCAAGAGATCGTGGCGGAAGTGGATGTGGCGGAGAATGCAATCTCCGGAAAGCGCGATATTGCCGTCGGTAGCGCGGTGCTTCCGAATGCGATCGCGGTCTACGATAAGATCGATTACATTCGAGTCTTGCCGGCAACGCCTATCGCACGGCTGGGCGGAGCTGCTCAGCGCCCCAAAGGTTATCAGCAGTTCGAAGTGATGGCCTATAATCGCGGGGCCGACAATAAACCATACACGGCTGACGATGTTGCGCTCGGGCCAATCGATGTTTCTTGGTCGGTGGAGGAATTCCCCGAGGTCTTTGGCGACGACGACAAAAAGTATGTCGGTACCCTCAGCGAGACGGGACTTTTCACGCCGGCGCTGGATGGCCCGAATCCCCGGCGCAACCAAATGCGCGACAACTACGGCACGGTTTGGGTGGTGGCCACCGCGAAGAGCGAGCACGACGGAAATGGCAAGCCACTCACTGCGAAGGGATACCTGATTGTCAGTCCACCGCTCTACATTATTTGGGACAAGGAGATCACGCCGTGACGGTAACTGAACAATACGTATATCGTCTAGGCGAGTTTCACGCCTTCAGCGCGGGTAGCCGCCGTTTTCTCTATCTTGTTCCGAGTGGCGGGATCTTCGAACTGGACGCTGCCGCAGCTGTCGTCATTGACCGGATCGGCCAAAACGAGCTTTCGTACGACGAACTTTTTCCGGATTTGAGCGCCCTGGGGCTCACCTCAGACGACGCCGAGGAATTGGTGGATGACCTGCTTCAGTCCCACGTGCTGGTCACGGGAGAGCCTGCCTTTGAGCCGACACAGATTCCTCGCGCCGATTTCCCGCTCCAGACGCTGGTCTTGAATCTCACCAATCAGTGCAATCTTTCTTGCCAGTATTGCTATGAATATGGCGAAGACAAGGTCGCCACACCCGACGGCAAGCCGAAATTCATGGACTTCGAAACCGCCAGGTCCTCAGTAAACTTTTTGCTGAAGCAGTCCGCCGGCCGGCGCGCCTTGCATATTACTTTCTTCGGCGGTGAGACGCTCATGAATTTCCCGCTGTTGAAGCAGGTGGTCGGCTATGCCAACGAACAGGCGAAGGCGCGGTCGCAATCGATTGATTTCAGCCTGACTACCAACGCGACCCTTTTGACGCCCGCAATTATCGCGTTCCTTTCGGAGAACCGCATCGGCGTCACGGTCAGCATGGACGGACCTAAGGAGATGCACGACAAGCTGCGTGTTTTCGCCGGCGGCCGCGGCAGCTATGACATCATCGAGCCGAGGGTGCGCGCGCTGATCGAGAACCATCGCACGCGACCCATCACGGCGCGCGTTACTTTGACCTCGGGCGTCACCGACGTGGTGCGGATCTTCCGCCATCTCAAGAACGATCTCGGATTCCATGAGGTGGGCTTTGCTCCAGTCACCACGTCGCCAGACCGGCTGTATGCCATCAATGACCGTGGAATGGATGGCGTCCTCGGACAGTTCAAGGTTCTGGCCAGTGAATACCTTGAATTTGCACTTCGCGGCGAGATGCACGGCTTCTCCAACGTTAGCGACACGCTCGGCGAATTGCATCAGGGTATCAGCAAATCGCACCCCTGCGGCGCGGGCCTCGGCCTGGTAGGGGTTGGTCCTTCGGGCGACATCGCTCCTTGCCACCGATTCGTCGACTCGGATCAACACGCACTCGGCCACGTATCTTCGGGCATCGACCGCGACAAGCAGGCCGACTTTCTCAGCCGCGGTCACATCAATGCCAAGTATGATTGCCACACCTGTTGGGCCCGTCCTGTTTGCGCCGGTGGTTGTCACCATGAGGCCTTTGTGCGTTACGGCGACACCGGTCACCCCAATCTGCATTACTGCGACTGGATTCGCGACTGGACCGACACCTGTCTGAGCATCTATGGCGCTATCGCCGCGCGGAGACCCGAGTTCCTCGACTATTTTGCCGAAAGGAAAGGTCAATGAAACATTTGCGAGCCGTCAATCAAAAGGCCCGCCGCATCGACGATTTCGTCGCGTCGAAACGCGAGGATGTGGTGGGGCTGCAAGGACCGCCGGCGCCTCCCAAAATGCGAGTTCCCATGGGTTGCACGTTGATCTTTACGCCCGGTTGGGAAGTGGATTCAGCCGGCGGCGCGGCAGGTCTCTGCCAACCTCTGGAGCGCGACATCTACGATTGCTACGTAGATTGCTACTGGCCTGCCCAGGTCCCAGACCACCTCAATAACTCTCCGGATTGGACGAACAAGTGCGCCAGCGCCACCAAAGATTGGCGGAATCTGGATCTCATATTTCCCTAACCTCCCATGAACAAGTTCTCGCTTCTGATTCTTCTGGGACTCTGCGTGGCCGCAAACGCGGGTACTATCTTTCTTCCCGCATATCCCGACCACATTCTCGTCATTGACGAGGCCAGCCAAAAGATCGTCGATAAGATACCGAGCGAAATCGGGATTCCCACCGCCATCAGCCAGTCTTACGATCGCAAAAAGATCTACGTTACCTCCAACGACAAGAACGGCGTCGAAGTCGTCGATATTGCGAGCCACAAAGTCCTGGAGCATTTCGAGCTGAACCATGGAAATCAGCAATTCCGCATCTACGGAGTTGCTCCCGATCCCCAGGACAAGGTCTTGTACACGGTGGTCAGAGAAGTAGTCAAGCAAGCGGATCGATGAAATCGGCAAATTCAAGTACGCCGTTATAGACCTTGCCCAACAGAAGATCGTTCGCACGGCGGATATGTCTCCCGAAGACCAGGAGGGAAACAATCCCTACCCGGGAAGCAACCCATTCCACATCTCTCCCGACGGGAAGTACATGTACCAGTTCCGCGACAAGATCACAATTCTCGATACCAGCAACTTCCACGTCTCCGACCGGATCGATTTGGCAAAGCCGGACTTTCCCGACATGGCCAACATCGGCATCGGAGCACCCTTCGGAACGCTCGATGAGCAAGGCGCTTTCGTCTCGCTATTCAATGCGGAGGATACCGTCGTACACCGTCGTTTCTTTGGTATCGCCCGTTTTGACCTGAATTCACGAGAGTTCAAGTTTACCGAGATCGGTCCTGCTCCAGCCGGCATGATGGGGATACAGGTATCGCCCGATCGCAAGACTGGTTACAGCGTTGTCAGCAACGGAGAGCACGGCAATCGCCGCTGCGAGTTCTGGGCCTTCGATCTAGCAACGAATCAGCGCACGATGACAGCAGAGTTCGCGTGCCGTCCGCGCTTTAGCTTCGGCATATCGAGCGACGGCAAACGGCTGTACCTTTATGGAGCGGGATTTGAGATCGAAGTCTGGAACGCTGCGACGCTGAAGCTGGAACACACCATTGATCTGCACAACGATGTCACGATGGGTGGGATCATCGTCGTTCCCTAGAGTGGCGTCAGATCCCGGTGCAGTACGTAGGATATGTCTGTCGGGATCCCATCCGTAAACTTCACCTTCAATACAACCTGGTAGTAGCGAGGGATTTCTCCCGAAGCTTTCCTGAGCTTATTGACCAATGTGCGGGCGAATGCCGGATCTGTAAACGCCCGGACCGCACCCTCGCGCCCCCAAGTGCGATTACTGGTGAAACTCTGAAAAATTGTACTGCCCAGCGGACCGGGCGCGTGGGATATCAGCGCGTAAACCTCACCATCGTTGGGCGCTGCTCCGGGAGGTCTATCCGCGAAAAGCGCGGGCTCGCCGGCTCGCGGCCGCAAGTTGCGGATTCCCTCCGGCACCTGCGCCAGTTCCGGCTGAAGTTGGATTCCGGGCAGTCGTTGGTTAAGAATCACTTCCGGACCGATCAATATCACATTGTTCTCAGCCAGTTCCTGCAAAGGAAATTGGCTGCTGAGCGCCAAGGAGATATCTTGCCGACGAGTCCCCAGGAGCTTGCCGAACAAGAACGAAGAGACTAATTCTCCTGTTGGTGTGAAGTTGAAGGTAGGTTGAATGCTGGGATTCCCAACCAACTTCCGCAATGCCGATACCTCTGGAGAATTTGTAGCGTCCTCTGGCCGGCGCAGAGATATTTTGCGGAAGTAGATGTCGGTACCCCGCAGTCCGATGAAAAGCGGGTCCGCGACGGTGATGATCAGAGGCCTCTTGGATTCTAAGAATGGACGCCATAGTTGTTCCATTTCCGGCGTCCAAGCTGTCAATCCGGTTTGGTTCTGGCGGGTACGCCAAAGCAAGGTGGCTGAATACGCACTCCACAATGCCAAGAGCAGAAAAGCGGAACCGAGAACAATCGTAGTCCGGCGCCACTGCCGGGTATGTTCCAACTGGTCTCGGTGAATGCTGTTCACTTCATCCAAGCGAACGTCCGGAACCGTTGAGCGCGTCTCCCACTTCAGCTTAAAGTGCCCTTTCGGAAGATCCAGCAGGACCGCATCATCCTTGCCTTCGGTCCGATAGTACTCGCCCAACTTTTGGCGAAGGCGCCCGATCTGAAGCCGCACGATCGCATCCTGGCGGGGATCATAAGTAGGCGGCTTGCCAAAGGCATCGATTCCAATGGTGTATTCCTTGAGTTGATCCGCCTCTCCCGAGAAGGCTTTGTCAGCGAGATAGCGTAGCAAGCGACGCAACACACTGGAAGCGCGGAAGGTATCACTTTGAAGGATGCGGTCTACTTGAGCCGGGGGCCCTGTTTCGCTCAACAACATGCAAGGATTATAACACCGGATTCTCACGAGGGCGTGCAAAGTCAGCAGTCTCCATTCGCAGCTTTGGACGCGGTCATATACCGGTTGATAACCTGCCCAAAAATCAGCGTACGTTATTGATGACACTGCACTTACTTAATAGTTGGCATGCATTGACAAAAGTGAAACAAGACCCCATACTTCAAACCTTAGGAAGCAAGTTGATCCCAGCGCCTCACCTGTATTTGTACTCTAGCCTTACATTTTTTTAGGCGATCGGGGAGTTCGCAGAGCTCAACTATTTTCACTCTGCTCGCGAAAGGGGTTTCACGGAATGAAGAACCGCTCATGGTTGCTGGCTGCTTCTCTGTGCCTGCTGGTAGGTACATCGGCCCTTGCTCAGTCTACATTCGGCACCCTTCTGGGTACGATCCAGGATCAGTCGGGCAGTATCATCCCTGGCGTTACCGTAACGGCCACAAATATGGACACCGCAGCCACCCGCACGGCAGTGTCGAATAACTCGGGGCAATATGAGTTGCCCAACATGCAGTCGGGAACATATTCGATCACCGCTGAAAAGCCCGGGTTCGCGACCGTGAAGACGGATGGGGTTACGCTTGATGCGCGGCAGGAGAGACGCGTTGATTTAAGCATGGGCCTCGCCGCGGTGCAGCAGAGCGTTGTGGTGACAACCGAAGCAGCAACGGTGAACACGGAGAATGCCAACATCTCTAACACGATCGGCAATTCGGAGGTCACTCAATTGCCTGCGAATTATCGCGGGTCCTCCACCAGCCCCCTCGGCGCAATTGTCTCGTTGCCCAACGTCCAGCAGGATCAGAACGGAACCATCGCCCTGACAGGCTCCCTCCCGTTCATGACCGACTACAGCGTGGATGGGACCTCCTCAGTCAACGTGCAGCGCAATTCACCCGCATCGAACATGTATCCCTCGTCGGAGATGTTGAGCGAATTCAAAGTATCGGCCATCAATAACAACGCAGAAATGGAATCCTCGGCTGACGTCACTGTGACTACCAAGGGCGGAGGCAACGCAGTGCATGGTAGCGGGTTCGAATATCTTCAGAATCGTGCGCTCGATGCCACGACCTATGGTTCAAACGAAAAGCCGGGAAAAGTTTGGAACACCTTCGGCGGCAGTTTCAGCGGTCCGGTGGTCATTCCGAAACTCTATAACGGCCATAACAAGACATTCTTCTTCGTGGACTATGAGGGCAATCGCAAACCTGGATCGGACTTAGTGGTCGACAGCGTCCCGACCGCGTCCATGGTCTCCGGCAATCTCAACAACGTGCCGGGCCCGGCTGCCGTGAATCCCTTCACCGGTGCACCGTTCCCAAACAATCAGATCCCGGCCAGCATGCTAAACCCGGTGGCGCAAAAGCTTCTCACCACCTACTATCCAGCGCCAAACTACGATTCCGGGTCCACCGTCGGGAACTACCGGACATTGGAGCCTTTGGCAAATGAAACCAACGGGTATGACATCCGGATCGATCAATACATCGGCAGCAAGAATCAGCTCTTCGGGCGTTGGAGCTGGAAGAACCTTCCCTTCCAGGCGCAGGCCAACCTCGGCCTTTCACAGTTATTGCCTGCCATCAACGTCGCCGAGGCGGATCGGAATCTCGTGCTGGCGGATAGCTATACGTTGACCGCGCACCTGGTGAACGAGTTCCGCTTCGGATATAGCAACCTGAACACAGCCCAGACCTATCCGTTCACGGGCGCTTCCGTGGTCTCGAGTCTTGGACTGCAAGGGCTGGACCTTTCGCACGCTGGCTCGGACGGTGGTTTCCCGGGATTCAATTTCAGCGCGGGAACAGGTTTTTCGACGATCGGTCATGGCGACATAGGACCATCGAGTTCTCAGACCATCCAGTACACGGACAATGTTTCCTGGATCAAGGGGAAGCACACGCTCAAGTTCGGCGTCGACTTCCGCTCGGTGAGTTATACGACGGTCAATAATTTTGGTCTTTCTGACGAATTCGGTTCGCTCAACTTCTCGGGCACTTTCAGCGGGAACGCATTCGCGGATCTTCTACTCGGTTTGCCGACTTTTAACGGCGTCTTTGACATTGGCCCGCACATCGATCAGAAATCTCAACACTTCGCCGTGTATGCGCAAGACGAATGGCGGTTGACGAAGAGTCTAACCCTGAGCTTCGGTATGAGATGGGAACTGCAGCCACCCTTTACAGAAAAAAATGGCAACATTGCCAATTTCAATCCGGCCAATGGAGGCTTGGTCTACCCGGACATCGCCGCGAAGCTGCTTCCCCCTGCCGCTTCCGTGCTGTATAGCATCAACGCGTGCCCTGGGACTATCGCCACTTTGCCGTGTTCACCGGTGCAGACTGCCAGTCAGGCAGGATTGCCACAAGGACTGCGATACACCTATTACAAAAACTTTGATCCGCGCATCGGTATAGCCTGGCGCCCGTTCGGTAACGACAAGACCGTGTTCCGGACAGGCTTCGGCATCTTTACGGTGCCCACGCTGGGCGGTGTGGCGTACCAAATGACGGGGACAGGTAGCACGAATTCGCCGTTTTACTTTAATGCGCTGGTGAACGGCCAGGCACTGTTTCAGCTTCCCCAGGTGGCTTACGGCAATGGTGGTCTGGTGCCGAGCGACGTCGGCACGTATACCTTTGACGTGGCTCAGCAGATACATTATCGCGATCCTGCTTCGGCGCAATGGAACGTTACGATCGAGCATGAGTTCTGGAAAGACTGGACGGGCAGAATCAGTTACATCGGAGAGAATTCCTACCGTCTGCCATTGACGACCGACCAGAATTCTATCCGCGCGAGTACGACACCGTTCAGCCCATCGGAAGTGCCCTATCCGCAGTGGGCCGCGATCTATCAATTGGGGAACTGGGGGTTCGCCAACTACCAGGATATGGAACTGCAGCTCTCCCACCGCATGGCGTCCGGTTTTTATGTGCAAGCCACGTATGACTGGGCTAAAGACCTCAGCGACGCCAACAATGACGCTCCAGCGGCGTACGGCGCCGAACAGGGCAACTTCACAGGCCCGCTGGGCTTCGTGGTGGGTGTCAACGATCGATTCAATTTGCGAAATGACCGCGGCAATGCGCCCGGAGATCGCCGCCAGCGCTTCCTGCTGACCGGAATCTATCAACTTCCCTTCGGTCATGGCCGGAAATTCCTGGCCAACTCCAATCGCTTTGCAAACGGAGTGCTGGGCGGATGGCAAATCAGCTCGATTGCTCTGGCCGAAACCGGGCCGTACCTGACGCCTTACGATGGTAATCCGTTGGACAGCCAGGCAAACCTCAATGAAGTGGGCCGGCCAGCGGTGGTGAGGCCCGACCAGATCGCTAACTGCAATATTTCGAACCCAACACCGAACGGCTGGTTCAATGACAATGCATTCGTTCTCACACCAGTGGGCGCGGGACGCACTGGAAACGCGGGTGTCGGAGTTTGCGAGGGTCCGGGGACTGTGACTATCGCGGGCGGGCTGTCGAAGGTTTTTGCGCCGTGGGAGAGACTGCGTGTGCGATTTGAAGCCACGTTTACGAACATTCTGAACCATCCGAACTTTGCACCTCCAGCGTCGATGGATGTGTCGTCGCTCAGCCAGTTCGGCGGTAATACCGCGCTCAGCAGCTTTGGTGTAACGCAAACCGTACAGAGCTCCGAGAACGGCGGCAATCGCGTCGGACAACTGTCGCTTCGGCTTGACTTCTGAATTGTGAGGGAATGATGGAATTTTCCAGGCGTCAATTTCTAGGGGTAGCGGGCGTCGCCTCGCTCGATGTAGCAGCGCGCTTGCAGGCGCAAGGCGGCACAGCCGACCTGGTGCTGTTCAACGGCAAGATCGTGACCGTGGATGACGCATTTTCCATTCGCCAAGCCATCGCGATCAAAGACGGACGGATCTTGGCGGTCGGGGGCAACGAGCTGCGCAACCAATACAGCGCGGCACGCACCATCGATCTGCGCGGCCGCATGGTGATGCCGGGCTTTCATGACACCCACATTCACCTGGGAGGACACTCCCGCCGCTATATCGACTTCAACGATACTAAGTCGCTCGCGGACCTGAAGCAGCAAGTAAGTGAGAAGGCCAAGGAGCTGGGCCCTAACGAATGGATCACGGGCGGCGGCTGGGACGAATATCACTTCACGGAGCAGAGAAAGCCGCTGCGAGCCGACCTGGATGCTGCGGCGCCGAACAACCCCGTCGTACTGACCAGAGCGGGAGGCCACAGCTCGGTCGGAAACAGCAAGGCTCTGGAGCTGGCGGACATCAACCCGGCAACCCCAGATCCTCCTCGCGGGCTCATTGAGAAAGATGCCAGCGGAGCACCGAACGGCGTGATCCGCGAGCGATCCGATCTGTATACGCGCTTGGTGCCCCGGGACAAGCCGGCAGATGTGCGCGACAGCTTGCTACAGAACGTTCGCGATCAGCTCAAGCTGGGCATCACCAGCGTCATCGAAGCGGGATCGTCCGTGGATCCCAACGTTGTCGGCTCTTACGCCGAGTGGGAGATTCTGTACCAGAAGCATGGCACGGAACTGCCGCGCGCATCCATTCAGGTGGGCTATCCATCCCCAGCAGGCGAAGCGAAGGCCGGCGCCGCGAAGCTGAAGGAATTCGGGAAAAAGACGGGCGACGGCAACGACCGCCTGCGTGTGGGTTCGATCGGGGAGATGGCCGCCGATGGTGGATTCACCGGACCCACGGCCTGGTGTCTGGTGGACTATAAGGGACTGCCGGGATTCCGTGGCCGGGCGTTCTTCACACCAGAACAGATCCACGCCAACATCGAGGAGGGCCACAAGCTCGGCTGGCAATTCGGAATCCACGCCATCGGCGACGCCGCCATCGCAATGACAGTGGATGCGCTGGATAAGGTGCTGCACGATTATCCACGCAACGACCATCGGCACTACCTGTGCCACTTCACCGTCCTTCCCCCCGAGCGAACCATGGACCTGATGGTGAAGGACAAGATTCATATCGCGCAGCAGCCGAACTTCACTTACAACTTGGAAGGCCGTTACGTGGAAACTTTGGAAGGCAAGCGCCTCACTACGAACAACGCCCTGACCACTCCCATCAAAAAGGGCATTTTCATGGCATTCGGCAGCGACAACCTGCCCATTGGACCCATGGTGGGGTTATACGCTGCCGTCACGCGCAAGGGCGAGAGCGGCAAGGTGTACGGTCCGGAACAAGCCGTGAGCATGAAGGACGCCATCACGATGTATACGCGGAACGGGGCTTTTCTCACGCGCGAAGAGAAGCTCAAAGGCACGCTGGAGCCAGGCAAGCTGGCCGACATGATCGTGCTACCGGAGGATCTCTTGAATGTCGCGCCGGAGAAGGTGTTGAACATGAAAGTGGACATGACCATTGTCGGTGGTAAAGTGTTGTACGAACGCGTTTAGAGACATCCGGCCAGCCAAGTTCCGCTTACCAACTGCATGATTGCCTCCATTAATCCGTTCACCGGCCAGACGATCAAAGTCTTCGAGCCACACTCTCGCACCGAGGTGGGGCTTCGGCTGGAGTTAGCCGAGCAGGTCTTTCAAAGCTATCGCAAGACGCCGTTTCCGAGGCGCGCAGCAAAGCTAGCTCGGGTTGCCGACATCCTGGAAAACGACGAGAGTGGTTTGGCAACCATCATGACTGAGGAAATGGGCAAGACGCTGCGATCTGCGGAGGCCGAAGTCGCGAAATGCGCATTGGTTTGCCGCTACTACGCGGAAACAGGCGCCGATGCGCTGGCCGATGCCCGCCTTCCCACTAATGGCGTTCAAAGCTTCGTGAAGTACCAGCCTCTGGGTCCCGTGCTGGCGGTTATGCCCTGGAATTTCCCGTTCTGGCAGGTTTTCCGCTTCGCCGCTCCGGCTTTGATGGCTGGTAATACTGGCCTGCTCAAGCACGCTTCTAACGTGCCTCGTTGCGCGCTGGCGATCGAAGACATTTTCCTGCGCGCGGGATTCCCGGAGGGTGCGTTTCAGACTCTTCTGGTGGACTCGTCCGAAGTGGAGGCAATCATCAACGACGATCGCGTAGCTGCGGTGACACTAACGGGCAGTGAGCCAGCCGGGCGTGCGGTGGCCAGCCAAGCGGGCCGTCAAATAAAGAAGACCGTTCTCGAACTGGGCGGTAGCGATCCGTTCGTGATCATGCCGAGCGCGAATTTGAAGACCGCCGTGTCCACCGGCGTCAAGGCGAGAGTCATGAACGCTGGCCAATCCTGTATCGCAGTCAAGCGATTCATCATTGCAGACGCCATCTATGAAGATGTGGAGCGAGAGTTTGTGCAGCAGATGAAAGCGCTGAAGATCGGCGACCCCATGGACCCAACCACCGACATCGGCCCTCTCGCCAACGAAAGGAGCCTGAACGATCTGGACGGCCAGGTTCAGCGGGCCTTGAATGCCGGGGCCAAATTACTCACTGGTGGCCGGCGCTGGAATGGACATCATTGCACCTACGAGCCCACGGTCCTGGCCGGCGTACCGCGCAACTCCGAAATCTTCCACGAGGAATTTTTTGGCCCCGTTGCAATGCTATTCCGTGTCAAAAACGCCGATGAGGCGATCGAAGTGGCCAACGACTCTCCGTTCGGACTGGGTGCGAGCGTGTGGACTCAGAACGACGACGAAAAGCGCCAGTTTATCGACGGCATCGAGGCTGGGCAAGTTTTTGTGAATGCCATGGTTGCTTCAGATCCGCGGATTCCATTCGGCGGTATCAAGCGATCCGGGTACGGCCGTGAACTGGGTGCGGCTGGCATCCGTGAGTTCGTGAATATGAAAACGGTGTGGTGCGCATGAACACCATGCGCTTAGAACGTCAATGGTGTGTTGATCCAAATCAGCAGGGCATCCTCATCCGACGGATTAAACCACCGGTGACCGACATTACTCTCGAACCAGAAGCTGTCGCCTTCTCGCAACAGGTGGCGCTCCAACTCGCCGAGCCAGATTTCCAGCGTGCCCTTCAGCATGTAGATGAATTCCTCGCCCACATGCGAGTACGACCCGTCACTGCCGGCCGACGGAGGAACGCGAAAAAGCATTGGTTCGAGCATCTTTGTGCCGATCGACAGCAACTCGATATCCACACCGGAGTCGGTCCGTAGTACACGGCGCTGACCGGGCCGCATCAAACGCCGGGCGTGGCCGGGGAGATCAAAGAACTCGAGAACGGTGGAGTTATAAGTCGCTGCCAGACGATGCAGCGTGGCAACGGAGGCATTGGCTTTGGACAATTCAATGGCGCTGAGAAACCCGGGCGAAATGCCGGCGCGCTTGGCCGCCTCTACAATTCCGAGACTCAGACCCTTGCGCATCTTCCGCAACCTGGGTCCAAGGGCTGGCCCGTTGGGAAGGTCCGGGGCGTCGGCCGCGGGCGCGTTGCCGTTCAGCACCTTCTTGATGCCTGGCACGCTCAACTTCTTCACATCGCGCAGAAACTTGATCCGCTTCAGGACGCTGAGGAGTTCATGGTTATAGAGCCGATAACGTCCGGAACTGCGCCCTGGATTGATCAGGCCCACGTTTTCCCACAACCTCAGCGTCGAAGGACTGATACCCAGGATGCGTGCCGTTTGCCCGACGGTAAGATAGCGAGGAGGCAAACCAACGGGGGCAATGTGCTGAGGCGCCTTTGGCATCGCGATCCCGGGCTGGGGAACGCCCGCGCTTCAATTATATCGGCTCAGCGAACCTCGGCAAGCAGATTCCGTAGGCACACCGGGGATTCCTTCGATCCGTTTCGCACAGCTCGATTTTATGCAGCCCTCTATTGCTCCTAGCGGCGAAGATCGACACGAGGGACTTCACCGGAGCCTCGGCCTTTTCGATTCCACCATGATCGTGGCGGGCTCCATGATCGGGTCGGGCATTTTCATTGTGTCGGCGGAAATGGCCCGGCAGGTGGGCAGCGCCGGCTGGCTGTTGGCGTCTTGGGTGATCACCGGTTTGCTGACTATTGCCGCAGCGCTTTCCTACGGCGAGTTGGCGGCGATGATGCCTCGCGCGGGAGGCCAGTATGTTTACCTGCGGGAAGCATGGTCGCCACTGTGGGGGTTTTTGTATGGTTGGACGCTCTTTCTAGTCATTCAGACGGGCACTGTAGCAGCAGTTGCAGTGGGCTTCGCCCGGTATCTAGGCGTCCTTTGGCCGCGCATTTCTGAAAGCACGTATTTGATTCCACCGGTTCACATTTCGAGCGCATACGCCTTATCGTTATCGACGGCGCAGGTGGTTGGAATCCTGTTGATCGGCTTGCTGACCTGGAGCAACTCCCGTGGCATCCAGTACGGCAAGATCGTTCAGAATGCTTTTACATCCACCAAGATTGGTGCGTTGTTGGGCGTGATCGGACTGGGTATCTTGGTGGGCTGGAACGCCCAGGCGGTACACGCGAACTTTAGCCATATGTGGGCTCCCCAAGGCTATACCCCGGTTGCGCCTGGACTTTCGCCGGAGACCGTGTTCGGCCTGTTTGTCGCACTCGCGGTGGCCCAGGTAGGCTCGTTGTTCGCGGCTGATGCCTGGAATAACATCACGTTTACCGCCGGGGAAGTGAAGGCGCCACAGCGCAACGTACCGCTTTCGCTGGCCTTGGGAACCATCATCGTCATTGCCCTTTACACTTGCGCCAACATTGCCTACCTGGTGGTGTTGCCGCTGGAAAGCGTGCAGCACGCATCGTCGGATCGCGTGGCGGGAGCGATGTTGCAGGCGGTCTTCCCTGCTCTGGGT
>Ga0187856_1000578_pt1 | contig 32952 bp, 27 predicted proteins | sample June2016WEW_8_40_FD_132443 | JGI IMG/M metagenome (GOLD analysis project Ga0187856, IMG submission 132443) | Peatland microbial communities from SPRUCE experiment site at the Marcell Experimental Forest, Minnesota, USA - June2016WEW_8_40 | ecosystem: Environmental > Terrestrial > Soil > Wetlands... | reverse complement strand
CTCGTGACATCTGCGGCGTTCCCCGGCCACATCTCGGAAGCGACCGGATTGCCTTCCCTGTCGAGCACGACGCCCACGATCATCTGGTTCAAATCTGGACGATGGTCCTTGCTGTGACCGAGTGTAGGCGGCCAGCCAACCGCCCTCGTATCCAGCCATGACCTGACTCTCAAATCCAGCCAGTTGATAGACCTCACCCATATGGAAAATGCCCGCCCTAAATGAAGGCCGCTTTCCCCTGCTTGTCATAGCAACCGTCTGGTGTACCGGATGGCTTCCTGCTACCTATAGAGCCTCCCTATAGCGTGGTGAACGCTGGTCCCTGTTGAATCCGCCAGGAGCGGTTAACGCTGTCGTATGAGTATATCTTGCCTGAGTGGACATGATATTGCAATCAAAAATACCGTCCCGTTGCTGTGCCCTCTCCCGCTGGTCGCCGGCCGTGGAGCCTCGGTAGGCTCCGGCCGGCCGGGCATGGCGGCGCTTACCGAGGGGCGCGCCAATAGCTAAAACCCAAGCCAGGAAGAATGGCTCAGGGCAAAGGCCTTCCTCTTAAGCTGTGCGGGGGGGTGAGGGCGGCTACCTACGAGGGTATTCCCGTGGCTGCTAACATGCCAATCCTATCGCCTATTTTTCCCATCGCCCATAGCCTTTAGCCCATAACCTATCGCCTGAATCATCCTATCGCCCATAGCCTATAACCTATCGCCTATTTTTCCTATCGCTTGGAATTATGTTAAACTCAAAACTCAAAACTGTTCTTCTCTCTTCTCTTCCTGCTCGTCTTCTCATCTCCTTGTTTCGCCCAGTATGCCGTTCTTGCGAATCCGATGTGGCGTCTTCCCTCTCTCCCCAACCTCCCCTCGGGTGAACAGATCTATGACGTGGGCGGAACGATTTCAGACTCTCTAGCGGGAGAGGTGGACTTGAATAAACTGGACTCTGTCAGCCGTCGAATCGATGTCCAGGGAGATCTTAAAGCGGACGCAGATGGCATCAAGGCTAACAAAGATAAGATCCAGTACAACGGAAATACGAAGAGAATTCAGAGCAGGATCGAGGAGAACAGAGGCACAATGCAGGAAGATTTGGAGGCGGGTGAGCTTCGAGGACAACCCCCCCGCCAGCCTGATGCCCGGAGTTTCGGATTTCAGTATCAATCTCCTCTCCTTGGTCGAATAGGGTTTGACGCCCTTGTCCGCAAACCAAACGAACAGACGCAAGAATAGATGACTCAAGCCTGAGATAAGGGTCCAGCCTTCCCAGGTGTAGGCGACGGTCAATCCGCCCTCATTTCCGACGACCCGCACCCGTTCAGAACCGACGATAAGCCAGACTTTACGTGTTTTCAGGCAGCCACGTGAGATTCGGGGAGGAGCCTATCCTACCCAACAGCGGAGTTCAACGTATCCTGACCTACTGTTGTTCTCTCGCCCTATAGGTTGCCTCCCCTGGGGTAGGTGATGTAAAGGGTAAAACTACCGACATCATATCTTGCAACAACCAAAGAACTTCTGCAAGAGAGAAGGTTGAGACCGTCGATCGCACATCAAATTCACCACTCCACCTACTACTCATCGCACGCGGGCTTTTTAGGTGAGTCACGAATACCGCCTCAAAGCAACGATAAACCACTTGTTCACGTGCATACGTTTCTTCTTGACGCCTTGTCATGCTCGGCATAACATAGGAAAACAATCTGCAAGAGCAAAACCATGCATGAGGATGGGACGGAAAGCCAAATGGTCTCGGAGAAGATTCGGCGCCGAGCATTTATGGACACAATTAAGAAGATCGGGGACATCCTTGCCCACGATGAGAAACCATTCAGGCACCTGCTGGATGCGCTTATATTAAGGTTGCCCTTCGATGTCGGGGAGTTCTTCCGTTTTAGAATCAGAATTCAGGATTACTTTATCCGCTTTCGTCAATCTTCGCTGACAATAGCGTTATGGCATAATCCTAACTACTGCTGTTCGGACTATGTATTCATCACTAGTTACCTAAAAGAGAATGACGTCTACATAGATGTAGGAGCGAATATTGGAACGACGCTAATTCCTGCTGCGAAATCCGTAAAAGGAGGGACGGCAATCGGTGTTGAGCCACACCCGAAGATATTCAAATATCTCAAGGAAAATGTGTCATTAAACAATTTGGAAGACAGCGTTGAATTGCATAATTGCGCCTTAGGAAATGAACCGGGATACCGAGAGTTTTCCGGGAATCGAGTTGACGATACCACGAACAGAGTTATGCTATCGGGGAAAGGAATAAGGGTTCCCGTAAGATTACTCGATGACATTGGAGAACGCTATTCAAAGATTGACCTTGTGAAGATAGACGTTGAAGGATATGAACAATTTGTGATCGAGGGCGGGGTCAAGACACTTAAGAAAAGTGAGTGCATCTATTTCGAAGCGTCCGAAAGGCAGTACGGCTGGTTCCAGTATTCCATGAAAGACTTGCTGAACACATTAGTTGAAATGGGTTTCCACCTTTTCATAGAAAAAGAGCCGAGGACGCTTGAACCAATTGATTCTGAGTACAAGTCGTGTGGGGATGTCATAAACGTCCTCGCGATAAGGAATATTGAAACTTTTATAAGAAGGACCGGATGGCGAATCTATAATGACAGTGCAGCCTTTATATGAAATGCACCACGTCATGGCGGACTTACCATTTGAAACATGGCATAAAAGGAAGAACCCTAACAGCAACGACTGCAGGAAGGAAGGCACCCATGCGGCCATACCGGCAGAGCGGCACGACCGGCCGCTTGATGCCCGGAGAAGTTATTTGAAAACATGGGAACCACATACTGGTGGAGTTCAAATAGGAGGGGAAGAGTGAGGGCCTGCTATCGATAGAAATGCGGGTAAAAGACTCATCGCCTACACCGGTAACACCTTTTTCAAGTGCACCCCATTGCCGGACCCCTATATGGCGGGTATAAATAACAAACAGGAGCCCATGGGCTTTCGCACGCCCTTCTTCAGTGAGGTGCCAATCAAGTGGTGATTCGCCACAGCTTACTATATTTCTTGGGCCGCATCATCCCCGGTGCGATCAGCCTGCTCACGCTGTCGGTATATACCCGGCTATTGACTACCGACCAATATGGTCATTATTCACTAGTTATTGCGGCAGCAGGATTCATAAGTGCGGTCTGTTTTCAGTGGCTATCCCTGAGCCTCGGGCGATACTTGCCGGCTCATGCCGATAAACCACAAGAGCTTCTTTCGACGGCATTAACGGGTTATTTGATGCTGATCTTCTCTACCGGGGTTTTGGGTTGTGCAGTCGCGTGGTTGTGGCCTGACACGTCACTTCGCGGTCTCATCGCCATAGCTGTTGTAATTGGTTGGGGCCAAGCTTGGTTCGATCTAAACCTGCGCATTGTCAACACTCGGTTATCACCGATTCGTTATGGTGTAGTTTCTTCTATCAAAGCGGTGGCGGCATTGGGCCTGGGCGCTGCCTTATTCTATTCGGGCATGGGAGTTGTAGGTGTCCTGCTCGGTCTATTAGTGAGTCTGTTTGTTGCCCCGTCTCTCATAAGGCAACACTGGTATGGCGTATCGGTACACAACTATAGCTCTCAGATGCTCAAGGCCATGTTGTCCTACGGAGCACCACTGACAGTTACTTTCTTGATGGACCTGATATTGGGTATATCTGATCGTTTCCTTCTGGGGTGGTTCATCAATGCCAAGGCTGTTGGTGCGTATGCGGCTGCATACGATCTCACGCAATACTCCTTGGGCATGTTGACGGGAGTAATTCATTTGGCGGCTTTTCCGTTGGCGCTTCGTGCACTGGAAGAAAAGGGGACTGCTGCGGCGCAGAATCAACTTAAGCAGAACGTCCTCCTGTTGCTCGCTATTTCAATTCCGGCGACTTGTGGTTTAGTCATATTGGCTAACAATATCTCCGCTGCCGTACTTGGGCCTGAATTTCGAAATGGGGCCGGCCACATAATAGCAATAGTTGCACTGGCGATCTTTGTCGGAGGGGTTAAGTCGTATTATTTTGATTACAGCTTTCAATTAGGCCATAAGGTGGCAAAACAAGTTGTGAGTGTTGTGTGGGCGGCCTCTGCCAATGTTGTTTTGAATCTCGGGCTGATTCCAAGATATGGCGCCCTCGGCGCTGCCTACTCTACTCTTGTTGCATTTGTTGTGGGTCTGTTGGCTAGTTGGCGTCTGGGACGGAAAGCTTTTATACTCCCTCCAGTACCCAAAGAGGCCTATAAGATCGTACTTGCCTCGATCGGCATGGCTGTCTCCTTATTGCCGACTCTAAACTGGCATGGCAGAGCTGCATTGGCTGGACAAGTGCTGCTGGGAACCGCTATTTACCTGATGTTACTCTTTATTTTGGATGCTGGTCGATGCCGGCTTAAATTGACAACACAACTCCACATAAGCAGATAGAACAGACAAATAAAGGATTCTGAATTATTACGTTGCCTTTTTTTACGGTATTTACACCGACCCATAACAGAGCGCACACCTTACAAAGGGTATATGCCAGTTTAAGAGCACAAACATTTCATGATTTTGAATGGCTGATTGTCGATGACGGATCTAGCGATAACACATCTGAAATGGTTAAGAAATGGCAGGATGGGGCAGTTTTTCCAATTCGTTACCTATACCAACAAAATGGAGGTAAACACGCGGCCTCTAATGTCGGAATCAGAGAGGCAAGGGGAGAACTATTGCTTATTCTTGATTCCGATGATTCGTGTTTACCTACGACACTGGAGCGTTTCAGATTTCATTGGGAAAGCATGTCCGATGAAGAGAAGCAGAGGTTTTCAACCGTCAGTGCCCTATGCATGGATACGGAAGGCAAAGTAATCGGAAATGAATACCCGGAAGCTGTTGTGGACGCCCAGTCAGTTTGGCAGCAAATAAAGCTTCGCACTAGTGGTGACAGATTTGGAGTAAATAGGCGACATGTTTTGCAGGATTATCCGTTTCCCGAAATACCTGGTGAGAAATTTATTACAGAAGGGATAGTCTGGAATAGAGTTGCACAACATTTTAGCGCGCGATTCATCAATGAGCGATTAAGGATTTGCGAGTACCGCCCTGATGGCCTCAGCGCATCTTCCGTAAAGCTTCGTGCGGATAGTCCGATTGGTGCAAGATTGTACTATAGGGAATTGAGTGAGCTATCCATTCCGTTTGTGCACAAATTAAAGGCGCTAATCAATTACATTCGCTTCTCATTTCATGGAAGGCTCTCGTTCACGCTCATTGTAAGAGAATCTGCGGCGCCTCTATTGACAATAGTATTGGCCGTTCCTGGATATCTGCTTTATAGGTTTGATAAAAGGGTGTTATGATTTTATTGCTTTTATCCATACTGTTGCTGTTAGTCCTGTTTGCAGTAAGCTATGCGAGGGAAAGGTCCCTCCTGGCACCCGGGGTTCTGTTTTGTCTCACATGGTTGATCTCCTATATAACGATTGTCTTGGGTAGCGGTATCTTTCTTCGCATTCCTTTTGAAGCCCATCTGATTTATCTGCTAGGCGCAACGGCATTTGTAGCCGGTTCAAATGGGAGCGAACTGATAACGTCGACAAATCCTTTTGCGATCTATGCACAGCCAAGGGATATAGCTATATCGTACCGTATAGTTATTGTGGTTGTCGCAATTATCGTAGGCCTTTCCCCAGTTTTCGTGAAAGAATTCTATAGCGGCTTGACAGCCACCAGCTATCTCAGCTACCTCACAGTTGTTCGTCAGGACGATCTGTTCTATGAAGGGAGCAAGCCGTTTAGTTGGCTCAGAAATTTCGGAAACATATCTTGTTTTCTCTGCATGTCGCTCTACTATCTCAACGACGGGTTCAAGCGCCGGGCAATAATTATGGTTCCTCTCATTGCTATTACTCTGTTATTCAATTTGGCTGCTGGCAGCAAGCAAATCATCATAATGCTTCCCCTAACCCTTTTCTTTCTCCGCGCTATCAGAAAAGGACATCTTGACTTAACGCGTTTCGCCGCGGTAGTAGCCATTAGCGTATCGGCATTTTTGGTTCTCTTCTACATTATAAATATGCAGTATCAGACCGGGTCTATCGTCGACGTGGTTGAGAACTGGTTTGTTATCCTGGCTAGCTATACTTTTGGGGGACTGGTCAGTTTTGGTCAGGTAGTGCTGAACCCTACCGTCTTCGAGAACAATCAATCGATTTGGCGCTTTTTCATAGAAACGGCCAACTCCTTGGGGGCCAATGTTCCGATCCCTTCTTTACATGCCGGTTACACTTCCATAACAAATTATCAGGACCTCACGAATATATATACGATCTATTTCTCGTACTACATGGACTATGGGATCTTCGGGGTAATTGTCCTCATGTTTCTTCTCGGGGTCTTCCTTGGTTGGGTATACCGGCAGGCTTGCCGCGGGGAGCTTCTCTGCACATTCTTCTATGCCAGCTTCTGTGTTGCAATTGTGCTGAGTCTTCACTCAGAGAGGTTTTTCACTGCACTAAATTATTACCTCAAGCAATTGATTTTCCTGTTGGTTGTTTTTTGGCTGCCCACGGCCATAGTACGCGTTGCTTCGCGGAGAGTGAGGGCCATCGGTGCTTAACGTCTGCGCATGCACCGGCGATTTGAATGATCCGTCATCCCGTTTTCGTGTCCGTCAATACATCCCCGAACTCGAGAAATATGGTATCAGAGTATTTGATCTGCAAACATCGGCTGGTAGATATCCACCCAGTAATAAGACTTTGCGGTCATGGTGGGGAGGTAAGAACCTCCTTCAACACTTGCTGAAGGTGCCAAGGACCTATCGCTATGATCTAACAATTGTTCAGCGTGAGTTTATGTCAACAGTCCTCACCCTGGAGTCATTTACCCATGCGCCTCGCGTATTCGACTTAGATGACGCAATCTTTTTTTACCGAGGAGGGCATGCCGCCAGACGTCTGGCAGAAATGTCGGAGGTTGTAATATGCGGCAACAGGTACATTGCAGAATGGATCGAACGTTGGAACCGCTCCATCGAGATTGTGCCGACAGCGGTGGATACCGACCGATATCGGCCCGGTGATGCGGTAAGGCATAGCTCTTCACTCGTTGTTGGGTGGATAGGCACCTCCAGCAATCTCGACTATCTTTATGCCATAGAGCCGGTCTTGGCTTCGGTGTGCAGGCTTTTCCCAAAAGTCCGGCTCCGTGTAGTCTGCGATTTTCCACCAGTGTTCCAAACGCTTGGAGGTAATCAGGTAGAGTTTATTCGGTGGTCTGAAGAAGTAGAGATTGCAGCAATCCAGGGGATGGACATCGGCATTATGCCGCTGCCCGACACCGCTTGGACCAGGGGAAAATGCAGCTACAAAATGCTGCAATATATAGCGTGCGGATTGCCGGTCGTGGTATCGCCAGTCGGCATGAATCGCGAGGTGTTAGCCCAGAGTGACGTTGGTATCCCTGCTCTTAGCCCCGACGAATGGGTAGAGGCTCTCTGTTCCCTTCTCACAGACGTAAAGTCACGTAGGCAGCTGGGCACCAATGGTAGGTTACTTGCGGAGAAGTCCTATAGTCGCGCTGTTATTGCGCCTCGCCTCGCACAAGTATTTGTAGGGGCCGCAGGGTCGAGCTCATAATCTCGTCGCACTTAAGGATCAAGGTAGTAGGGGTCTATCATTGCGATTGTTGCATGTCATCACCGGCTTGAATACCGGCGGTGCAGAAATGATGCTTTACAAGCTTCTGTCAGGAACTGATAGGCACAGGTTTTCCCATGCGGTTATTTCGCTCTTGGATGAAGGCACGCTGGGAAAAAAGGTTCAGGCATTAGGGTTCCCTGTTTGGTGCATGCACTTAAATGCACGGATAAACTCGTTACGTTTGCTTAAGAGGCTGAAGAACATTGTGGAGTTATATGGTCCTGATATTATTCAGGGGTGGATGTACCACGGGAATTGTGCCGCTCAAATGATCCGCCTACTCTCAAGAAGGAGGGCGCAAGTAGTGTGGAATATTCGCGGCACTCATACTTCTCTTAGGAAAGAGCGAATGATGACGGCTGTTTTTATTTGGCTTGGAGGACAACTGTCATTCCTTCCCAGTAAAATAATCAACAATTCTCGAAATAGTGCAGTCTCTCATCAGCAGCTACTTGGTTATAGAAAAGATAAATGGGTGATTATTCCCAACGGTTTTGATTCAATAGCTTTTGCCCCCTCAAAGGAAGCGCGTGAAGTCATTCGTGCTGAACTAGCGTTGCCTTCGGACACGCTGTTGGTCGGACTTATCGGGCGGTATCATCCCATGAAGGATCACGCCAACTTTCTTACTGCAGTAAGCCTGTTAGCAAATGAATTTTCCCACGTTCGTTACGTTATGGCCGGACATGGAATTGATTCCAGCAATGGCGAGATTATGGAGCTTATCAAAGCCAATGACCTGTCAAAGCATCTGTTCTTACTCGGTGAACGCGGTGATATGCAACATCTCATGCCTTCTCTTGACATTTCAGTTTCTTCTTCGTCTTGTGAGGGGTTTTCTAATGTAATTGGAGAATCCATGAGTTGTGGGGTGCCCTGTGTGGTGACGGATGTGGGCGATTCGGCCTGGATTGTCGGCGACACTGGTCGGGTTGTGCCACCAGGCAACCCGGCCGCCCTGGCACAGTCATTGAAAGGGTTGATCGAACTGGGAGAAGGTAGGCGCCGGGCTTTGGGAGAGATGGCCCGCCAGCGGATTATCGACAACTTTTCCCTGGATACCATTGTCAATCGGTACGAGCAGCTCTACGAAGACCTGTACACATCAACCGCGAGGAACTAAGTTGCACATCTTGTGATACGTGTTGGGGAAGCTATGACAAGGAGCGCTGCAATAAAGAAGCTTTTGGCCGTATCGGTTCTCGGTTGGTGCGCCACAGCTTCGACGACGTCGGCGATGGCAGCCTCGTTTCATCAAACTACTTTTCTTAGCCGACTACCGGATAATTCGCTCACGGTCGCTACGAGCGATAGCGTGCCTATGGACGGGCACGCTACAGCTGAAAGGGCTGCTCCGGGTCAAGTACTCGCCCTCGATGGCTACCTCAATTCCTCGGGGTATTCCGATCTCCCGTCTGCTATCTCTGCCGCTTCTACTGCCGGCAGAGGACTACTGATCACCAACGACCTAGCGTTGACCGGTAATGTCCGCATCGTTATACCCATAAGTATCGTTCCGGGCTCAGGGTCTATTACTCAATCAGGTTCGTATATACTGGCTATATCCGGTCCTTTAGCCGGTTCCCCTGGGTGCCTTGTCGGATTCTCGCCAGGGCAGGTGACGTTTGGCGTGGGCTCTGTCGATATGGTCTATCCGGAATGGTGGGGTGCCGTGCCAGACGGCGTTACGGACAGCGCCATAGCAATCCGGAATGCGGTTGCTTCTTTGCCAAACGGAGGAGTTATTCACCTCAGCGCAGGGAGTTACAGTCTCAATTCGTATGATCCTACGCCATTGAGCACCGATGAATATGTTGTTCTTGCGGTGCCTGCCAATATTACGCTCCAGGGTGCCGCCAACAATGCCACTGCCCTCAAGATGGCGCCTGCTCTTCCAGGGCAGATCGCAGCGATTCATCCGCTCAATAGTAAGCGAATCTCTTTCATAGGTACGCGTAAAGGAACCAGCGCTCAGATCATCCGTGACATTCTATTCGACTACAACGGGATACTCCTCACTTATGCGTTTAATAGTTTTAATGCGGTTCAATCTCAAGGCGGAAAGATTTTGCTGGAGAGGCTCCATATCCAGAATGCTCCTGGCAGAAACATGATCGTCACAGCTACAAATGCCACTATCCGGGACGTGACTATTGTCAACGGAGATCAGAACGTCCCGGGCAATACCCTTGCGAATGACGCTTCATTCGTGTACCTCAATGGGGCTGATAATCTTGTTGAAAACAGCCATTTTTACAACATCTCGCCTGCGGTGACAAATTGCGGGGGAATTGAGGTCCACGCCACCAACACGGTAGTTCGCAACAACTACTTCAGCAATCTCTGGCCCGCTATGTACGTAGGGTATGGAGATCATATTAATGTGAGCTACAAGAATGTGATCGAGGAAAACCAGTTCATTACGAACAACGGGGGAGTGGAGTTGATTGATAGAAATGTCGGTGCCCAGGTCAGGAATAACTATTTTGCAGGGAATGGAGGGTGTGGGCCCACCAGTACTGGTCGGTGGTCTATCTTCACTCCTCGGAATAGCAACACGGGCATAGCTTCGGCAGGTATTCAGGCCGGATTGCAAATAACAGGAAACACATTTGACGGAAACGATCTCATAAGCGTTGCAGGAATCCAAAATAGTATTATCAGCCATAATCGATTCAAAGCCTGCACCTGTTCGCTATTTTTACAGTCGTCTGATCTCCCGACGAAAAATGTGCTGATCACAAGCAACGAATTTATCGACCCCCCGTCGTATCCCGGACCGTATCCTATAGGTCAAATAGGATTTGACGGTGGGCCGTGGAAATCAGTGTATGAAAATATTTTAATCAAGAACAACCTGTTCGTCTCTGATCGGACTGTTTCAACCCCAACAAACCAATACGCAGTCGTAGCCGGTGGAATAGCAGCTTACACGACCATGACCAACATAATTTACGCTGGAAACTCTCGGGTGAACCTTAACGGCGATGCGGCCGGAGCGATGGCAAATTTCATAACTGGCGACACCCCGACAGCTTATACCTCTGTCTGGAACCAGCCGAGCGGTGTTCAGCCGGCCATTGGCAACGGGAGATTGGCGGGGTGGTACACCTTCGCTGGAAATACTTGTACCGTGCAAATCCAACTAGTCGCCGGCGTTACAACCACGTGGGGAAACAATTCGACCCCGTATCAATTTTCCCTTCCCCTTCCTGCCAGCAAGAGGATCACTCAACAACGCTTATCAAATGGAGCAAGTGTATTTGACAGTGTCGGATCGCAGAACTACGAATTCAGCGTAACAATCGCAGCAGGAGCACGTGTACTTACTTTGAGCAGAAACGGGCAAGCAATGAGACTTGACTATCCGGTACCATGGGCGACTGGTGATACAATCACTGTGAGTCTTGTGTACTTTACGGAATAACAGAGGAGGACTTGGGTACTGGGATGAGAAAGGTTTGGATCATGGTGCTTATTCCTTTGGTTTAATAATGTGCGGCATCGCTGGCTTCATATCCCGATCATACTGCGCGACGTCCGCCGGTGAAATCCTCCGGCAAATGACCGATGCCATAGCCCACCGTGGTCCGGATGCCGAGGGCGTGTGGTTTGATGCAGAAGCGGGCGTTGCCCTTGGTCACCGTCGGCTTTCCATTCTCGACCTTTCGCCGGAAGGAAATCAACCTATGGTTTCTGCCGGAGGCAGATTTGTCGTAGTTTTTAACGGCGAAATCTACAACTATCAATCTATCCGCAAAGAGCTTGAGGACGTTGAGGCTGTGACGGTGGCGTGGCGCGGCCATTCTGATACCGAAGTAATGCTGGCGGCGTTTGAAGCGTGGGGCGTAAGACAATCGATCCAGAAATGCGTCGGTATGTTTGCCATTGCCCTGTGGGACCGGCGGGAGCGTCTGCTCTACCTCATACGTGATCGGATCGGCGAAAAACCGTTGTATTACGGCTGGTGCAACGGGACCTTCCTTTTTGCCTCGGAACTGAAGGCGCTTCGCGTCCATGCGTCATTTACCGGCGATATCGATCGAGGCTCTCTCGTCCTATTTCTCCGACACGGCTATATTCCCGCCCCTTACAGCATCTATCGTGGTATCCGTAAGCTTCTGCCGGGCACGTACCTGTCGGTGAGGTCCGACCGGCAGGAAGATATGCCGATTGTTTACTGGGGAGCCCGTGCGGCGGCGGAGGCTGGACAGGCTCGACCGTTTGCCGGCACTGACCTTGAAGCGGTCGATCAACTGGAGTTGCTTCTGCGGCAGTCCGTACGCCAGCAGATGGTGGCCGACGTGCCACTTGGCGCATTTCTTTCGGGAGGAATAGATTCATCGACGATAGTTGCTTTGATGCAGGCTCAGAGCAGCACACCCGTACGCACATTTACTATCGGCTTTCACGAGAAAAGATACAATGAGGCGGAGCGTGCCAAAGCAGTGGCCCGCCACCTGGGAACCGAGCACACCGAACTGTACGTTACCCCGCAGCAGGCCCTGGATGTGATCGCCCGCCTGCCTCGCCTGTATGATGAGCCGTTTGCCGATTCATCCCAGATACCGACCTTTCTTGTTTCTGAGATGACCCGGAAGTATGTGACCGTCAGCCTCTCCGGCGATGCCGGCGATGAGCTTTTTGGTGGTTATATTCGTTATCTCTTATGCGAACGCCTGTGGCGCAAATTCGGTTGGCTTCCTGCCGGAGTCAGGTCCGGCTTGGCAAACCTGCTATCCGCATCCCCAACGGCTCTACTCGATGTTGGCTTTTCGTGGCTCCGACCAGTCTGGGAGCATTATGGCCGTCCTGGCACGCCAAGCGCGAAAATTAGGGCATTGATGGATGTTCTTCCGGTGAGCAGCCCTGAAGGGGTTTATCACCGTTTGGTCTCTCACTGGAAAGATCCTGCTGCGATTGTTATTGATGGCAGTGAGCCATTAACGACATTGACGGACGGTACAACGCGGCTTGCCGGAGGCGTTCTTTCTGACAGATTGATGTACCTAGATTTAATAAGCTATCTGCCCGATGACATTCTTGTGAAAGTAGACCGCGCCGCGATGGGTGTGAGTCTGGAGACCCGCGTGCCTATGCTGGATCATCGGGTGGTAGAGTATGCCTTGTCGTTGCCGGCGGCACTGAAAATCCGACAGGGAGTGACCAAATGGCCCCTTCGCCAGGTGCTCTACCGCTACGTGCCGCAGGAGTTGATGGAACGACGTAAGATGGGTTTCGACGTGCCGATCGGCTCTTGGTTGCGCGGCCCACTCCGCGAATGGACGGATGCGCTTCTGGATGAAAACCGCCTGCGCCGGGAAGGGTTTTTTAGGCCCGAACCGATCCTGCAAAAATGGCGAGAACATCGTGCGGGTGGGTCCAACTGGCACCATTATCTTTGGAATGTTCTGATGTTCCAGGCTTGGTTGGAAGCACAGACAGCATAGGGAGTGATACGCATGAAGATCGTCGTACTGGGCAATTACACCAAGGCACTGGTGCTATTTAGGGGGCCGCTGATCAAGCGGCTTATTGATCTCGGCCACACCGTTATCGCCTATGCACCGGAGGAAGACCCGAAGACCGCAGACGAGCTCAGATCGATGGGGGCAGAATTCCGGCGATTGCCCTTTGACAGGGCAGGCACCAGCGTTTTTCGAGATCTGTTATTCATGCTACGGCTCTGGCGGATACTGTCGGATGAAAAGCCGGATATCCTTCTGTTATACACCATCAAGCCAGTGATCTTCGGATCGTTCGCGGCGCATCTTGCGGGGGTCAGGCGTTGTTACTCGATTATCACCGGGTTGGGGTATGTATTTATTGGTGACGGTGTAGCAAAAAGGTTGCTACGTCTGCTGGTTATGAGGCTCTATAGAGCGGCAATATCGTTTAACGACACGGTGTTTTTCCTCAACAGGGACGACCTCGGTATGTTTTTGCAACATCGTATTCTCCACGAGCATATGCTCTATAAACTGATTCACGGTGAAGGTGTGGACACAAAAGACTTTACAGAGCGTGACGAAAACACGGTGCGCGTTTCCGTTATTCATGGATCAGGCGTTGATTTATCTATGTACAAAAAAATTCCAACTCAGGAAACCGGGCATGTATTTCTACTCATCGCGCGGTTGCTGTCAGACAAGGGTATTCGGGAATATGTCGATGCTGCACGAATCGTCAAAGGTAAGTATCCCGATACGAAGGTCTGGATTGTCGGGCCGCCCGACAGCAACCCGACCGCCATTTCTCTGGCGGAAGTCCAGCAATGGATCGACGAGGGGGTCGTTACCTATCATGGTGAAACCAGGGACGTCCGCCCCTACATCAAAGAGGCTAGCGTGTATGTCCTGCCATCATACCGGGAAGGAATCCCCAGAACGGTTCTGGAGGCTATGGCTATGGGTAGGCCGATCATTACGACCGACGCCCCCGGTTGCCGTGAAACAGTTGTGGATGGCGAAAACGGATTTCTGGTACCGGTCAAAGATGTACCATCACTTGCACAGGCAATGGAGCGGTTTATTCTGTACCCTGAGCTCATAAAAACGATGGGCCAGCGCAGCCGAGAGATAGCGGAAGAATACTTCGACGTGCACAAGGTCAATGATGATATTTTGCGGACTATGGGCCTGATATGAAGCGACTGTTCGATCTGGTTGTAGCTTGTGCCGGCTGTTTGTTGATCTGGCCCATCTTGGTTGTCATTGCTGTGCTGGTGCGGAATAAGCAGGGAAATCCGGTCTTGTTCCGCCAGCAGCGCTCCGGATTGCGCGGTCGGCCCTTTTGGCTACTAAAATTCCGAACGATGAATGAGATGCGCGATGCTAAAGGGAAACTGCTACCGGACGCGGATCGGCTGACGCCGTTCGGCCGGTTTCTCCGCGGAACAAGCCTTGATGAACTACCGGAGTTGTTCAATGTCCTTAAGGGCGATATGAGCCTGGTCGGGCCACGGCCGTTATTAATGCAATATTTGGATCGCTACACGCCAGAGCAGACACGGCGGCACGAGGTAAGGCCTGGGATGACCGGCTGGGCACAGGTGAACGGCAGGAATGCTATCACATGGGAAGAAAAATTTAAGCTGGACGTGTGGTATGTGGATCATCGCTCATTCTTCTTGGACCTGAAAATCCTCGGGTTGACCATGTGGAAACTACTCAGACGAGAAGGGGTTAATCAGCCGGGACACGCCACGATGGAAGAGTTCAAGAGGACCGCCGCCGAGTCATAGGGCCGGCTTCAGGCTATGGATAGATTCAAAAACTGGGAGGTCCCCTTAATCGAAGAAGGCAAGCCCACGAAATACAACTGGGTGGTGCAGCACAAGGAGAGATTCGAATTGGGCCATGGGACCGACATTGGAGCTTTCACTTACATAAATGCTGAATTCGGCGTGATAGTCGAAGATTCTGTTCAAATCGGCTCACACTGTTCCATCTATTCAATTTCAACTATTGATGAAAAGAAAGGGGAGGTAGTTCTCAAAAAAAATTGCAGGATAGGGAGTCACAGTGTCATTATGCCCGGTGTAACCGTGGGAGAGAATGCGGTGATCGGCGCATTCAGTTTCGTCAACAAGGACATACCGGATGATGTAATAGCCGCAGGGGTTCCAGTGAAAGTGATCAAAGAGATGGAGAAGAAACGCCATGGGTGACGTGGGGAAAGAGAGGATCTATCTATCCCCTCCCCACATGTCCGGCCGGGAGATCGAATTCGTGAAACAGGCCTTTGAGAGCAACTATATCGCCCCCCTTGGTCCCATGGTGGATGCCTTCGAAAGGGAGTTCTCCGAGAAGATCGGCATCCCTTATGCGGTCGCCCTTTCCAGCGGGACCGCCGCGATGCATCTCGCCGTGCGCAATCTGGGAGTTGGGCCGGGCGACGAGGTTTTTGTGTCGGACCACACTTTCATCGGAAGCATTACACCGACTCTCTTTGGAGGGGCACGGCCGGTCTTCATCGACTCGGATAGATCAACCTGGAATATGGACCCCGATTTGCTGGCCGGGGAGCTTTTCCGGTGCAAGGAAACGGGCACCCTACCGAAGGCGGTGGTGCCGACAGATCTCTACGGGCAAAGTTGCGACCTGGCCAGGATCATACAAATATGCGAGCCCTACGGCATACCGGTCGTCATCGATTCGGCAGAGGCCCTGGGGGCGACTTTTAATGGCTCTTCTGCAGGGGTAGGCGGCGCAGCGTCCATCTATTCCTTCAACGGAAATAAAATCATCACGACTTCCGGTGGAGGAATGCTCGCATCGGAAGACAAAGATTTTATTCAGCGAGCTCGATTTCTTTCACAGCAGGCGAGAGACCCATTCCCCCATTATGAACATTCGGAGATCGGCTACAACTACCGGATGAGCAACATTGTCGCGGCCATAGGAAGGGGCCAATTGACGGTGCTCGATGAGCGGGTGAGGAGAAAGCGGGAGATCTTCGACTACTACCGGAACGCCCTCGGCGATCTGCCCGGAATAACGTTCATGCCTGAAGCGCCTTATGGGAAGTCGAACAGGTGGCTCACCGTTATCCTGATCGATCCGAAGGAATTCGGGGTTGACGGGGAATCCATCCGTTTGACTCTTGAAAAGGAGAATATCGAATCGCGGCCCGTGTGGAAACCGATGCATATGCAGCCTGTCTTCGAAGTAAACCACAGGGCAAAGGGCAAAGGGAGGACTCACGAGCAGATGCAGCCGGGTCAGAGATATCCAGCTCGCTTGGTGGGGGGAGAGGTAAGCGAAGAGCTTTTCGCCAGGGGCCTTTGTTTGCCGTCCGGCACTCAGATGACGGAAGGCGATTTGGAACGGGTTGTCACAGCAATTATCAAGACAACGAACAGGTTTTGAGCAGCACGGAAGATCCTGTGAAGGCATGCGCACTGAGTCAAGACATCCGGAAATTAACCCGCAGGAACACACACATCGAAGGAGTGAAGTGATGTTCAGCATAACCAGGCGTCGAAATTTCTGGCTCATGGTGGGGGCGGATGCCGTCTTAAGTGTCGCGGCGTACTTTGCCGCCTATCTGGTCCGGTTTGACGTGAGGCTTCCATCCAGAGAATTGCATACATTCCTCGCAACGGTGATATGGATACTGCCCCTCAAGCTTATCGCCCTCTTTTACTTCAACCTCTATCGGGGGATGTGGAGGTATACGGGCATACATGACCTCCTCAACCTCCTTAAAGCGATCGCGGCGAGTTCTGCCGCCATCCTTTTCATCATTCTGGCCGTCCACCGGTTTGTGGGATTTTCGCGGGGTGTATTTATCATCGATTTCCTCCTGAGCGTCATGTTCCTCGGGGGGTTCAGGCTCGGCATCCGGCTTATCGTCCCTTACATGCGGGAGAGAGACCTGACCGATAGCAACGGCGACGCGTGGGCGCCGACGAAGAGGCTTGTTATCATCGGCGCGGGCAGCGCAGGGGAGAAGCTTCTCCGGGAGATCAAAGATAATCCGAGGCTTCGTTATGTGGTGGTGGGTTTTGTCGACGACAATGTGTCCAAGTTTAAAATGACCATCCACGGGGTACCCGTACTCGGGACCGTGAGCGCTATGGGCCGCCTGGTGAAAGACCTGAGCGTGGATGAGATCATTATTGCCATACCCTCCGCCACTGCCGCAGAGATGCGAAGATTGGTCGGTTTCTGCACTACATCCAACGTGACCTTTAAGACCGTTCCCGGGATCGGGGAGCTCATAGAGGGCAAGGTGAGCGTAAGCGCCATTCGGGACGTCCGGTACGAGGACTTGCTCGGCAGAAAGCAGGTGGAGATCGATGTAAACGAAATCGGCCGGTACCTGACGGGCCGCAGGGCGCTGGTCACCGGCGCCGCGGGCTCCATCGGCTCCGAGCTTTGCCGGCAGATCGCCCAGTTCGAGCCGTCCATGCTGGTCCTCCTGGACAGGAACGAGTCGGGCCTTTTCGACATAGATATGGAGCTGAAAGCGGCTTTTCCCTCTATCGCCATCACTCCGGTTCTTGCCGCGCTTCAGAACAGGTCCCTGATGCAGAGGTATTTCGACGGGACCCGCCCCCAGGTCGTGTTTCATGCCGCTGCCTACAAACATGTGCCCATGATGGAGCTTCACCCCTGGGAGGCCGTCTATAACAACGTGCTTGCAACGCAGACGCTCCTTCAGTTGTGCATCGAGAACAAAGTGGAACAGTGCGTTGTGGCATCCACCGACAAGGCAGTGCGGCCCTCAAACGTGATGGGCGCGTCAAAGAGGCTCACGGAGCTTCTTGCCCAGGCCTATTCCGCGGAAAACCACTGCCGCTTCATGGCGGTGAGGTTCGGCAACGTCATCGGGAGCGTGGGAAGTGTGGTCCCTCTCTTCAAGAAGCAGATCGCCCAGGGTGGACCGGTGACGGTCACCCACAAAGACATGAAGCGCTACTTCATGACAATACCCGAAGCCTGCCGCCTGATCCTCCAGGCAGGAGCTATTGGAAAAGGGGGAGAAATATTCGTCTTGAAAATGGGCGCTGCTTTGAGAATTGACGACGTTGCTCGCGAAATGATAGCACTTTCCGGATTCAAGCCGGATGAGGACATCGAGATTAACTACATTGGTTTGCGGCCTGGTGAGAAGCTTTTCGAGGAGTTGGCGACCGAAGGCGAGGATTTCATGCCGACCAGCCACGACAAAATCATGATTCTGCGATCTCGGAACGGGTACTCGATGAAGCCGTTGCGTGACAGCGTCAAAGCCCTCGTACAGCTTGCCATGTCGGGCAACTCCCGGGGAATCAAAGAAGAGCTCCAACGGATGATTCCCGAATATACGCCCTACCGGGAGGTCATCGGTACATCTGTCCGGATAGGCGGAAACATCTCGACCGATGCGGCCTCAAGTCGAAAATAATCGTCGGCTCAACCAGGGAAATAATACACGTGATCGAGTGGCTCGAGGCCGGGGCGCACATCGTGACCGTGGCCCCTGGCCTTCTCGCAAAAAGCCAAATTGGATATCGGTTTTGCTATTTCTCGTTCTCGTCGTGGCTCCCTCATGCTCTACGTGCCGTGAGAAGGCAATTATCGACGCAGAACAATATGCCGCGGAAGGGTATCAAACTAGAGTGGCCTGCTACATGCTTTGTCTCGACGGGCTCCTGTGGGGCGCCTTTGTCTGGAAGAGTCACTGCCAGGCAAGGGTGAGGGCAGGGGATAGCTGGCTATGGGTCGGAGAATGGGGAGGGCTGCACAAGGAGCCTACCTTCAGGCCAAAAGGTGAGATTTTCTCCTGGACGGTGCAAGGATATCGGGATCTTCTGACAGCGCACGGCAAGAGTGTACCGGCGCAATATGTGGGAAAACGATAAGGGGCACAAAAAGCCACATCGGCTTCGTCATGCCTCATGGGAGGACAAGACGAAAACTGTGTGTCCACGCTGCAGCTCCACCCGCGTAAAGCGGAGCCGGACGAGAAACCTGAGAGAGCGCATCATGAAGCATTTCGACAAAAAGGCGTACAGGTGTCTTGATTGCGGGTGGAGGGGCATACTACGTGTCAAAAAGATGGACGGGCATGGTGCGATGGCCGTAAGACGGAACAGCAGGAAGCCACAGGAATTGCCGTGGGCAGCCATAATCATTGTTTCTCTGTTGCTGGCGTTTGCCCTCGTTGTGTTTATGATGCGGGAGCCCGCGCCTTCATCCCCGGAGCCGACCTCTTCTTTGTCTCGCCCTATCCGGCATGGTCAGGCACGGGTGGGTGGTGAAATCACGGTGGGGGAAAGGCCGGTGTAAACGTAGCTCAAGAGGCCGAAGCGGCGATGATAGCCAAGGGGTCGGGATGTCTCTCCCGCCCCCTTTTTTTGGCCCGCCTCCCAGGGGAGCAGATTCGAGGTGGTCCTGCCTCTTACGGCCGGCCATTTTTTCTTGACGCATCAGGCCTCATCTGGTATCCTCGATGCGATATGCTAAGGCCCGTGTTTATTGCCCTCATGGTCGCTTCCCTTTTTCTGTTGAATTGTTCTCAGGCACTCTCTCTGCAGGATGAGGGAGACCGGCCGGCCGTGGGAGGGTCTTGCCCGGCCGGTTATGGAAACGGGCAGGGCGAGGATGCTCAGGATGCGCTTCCCGATAGCCCTCTCTTTTCCCGGGCGCCGTGGATCCGGACCTTCGAGAATGAGGGCAGGGATGACGTTGGCGAGGATGCGTTGTATCGAAAGAACGAGCTTACTGAAGAAGAAAGCAGGATTCTTGAGACAATACGGAAATCCCTCGCCGCCTCGAGCGTCTCCGATGGTTTCGACATACCCATTGTCCTGAATGACGCGGTCAACCTCTACATAAAGTATTTTACGGGGACCGGGCGCAAAGTCTTTGCGCGCTGGCTCGAGCGCGCAAAGAGGTATGTGCCGACGATCAGGGCCATCCTCAAGAAAAACGGGCTTCCCGAGGACCTCGTGTATCTTGCGATGATAGAGAGCGGCTTCAACATGAAGGCCTATTCGCCCGCGAAAGCAAGGGGACCCTGGCAGTTTATCCATGAGACCGGTGCGCGATACGGCCTCAAGGTGGATTTCTGGGTGGACGAGCGGTGCGACCTCGAGAAATCGACAGCGGCGGCAGGCCGGTATCTGAAAGAGCTTTTTGACCGGTTCGGGTGTTGGTATCTCGCCGCGGCCGGCTACAACGCCGGAGAACACAGAGTGGAGAGGGCCATCGAGAGACACGACACGAAGGACTTCTGGAAGCTGAGGGAATATAAGACATTGCCGAAAGAAACTCAGGAATATGTCCCTCAATTGATCGCTGCCGCGCTCATTGCGAAAGATCCGGAAAAGTACGGCTTTGCCGATACCGGTCATCCCCCTGTCTACGAGTTGATGAAAGTCGGAGTTCCCGGCGGCGTGGCCCTCGGAAGAATCGCCCGCACCCTGTCCCTGGACGTCGGTGAAATAAAGGCGCTTAACCCCGAAATTGTAAGAGGTATTACGCCGCCCAATCGGAAGGAGTACCAGATTACGGTTCCTGGAATCGACAGTCCTGATGCGGTCAGCGAGAGACTCGAAGCAGAGCTGGAAAGTGGCGGGCAGGTGGTGGGGGTGGTGAAATACCAGGTGAAGAAGGGGAATTCCCTCGCGGGCATCCTGAAGCGCTACCAGGTTTCGCGCTCAGACCTCATGCTCGTGAATGAAGGTGGAGATCACCTGGCTTTTGCAAGGGGACAAGTCCTCTACATCCCGCGGTTTGCTCCCGGAAAACGGGATGCCGGCGTCGATGCCAGGGCCGCCGGTAATGGGAATCGCGAGAAGATCGCATTTTCGGCGGATGATGAAAATGATATCGTTACTCTGAAGAGTGCGAAAAGACACCGTATTTCCCTGGACGCGAAGCCCGCCCTTGCAAAACACGCCGTCCATAAGGCTGACCGGCGCGTGCCTCATAAGGCCGGAAAAGGGGAAAGCCGCACCGCCAAGGTGCGAAAGACGCGGAGCCGGCCTTAAGTAACGCACAGAAGAATCAGAACATACCTCCCGTGGGCGGCGGCGGCGGTGCCTTGGTGCATTTTGCTATCGAGTCGTCGGAGCACTTTGTCCCGTCCGGCCAGTGGGCGCCCGCCAGGATCGCGCCGGAGAGGTTTGCCCGCGAAAGGTCTGCGCCGAAGAGGTCGGCCCGGGACAAATCGGCGTCCGAGAGGTCAGCGTCGGATAAATCGGCATTGGGGAGGTCGGCGCCTATCAGTTTGGCGTGTGAGAGATTGGCGTGCAAGAGCCGGGCGTGGGAGAGGTTAGCGCGGGAAAGATCAGCGCCCGACAGGTTTGCCCACGACAGGTTTGCCCGCGCAAACATGGCATTTCGCAAGTTGCCTTGCGAGAGGTCGGCGCCTGTTAGCTCCGCGTCGGACAGGATGGTGCCGGAAAGTCTGGTGCCGGGTAGGCTCACGTCGGCGAGCCGGGCAGCCTTGAGGTCGCAAAAGGCACACTGTCTCGTTGCCAGGAGGTTGTCGAGGTCTGCCTGTTTGAAGCCGTACGACGCACCGGAAAAAAGTAATGTGATGAAGGCAAGAAAGAGAGCAGAGAGTATCGCATTCAGTTTCATGGTGACGCCTCTCCTCATGTGATTCGCCTCACAGGCTGCCGCATCCGTTAGCGTCTTTATAGGCGGACCTTCGTGTTCAGCCCCGTAGCCGGACCCCACAAAAATGAATGGGACAAGTGAGATTTCTTAAGCGCGCCCGGCAGGATTCGAACCTGCGGCCTTTGGCTCCGGAGGCCAACGCTCTATCCATCTGAGCCACGGGCGCAACGATTTCCAAGAGTATACACCAAAACCGTAGTAAAACTGTAGTACATTATGCTTTCGTGTTGGCAGGGGAGCGGGGGTAGGCGGCTGGGTGAATTTCTCAAGTTTTCCACTATTCTTGTTTCGCTGTCAAAGTGACAACCAGGGGTGACAAGAAGCGGTTTGTTTTTTTGTTGCACGGGTCTGTTTTAAGTGGTATATAGTGGGCAGGCAAAGCCGGGGGGACGGGGAGGACAGCTAGAAAGTAGATTTGAGTGGATATGCGAAGCTTTTCTGCAATTTCCGTGGATATGCAGAAGTTCTCGATAAAGGCATGGATACTGAACGTGACTGTCTTTGTTGTCGGATAAAAGCAAGCGACGGGCCGGCGAAGAAAAAAAAGGTCTGAGCCGTATCTTCATCGGCAGCACACGCAGAAAGCCGCCCACCACTTGTTTGTCACGATTCCCGTAAGAACGGCTGATAAAAAGCGACAGTGTCTCTATCCGGGAGGCCGGATTGAATCTTACGGACGGAAAGACCGGTCACGTGCAGACCTTATCACCAAGGGAGGACCTTCTCGAAAAGGCGGAGGCGTTAAAAGTCCTGCCTACCCTGAACGCGATTATCGACGAGGTGTTCCGGGTACTGGCGGATGACAATTCGTCGTTCAGCCGGCTCTTCGGCATCGTCAAGTACGATCAGGCAATTTCCTCGAAAGTCATCAGCATCGCCAACTCTGCCTACTTCGGCAGGGGGACGCGCATAGTCAACCTGGAAAAGGCCATGGCGGCCATAGGCTTCGACGAGATAAAGAGGATTGTTATGTGCGTCGTCGTCTTCCTCAAGGAGATGCTGCACCAGTGGAAGCTGAGCCAGGCCGACCTCACAGCCCACTGGATACACACGCTTTCCGTCGCCTGCGCGGCGAAGATCCTCGCCGGAAAGACGTTGACCGAGGACCGGGAGAAGGTCTTTACTGTCTCTATCCTCCACGACATAGGCAAGGTGCCCCTTTTGATGTACGGCGACCGGTACCGCGAACTCGCCGAGGAGGCGCGGGACAAGGGGAGGGACATCGCCTCCCTCGAGAGGGAGGCCTTTGGCATCGACCACCAGGAGATAGGCCACTTCATGTCCGTGAAGTGGAGGTTCCCCGAGGAATTCTCCGAGGTCATCAAGACGCACCACGGGAGGCTGGAGAACCCGACGGCCCTGGTCGACCTCGTCATGAAGGCGGACAGGTTCATCGACAACTCGCCTGCGGACCTCGGCCCCGAGGCTTTTATCCTCAGGGAGGAGGCGGGCCGGATCGAGGCGGAAACAAAGAGGATCGGCGAGCTTCTGGGGGTCGCGTGATGGAGGGAAGGAACCTCGATGTGCCTTTGAATGCAACTCGGTATCAGTGGGAACACCGTGTAGGAACCGCCTTGTTTCCGCCTCGTCAACCCGGCTGACCGACCCCACCCCTCTCCAATCGAGAGCCTTCGGGTTGCTCGGCCGCTCTTCTCTTCTCCACCGCTTCCTTTATGAACCGCATCAACGTCAGGTCCGGCTTCGAGAATTGTCCGTCAGCCCCTACCGCCGCTCCCTTATGCAGCAGCTTTTCCGTGATCAAAGAGGAGAAGAGGATGACCGGCATCGACTTGAGCTCCGGGTCATCCTTTATCAGTTTGCAGAGACGGTATCCGTCCATCCCGGGCATTTCGATATCGGTCAGGACTACATCGACATACGTGCTCAGCGTCTCCCCATTGGCGCCGCATTTTTTCTTCACCTCAGCCAGGTGCGACCAGGCTTCGTCGCCGTTCGCCACGGACTCGACCGCGAAGATGCGATTCTCCTCCAACCGCTGTTTGACTGTCTTTCGGATGACGAGGGAATCATCCGCGTGCAATATGTGGATGGGTTTGTAGTCGCCGGTGACCGTATTCGCAATCGTCCGGGAAGCGGATATCGCCAACCGGGGGTCGACATCGCTGATCGCCTTTTCCAGGTCCAGGAGAAAGACGAGTCTCCCATTCAACGTTATTACACCGGTCACGGAATTGCTCAAGTCCTCCGTGTAGCCGTCAAGAGGCTTGATGTCGCTCCATGTGGCCCGGTGTATTCTCGTCACGCCCGATACAAGGAAGGCAGTCACGATACCGTTGAACTCCGTGATCAGGACCTTCGGCTGCATGTTCTCCGCCCGCGTCCTTCCCAGCCATGCGGCCAGATCTATGAGGACAACCAATCTGTCGCGATGGTTAAAAATCCCTGCCACAAAGGAGCCTCTCAAATGGGGAGGACGCATGACCTCCGCCGGCATCGTGATGATCTCGAGAACCTTCGCGACGTTAACCCCATAATATCCCGTGTACCCGCCCTCGTCGATGAACAGTTCCAGGATCTCCACTTCATTCGTCCCTGTTTCAAGAAGGATGCCTGAACCGATTGTTCCCATAATCTCCTCTTATGTTTTTTCTCACGCTCTCTTCCGGCCGGACCTGCGTGATACAATATTGTCGGATACTGCGGGTCAACACTTAACAGCCTGTTAAAAACTCGCAGAGAGGACCTCCATCTCCACGACGGAAATAGCCGCTATGATCAATACCATCAGGGCCTTTCCGACCTGTCGAGACGTTTGGAGGGGGCTGTTCAGAACTTCAAGGTGTAGGGCCGTTGGAACCTGCTTACCGCAACAGTTCGTGTATCTCGCTCACGTGGACATGCAATCGGAGCGCCTCCATGACCGTCTCCTGTTGCTCGGGGAGGAAGCGCACGCATACTCCGCAGTCGGTACTTATGTGCTTCGGCACCGGGATGATCTTATAGGGTATGTTCGCTTCCTTGAGTATCTTCTCCGCCTTCATCACGTGGCTCACGGAGTCGAACAGTGCCACCCGGTAAATCCTATCCTCTCTCATGGCTTGACGATCCTTCCCGCCGTCGACAAGGCGCCTGCAATGTCGTACATATTCGATACGGTCCCCGCGCCGATCTTACCGCCCAGATCGAAGAAATTGACACAGGTGCCGCATACGAGTATCCTGACGCCCTTTTCTTCGAGCGCCTTCAGGTCGTCGGCCACGCCGGAGTCATGCGCCGCAAGCTTTACCCCCGTGTTGTAAAAGATCATCATGTCGGGCCGGTGTTCCAGATCGATGGCTGTGTGGATGAAGGCTTTCATCAGAAGGGCCCCCAGTTCGTCGTTTCCATGCCCCATGACGCCCGATGCGATCACGAATATCGTAGGTCCGGGTAGAGCGTGCGGCGGCCCCAGGGGGTGCGTCCATTCCGGAGATGCATCGCATGCTGCCCTACTGCCCTGTCCTTTTTTGATGTCGATCCGGAATATGCCGCCGGACCCTTCAGTGACGTCAACCGCGCACCCTGAAATCGACGCAAGGCGCTTCACGTTCTCAAGGGCGGTTGCGTTGTCCACGAGGACCGTCACTTCATCGTGTGCATCCAGGGCTTTTTTGGTGAGAATGACCGGCTCAGGGCAGGCGAGTCCTTTTGCGTCTACCAATTCAGACATCACTTTCTCCTTATCTCAGTGTGATATGCGGCGCTCAAATGCGCCACGGCCTCAAGGCCGCGCCGGATTTCATCTTCCGTAGTAGAGTGGCCGAAGCTGAACCGCACCGTCCCCTCGGGGAAGGTCCCTATAGTGCGATGCGCCGCAGGCGCGCAGTGGAGCCCGGGACGGGAGAGAACGGCGAACTGTTCGTCGAGCTCGAAGGCGATCTCGGACGGGCTTATTCCCCGGACGTTGAAGGAGACGACGGCAGTGCGCTGCCCGGCATCCTGCGGCCCGTAAAGGATTGTGCCCGGTATCCCTGCCATCCCCTCCAGGAACCGGCGGGTAAGGTGCATCTCCTTTTCGCGGGTGCGCTCTATCCCCGACGCGAGGACGAAGCGAATACCCGCGGCGAGCCCCGCGAGTCCTATCGCATTGGGCGTCCCTGACTCGAACCTGTCCGGAAGAAAATCTGGCTGTTCCTCAAACTCCGATGCGCTCCCCGTACCGCCCCGTATGAGGGGCCGGACGCGTTGTTCAAGTCCTTTCCGAATATAGAATCCACCGGTGCCCTGGGGACCCAGGAGGGATTTGTGACCGGTGAAACAAAGGATATCCATACCTGTCCGAATCACGTCGATGGGAACGCTCCCTGCGGTCTGGGAGGCGTCCACGACAAAGATGCTCCCCCGTTCGTGGGCTATCCGTGCGAGGTCCTCCAGGGGAAACAGGGTCCCCGTGACGTTCGAGGCATGGGTCACCACGATGGCCAACGTGTTCCTCTTCATGGCGCGCAATGCATCGCCGGGGTCTAGAACTCCTGCCGGCGAGCACGGAACTATCGATAGCTCAACCCCCTGTCGTTCAAGGAAGCGCAGCGGCCTCATCACCGAATTGTGCTCCATGCCGGAAGTCACGACATGGTCGCCAGGTTTCAGCAGGCCGAAAAGAACGCAATTGATCGCCTCGGTGGCGTTTTTTGTAAATGCGATGGAAAGGGGATCGGGCGAGCCGATAAGCTCTGCTACACGCTCACGCGCCTCATAGACGACCCGCGCTGCTTCAATGGAAAGGCGATGCCCGGAGCGGCCGGGGTTCCCGCCGATGGATTCATTGAACCGCGCCATCGCTTCGATCATCGCGGGCGGCTTCGGCCACGAGGTGGCGGCGTTGTCAAAATAGATGGGCTTCATTGTCTGCACAGGAACGCGTCGTGGCCTTAAGGTCAAGGCCCGGGTTCAACCACATTGGCGTGTAATCTGACATGGAAAGCTCCTGTGAAACAAAAAATCCGGCCGCACACTTTCTGCGCCGGATTCCGGAGGAGGCTCGCGCGTTGCTAGGGCGGAGAAATTGCGGGCACGGTCGTAAGTGGAGACCAGACCGGCCCCCTGTACGCCTGTCAGTCCAATGGAACAAATAACTGTGCTTTTTTGCGTATAATCCCTTGCATTGTTCTTTTGAGTACCGCATATATACTAAAGGGAGAGCGGGGCAATGTCAAGGTCTATGAAACCAGGGGCATAATCCCCTCTCCACTCCTTCGGCTGTGCGGAAAATGTTGACATAGACCTGCAACGCTGTTAGCTTGTAAGAGGTGTAAGTGACCGTGAGGGAGGACAATAAAAATGGATGGAAGGGTAGCGAGGGTGACAGAGGTCGTTGCAGGCTCTCCGAAAAGCTTTGACGATGCGGTTATGGTCGGTTTCAGAAGGGCCTCAAAGACTTTAAGGGGCATAACAGGCATCAAGGTCAAGGACTGGAGGGCAAAGGTAGAAGACGGAAAGATCGTGGAATACAGGGTAACGTTGGAAGTATTATTTATCCTTGAGAGCTGACGCGGAGTCCGGCGCCAGCCGGGCACCCGCGCAGATGCCACAGGAGAAGTTGCGCGTAATAACGGTACTTCCTCCTGATCTGTTTACTACAGAGGACAAAGGGGACTATCGTCGCCGGCAGAAGAAACAGGAGGGCTTTGCACATCCTCACCAGAACGAACGCGCCGTAATAGCTTCCCGAATGGTACTTCCTGATGAATTTATAGAGGGAGATCGAGTATTCTATCCTCCCCCCGATCCAGGATTGCGCTACTGTTTTCCCTTGAAAATGGACGAGCTTCGACCCGGGAAAGAAGACGACCCTGGAACCCATCTTTCTCGCGCGGAGACACAGGTCTGTCTCTTCCAGAAAAAAAAAGAATCTCTCATCGAACCCGCCGAGGCGGTCAAGGAGCTGCCTCCTCGCCATCAGGGCCGCGCCTATCAGTGAAGCCACGTCGAGAGGGTAAGAATGGGCCCCACCCTTTGTCCTGAAACTGGGGAAGAGGGCCTCCAGCGCCGCCTTGGGCGCAAGCTCGAGGGCGAGGGAGGGTATCTGTGCGAAAGAACGCTGCGGCCTCATATCCTCATAGACGAGCTGAGGCGCAATAATGCCGATTGACGGGTCTTGTTCCATAAAGGCGAGCATTTTTATGGTCTCTCCTTCCAGCAGGCGTGTGTCGGAATTCAAAAACAGGACGAATTCACCCGAGGAGCGTCGGTAACCCATATTTGCGGCAGCCCCGAACCCCCTGTTTTCGGAATTCCTTACATAGAGAACCCAAGGGAATCTTGAGGTCATCAGGTCTTCCGTCCCGTCCGTCGATCCGTTATCGACCACGATCACCTCTTTTGTTGCGACCGTTATCGATCCATCGGCCTCCAGGGAAGAGAGGAGCCCGGCAGCGAGGTGCTTAGTGTTTCTGGTGATGATGACGAGAGAGAGCACGCTATATCCTACCGCATGGCCACCTGGGAGCGCAAGCGTGCTGCCGCCGGGAGAGCACCTTGGGACATCCTATAATCCTCTTGTCAAGCCGAAATTCATCTTGACATCTGCCCTGGTCTGCGGATACTATAAAATACTGGCATGCGCCCCTACATAGCCGTAGCTGCCCCTCGGCAGATGCAATGTTCACGTGTCCTCGGGCCCTCCTCATCGTGGGGTGGGTGCGGGATTGAGGGTCTATACAACCGATAAAAGGAGGAGTCATGGAAACAAAGATCTTGCTGCAGGAAAATGAGATCCCGACGAAATGGTACAATATCCAGGCAGACCTGCCCACCCCCCTCCCTCCCCCGCTCCATCCGGCGACAGGTCAACCGGTGGGGCCGGACGATCTCGCCCCCATCTTTCCAATGAATATTATCGAACAGGAGGTGTCGACCCAGCGATGGATAGACATACCCGAGCCCGTGCTGGAAAAGCTTCTCATGTGGAGGCCGACCCCGCTTTACCGGGCCCACCGTCTGGAGCAGTTCCTGGATACGCCTGCCCACATCTATTATAAGCACGAAGGAGTGAGCCCGGCCGGCAGCCACAAGCCGAACACCGCTATTCCCCAAGCCTACTACAACAAGATCTTCGGCATCAAGAGGCTGACCACCGAAACGGGCGCGGGGCAGTGGGGAAGCGCCCTCGCGTTTGCGTGTAGCCAGTTCGGGCTCGAATTGAAGGTGTACATGGTGCGGGTAAGCTATAACCAGAAACCGTATCGCCGCATGTTGATGGAGACGTGGGGCGCCAGATGTGTTCCCAGTCCCAGTCCGGACACCGGTGCAGGGCGGGGATTCCTGGAACAGGACCCCGACCATCCGGGAAGCCTTGGCATTGCGATCAGCGAGGCGGTTGAAGACTGCGTCACCTCCAAAGAGACGCGGTACGCCCTGGGGAGCGTCTTGAACCACGTGCTCATGCATCAGACCATAGTGGGCCTTGAGGCGCAGAAGCAGATGGCGAAGGTGAGGGAATATCCGGACGTGGTGATCGGCTGCGTGGGCGGCGGCAGTAATTTCGCCGGACTTGCCTTTCCGTTCGTCCGCGACAAGATCACGGAAGGGAAGAAGACCAGGGTAATCGGGTGCGAGCCCACGTCTTGTCCCACCATGACGAAGGGTCCTTATGTGTACGATTTCGGCGACACGGCCGGTATGACGCCGCTTATGGCAATGCACTCACTCGGTCACGGCTTCATACCTGCCCCCATCCACGCAGGGGGCTTGCGCTATCACGGCCTGGCGCCCCTCCTGAGCAAGCTTATTGTCGACGGCTTCGTAGAAGGAAGGGCCTACAGCCAGAACCAGACTTTCGCCGCGGGACTTACGTGGGCGCGGACAGAGGGGTTCGTGCCGGCGCCGGAGACAAACCATGCCATTGCCGGTGTCATAGAGGAGGCGAAGCGCGCAAAAGAAGAAGGCGAGCCTCGGGTGATCCTGCTCATCTGGAGCGGCCACGGTCTGATCGACCTCTCCGCGTACGACGCCTACCTCTCCGGAAAGCTGCAGGACGCACCGATGGAGGATGAGCAAGTCTCGCTTCTCTGTCGGGACCTGAAGCGGGTTTGCACGTAACGCGCGACGATTCGACTGCCAATGTTATGCCGGGTTGCATACATTCTGCAACTTTTGGGGCTGAGGTGGAGGTGAGGTGCACCTCAGCCCTCGACTGCAAAGTGGTAGTAGTCCATGGCAGTGCCGGCGAGCGTATCGGGAGGACATATGTGGCTCGCACAGCGGGTACAGCGCGTCAGGCCGTCCGGTGTCCGCAAGATCTTCGACTTGGCCCGTAAGGCAAAGGACCCGGTCAACATGAGTCTGGGCGAGCCCGATTTCGACGTGCCCGTGCCGATCAAGGAAGAGGCGGTCGAGTGGACCCGAAAGGGGTTCAACAAGTACCCGCCCTCGGGCGGCATACCCGAGTTGCGCGAGAAGCTGAGCGCGTATCTGAAGGCAAGGGGCATCTTCTGCGAGGATGTGGTTATCACGCCCGGCGTCACAGGCGGTATCCTCCTTGCCCTGATGGTCACCCTCGACCCCGGCGATGAAGTACTCATTCCCGACCCTTCTTTCGTGATGTACGAGTACCAGACTAGCCTCCTTGGAGGCACTCCGGTCTTCTTCGATACTTACCCGGACTTCACGCTCAGGGAAGAACTGCTCCGCCCGGCGATCACGAAGAAGACAAAGATCATCATCATCAACAGCCCGAACAACCCCACAGGCGCCGTCTGCTCGAGGGAGGAGCTGGAGATGGTTGCACGGATCGCGCGGGAAAAGAATATCCTCCTCTTTTCGGACGATATTTACGAGCGTTTCTTTTATGAAGGGGAAAGCGCGCCACCCTGTCTCGGCCAGCTGTGTGAGAACGTCCTCACCTTCGGAGGGTTCTCGAAGACCTGGGGCATGACGGGGTGGCGTGTGGGCTACGTGGCAGGACCGAAAGATATCATCGATGCCATGGTGACCATGCTGCAGTACGTCTTCAGTGGCGTTCACTCGGTCTCCCAGAAAGCTGCCGTCTTCGCCCTCGATCATCCGATGGACGATGTGATCGAGGCGTATCGGAGGAAAAGGGATCTTATCTACGACGGGATCAGGGACAGGTTCCGCGTAGTAAAACCAAAAGGCGCCTACTACATATTTCCGGAAGTTCCCGGCGGTGACGGCGACTCCTTCGTCGAAAGGGCGCTCGCACATAACCTGTTTATTATCCCCGGCAGTGTCTTTTCCAGGAGAAAATCCCACGTGCGCATCTCCTTCGCCGCGAGCGAGCCGGTTATCGTGAAGGGGATCGAGATATTGAGAAGCCTGGCGTAGAGAGAGCGGCGCGGTGGGTGGGGAGGATGTTGTGTATGAAACATAACCGGCCGAGTGCTACGGCGCAGCGCGTTGCAATGCGACGCGCTGCACACCAGCTTCTGGATGATCCGAAGGTTTTTGATGACCCTCTCGCACTTCGTATTATCGGCAAAGAGAGTGCTTCGCCGTTGCAAGCCGACCCGCGTCAATCTGAGGCCGCGCCGCTGTCGCCTTACCTGCGAGCTTTCGTCGCTGCACGCAGTCGATACGCAGAGGATGAGCTTGCACTCGGTGTTCGGCGCGGGGTGCGTCAATATGTCATTCTGGGCGCAGGACTTGACACGTTCGCCTACCGAAACCCGCATGCTTATGGTACGCTGCACGTATTTGAAGTCGACCGCCCTGCGACGCAGGCCTGGAAGCGAACACGCCTGGATGAGGCTGGTATCGCACTGCCGGATGATCTCACGTTCGCACCGGTTGACTTTCAAACTGAGACGCTCGAAGGAGGGATGCGGAGTGCAGGCTGTGATCCGAGCAAATGCACATTCTTTTCGTGGCTCGGCGTGACGCAATACCTGACGACCGAGGCGGTGACCGCGACGTTACGTTTTATCGCGTCGGCGCCGGCAGGAAGCGGAGTCGTCTTCGACTATATGCTCTCGCCGTCGTTGTTGACTGCTGCTCAACGGTCGCGCTTCGATGAGCTTGCGCGGCGGGTAGCGTCAGCCGGGGAGCCGTGGCAGACATTCTTCGATCCCGCATTGCTGACAAGAGACCTGCGAGCCATGGGCTTTGGATATGTCGAGGACAGCGGGCAGGAAAAGATCAATATGCGGTACTTCAAGGGCCGCAAAGACGGACTCCAAGTCGGGAGCCTGTCACACCTGATGAAAGCCCGGGTCTGAGGCGCCGGGCGAGTCCACGAAGAGATCTTTGCGACAGATGCCCGCCGCCGGATGTCTGCGTCAGATGGGATTCAGTGGGCGATCTCCCCTGTTTCTGTCCGGCGCGCCCCGGGAGAGGGGCTACCGGTCGAGTATGTTCCGCACCTTATGAAGGAGGTCGTTGGGCGCAATCGGTTTCGCGATATAGTCAAGAGCTTCGCCAAAAACACCCTTGTCGAGGACTATGTCGGCTGTGTAGCCGCTCATGAAGAGCGCCTTGATGTCGTGCCTCATCGTCCGTATCTCCTCGTAGGCTTCCTTCCCGTTCTTCTCCGGCATCACGACATCGAGGATGATCAATGCTATCTGGTTCTTATGCTCACTGAACTTCTCAACTGCATCCCGTCCGTTCACGGCCTCTATGACCGTGTACCCCGACATGCTCAGGATACCGGACATGACCGCGCGGATGTCGGCGTTATCCTCCGCAAGGAGGAGGGTCTCGCTTCCCCCCTTTGCCTTACGAACGGCGCTTCTCGCTTCCCGTGGTGTTTCTTTCACCTCCGGCAGGTAGAGAAGGAACGTGCTTCCTTCCCCCGGCCGGCTCGAGACGTTTATGTACCCGTTATGCTGTTTGATGATGCCGTAGACGATGGAGAGGCCGAGACCCGTGCCCTTTCCCGGCTCCTTGGTAGTGAAGAAGGGCTCGAAGATCTTCTCCTGCGTCCGCTCGTCCATGCCCGTACCCGTGTCCGTGACCAGGATGAGGGCGTAGGCGTCCGGCTTCCCGTAGCCGTAGGTCCTCCTGAACTCCTCATCGATCACGACCCGCCCCGTCTCGATCGTGAGCCTCCCGCCCTTAGGCATGGCATCCCTGGCATTGGTGGCGAGGTTGATGAGGACCTGGTCGATCTGCGTCATGTCTGCCCTGACGGTCGCATCGTCGCCCAGCTTTATCGTGAGCTCGATGTCCTCGGGCATG
>Ga0187856_1000576_pt1 | contig 32984 bp, 25 predicted proteins | sample June2016WEW_8_40_FD_132443 | JGI IMG/M metagenome (GOLD analysis project Ga0187856, IMG submission 132443) | Peatland microbial communities from SPRUCE experiment site at the Marcell Experimental Forest, Minnesota, USA - June2016WEW_8_40 | ecosystem: Environmental > Terrestrial > Soil > Wetlands... | reverse complement strand
CGCCGCTTGGCAGGATCATCGAAACAAGCATCACGCCAAGGCCGATTGGCAATTCACGACAGATCATGCCCGCGTCAAGCTCAAGAGGCTCTACCCCTCATTTTGAGTGACTCGGGCGACTAGTGGTCAGAGTCCGACGCTTGGTACCCCCGTATGAAGCAGTTTGCACCGAGATATCGGCACTTCGGGCGGACTCAAGCGTTTGAATTTCACCACTAGAGCATTTTCACGTTTAGCGGAATCGAGGGGGATTCCCTTGCCAGGCGGTATGTGGATTCTCGATGTCGAATGATTCGGCAGCGAGGACCGCGATGGGCAAGCCCTACTCACAGGACCTACGTGAACGCGTGATGGCGGCGGTGGACTCTGGGACCGGGGCTTATACGGCGGCCACGGTGTTCCGGGTCAGTGTTTCCTACATTTACAAGGCTCTCGGGCGTCGGCGCGCGACCGGCGAAACTACCGCACGCACGGGGCGGGCAGGACGCAAGCCGAAGCTGGCGGCGCACGACGAAGCGCTTCGTGCACGCGTGGCCGCTTATCCTGATGAGACGCTGGAAGAATTGCAGGGATGGCTTGCGGCCGAGCGCCAGGTCACGGTCAGCGTCGGCTGCCTGTGGAACAGGCTCAAGTTTCTCAAGCTCCCGCTAAAAAAAAGTCGGAGCGAGCTGCCAAGCAGGATCGACCGGATGTGGCCCAAGCTCGCGATGAATGGCGTGCAAGCCAGCCCGAGCTGAACCTGGAACGCCTGGTCTTTATCGACGAAACAGGCGCGGCGACCGACATGGCGCGCCGCTATGGCCGCTGTCCGCGCGGTCAACGTCTCATCTCCAGCGTGCCGTGGGGACATTGGAAAACGACGACATTCGTGGCCGCGCTGCGCGTCGGTGAGATCGCCGCACCGTGCGTGTTCGACGGCCCCATGGATGGGCCGAGCTTCCGCGCCTATGTCGAGCAGTTCGTCGTCCCGATCCTGCAGCAGGGCGACATCGTGGTGATGAACAATCTCCCCAGCCACAAGGTCGCGGGCATCCGCGAAGCCATCGAAGCCGCCGGCGCTGAACTGCGCTACCTGCCCTCCTACAGTCCCGACTTCAACCCGATCGAACAGTTCTTCGCCAAGCTCAAGGCGCTGCTGCGAAAGGCCGCCGCCAGAACGCTGGAGGCCCTCATCGCGGCGATCGCCGCCGCTCTCACCACAGTCACCGCAAACGAATGCGCCAATTATCTAGCAAACCAAGGCTATCGCCAACAATCATGAAAATGCTCTAGCGTGACAGATCTGAAGTACCCACCCCTCGCGGTATACGCGCAGCGCCCTGCCGAATCAAAGCCACCGGAATCATGAACTTGCGGGCGTGCCCGCTTGCGCTATCGGGGCGGGGTAGCGTCGCGGTCCAAAGCCCGGTATTGGAATACGGGGATATTGCGACAGCACGGTCACAGAATGCTCGGACTGAACATTAGCCCGCGCCGAGTTCTCATCGTCGCGCATGATCTTTTCGCGACCGCAGTGGCAATTGTCGCGAGTTTCTATATCCGTTTCGAGGCGACGGGCCTCGGGGAGCGGCAAGACACGCTCTTCATATTCCTGCCCGGCTTCGTCGCTTATGCCGGGATCGTTTATTTTCTGTTTCACCTCTACGAATCGAAGTGGCGCTTTGCCTCGCTTCCCGATCTCATGAACATCTTTCGCGCGGCGACGGTGCTCGCCGTCTCGCTTTTGGTGCTCGATTATGTGCTGGTGGCGCCCAATGTGCTCGGGCAGTTCTTCTTCGGCAAAATCACGATCGTGCTTTATTGGATCCTCCAGATGGTGTTTCTGGGCGGGCCGCGGATCGCGTATCGTTACTTCCGCTATACCCGCACCCGGCAGCACGCGCGGTCGGCGGAAGCGAATCCAACGCTGGTGCTGGGGCGTGCCGCGGACGCCGAGGTCCTGTTGCGGGCCATCGAAAGCGGTGCGGTCAAGAAAGCCTGGCCGATCGCCATCCTGTCACCCTCCGCCGCCGATCAGGGCCAAGGCATTCGCGGCATTCCCGTTCTCGGCGGCTTCGACGCCCTCGATCGCGTCGTGAACGATCTTGCTCAGCGCGGCACCGTCGTTTCACGCGTTGTCTTCACGCCTTCCGCGTTCGAGCCGGATGCTAAGCCCGAAGCAGCTTTGATGCATGCGCGCCGGCTCGGTCTGACGGTGAGCCGGCTGCCGTCGCTCGACGACGCGGGGGAGATGCCGCGTCTGGCGCCCGTCAATGTCGAGGACCTGCTGCTGCGGCCGAGCGTCAAGATCGACTATGTGCGGTTGGAAAGCTTCTTGAAGGGCCGATCGATCGTGGTGACTGGCGGCGGCGGCTCGATCGGCGCCGAAATATGCGACCGCGTGATCACGTTCGGCGCGGCGCGGCTGCTTATCATCGAGAATTCCGAGCCGGCGCTGCACGCCGTGCTCGAAACTCTCGCCACCAAGCCTTCGCGTGCGGCCATCGTCGGCCGGCTCGCGGACGTGCGCGATCGCAACCGCCTGTTCCGGCTTATGGCCGAGTTCAAGCCGGATATTGTCTTCCACGCCGCGGCGCTTAAGCACGTGCCGCTGCTCGAGCAGGATTGGGAAGAGGGGGTTAAGACCAACGTCTTTGGTTCGGTGAATGTCGCTGACGCGGCCGACGCCGCGGGTGCATCGGCAATGGTGATGATCTCAACCGACAAGGCTATCGAACCGGTCTCCGTGCTGGGGGCGACCAAGCGCTTTGCCGAAATGTATTGCCAGGCGCTCGACGCCGATCTCGCGCGGCGCGCGCACGCCGGACGACGACCGATGCGGCTCATCGCCGTGCGGTTTGGCAACGTGCTCGCCTCCAACGGCTCGGTCGTTCCGAAGTTCAAGGCGCAGATCGACGCCGGCGGTCCGGTGACCGTCACGCATCCCGACATGGTGCGCTATTTCATGACCATTCGCGAGGCCTGCGATCTCGTCGTCACCGCTGCGAGTCATGCGCTTGGACCCGAGCGCTCGGACCTCTCGGTCTATGTGCTCAACATGGGCCAGCCGGTGAAAATCGTGGACCTTGCCGAGCGCATGATCAGGCTCGCCAGCCTCGAGCCGGGCCGGGACGTTGACATCGTATTCACAGGCACGCGCCCGGGCGAGCGCATGCAAGAAGCCCTCTTTGCGCGCGGGGAACAGACCGTGGAAATCGGTTTCGTCGGTGTCGTCGCGGCTCGCCCTGCCCACCCCTCGATCGAAGCGATGCGCGGCTGGCTTGCCATGCTCGATCAGGGGCTCGCGCGCGAGGAGCGCGAAGCGATCTACCGCGTGCTGCGCGACGCTATCTCGGATTTCCAAGGCGCGGTCGCCTGAGATGAAATACGCTCGGCCAGCGAAAGCGGAAACCAGTCCAGTTCCGCTTATTTTTTGCCCCATGCGAATGCGACCAGGAGGCAAGTCACTAGTGTTGCGCCCCCAAGCAGCGCCACAATATCGCTGAGCTTGCCGGGCACGATCACGGTCATGACCGCCAATGCACAGAGGCCGAGATTTACAATAAATACCCGCGCAACAACCTCGGTCACGGCAAAGCCGCGGTCGGTGGCAAGCTGGTAAAAGTGCGTGCGGTGGCTCTGCCAGACCGGCTCGCCTCGCGTGAGGCGCCGCATCAGGGTAATGGTGGCGTCGGCGATGTAATAGAGCGGCATCGTCATCGCGGCAACAAGATGCCCACGCCCTGCGACCAAGAGCAGAAGCCATCCGAGCAACAAGCCAATCGGCAGGCTGCCAACGTCGCCAAGAAAGAGCTTCGCTGCCGGTCGGTTGAAATAGGCAAACCCAAGCACCGCGCCGCCGAGCGCGAGTGCGACGATAGTGCCGTAAGATGGCAACGCGTGAGCTTGTCCAAGCACGACCAGGCTCGCCGTCAGTGGTATCACTTCCGCTACGGTCATCCAGTCTAATCCATCCATGAAATTGACCAGATTGACGAACCACAAGCCGCCCAGCAACAGCAGGAGCTGTTCCAGCCACCACGGCAGCAGGGGGATAATACGCACGTGATCGGGTAGCGTATAAATGACACCTGCGACGATCATCGCCTGGAGCAACAAGCGGGGGGCGACGGGAAGTGGACGAATATCGGCAATCGCTCCGATGCAGGCCATCGTTACCGCCGCCGCGATGATCGACGTAAGCGGCGAGTCGAGTGCAGCAGCGAAGGAGCGAAGACCTAGTGCAACGCCAATTGCGACTACCATAGCGGCGATGACGGCAATGCCGCCGCCTTGAGGAGTCGGCGTACGGTGGGAGGAACGAGCGGTTGGCTTGGCCAAAGCGTAGCGTTTGAGCAATGGATATAATAGGACAATCAGCACCGCGCTCATCGCCGCTGCAAATACGGTTGTTGTCGCACCGGCAGCCGCCGAAACTGCTCCGATCTCAATCATTGTGCGAACCCGTTGCCGCTCATTCGAGATGCCAAATGCAGCGGATCATGATCTCATGAAAGTTATGGCCCGGGATACCGGAAAGCCCAAAATCTCGCACTAAATACAGCCACATTTGTTCTACGGCGACGGGATCGTGATCCGCAAGGTGAGAATGCCGCGGCATTTCACTTGCGAGGCTTAGCCATTCGTGCCGATAAGTCGGGGAAGGCTGGATGCAGTAAATCACACGATTGCGCCACAATTGTTCGCCGCGTTTTTCTACTGAAGCACATTCAAATATGCGTGTCCGACAAGATGGGCGCTGCGCTGGGCAAGTAGATAGTGATCGAGAGCCGTGCTCACGGCGGCACGGTGAGGCACACCATGAGGTTGCGCGCCACCGCCGATGGCTACACGCTGTTTCTCAGATATACTCGACGCTCGCAACAGGGCCGAGCTTCGATTATGCATGCAAGCACTTTGCGCCAAGCTACTTCAGCCTCAGCCGGCCTAGCAAGTCCTCAATCTGTCGCACGACGCGTGATTGTGTGAAGTTCGCCTTATAATAGGCATGACCGCTGCGGCCAAGAGTTTCTCGCTCATCCTGAGGCATTTCGATTAGGCTTTTGACAATTTGTGCGAGCCCCTTGGCGTCTCGGGGCGGACAAAGAAGACCGCACCGCGCATCGGCAATGACTCGCGCAGCGTTCCCGGATAGAGCCGCGATAATCGGGCGACCCGACGCGAGCGCAGACTGAATCCTCGACGGAACAGTTAGGCTGAAGACCGGATCATCATCGCTTGTGACAAGGACAGCAGCCGCGGCCTTCAATATTCTTGGCATTTCCTGCGCTGGACGCCTCGGCAGCAACGTTATGTGCGCCCCAAGTCCTCGGACACGGATCTGGTCCGCGAGCCATTCGCGAACCGAGCCCTCGCCGACGATAATCCAGTGTGGGGCTGGCGTGGTGAAGCGTGCCAAGTCGGCGGTCTCGATCAATGTTTCAAGTCCCTGGGCGCGGCCGAGATTACCCGCAAATACCAGCGAATTCGGAGGGAGTGCGTCGGCAACGATCGCGTCCCACTGGTCGCAGTCATACAAGTCCTCTGCCCAATTCGGCACATAAGCCGTTGTCACATCGTGTCCACCATGCGCCCTCACGCTTTCCGAAAAACCCGGAGTCTGCATCCAAATCTGGTCCACGTGACGGTAGGTCCAACGTACCAAGACGCTTAAGAGCACCTGCAGAAATCGATTTCGGCTCTTCGTGATCGCAAAGAACGTTTCCGGCCATAGGTCCTGAAGCCAAAGCGCAACGGGAGTTTTGCAAAAAAAACGATATACGATCGCAGGCGCCGCGTTCATGATCGGCGATGGAGAAAATGCGATGCAGGCGTCGAAACGGCCGCGCAGCCGCGGTAGGCCGAAAAGCGTGGCAAAGAACACGAACGAGATATAGTTGAGTGCGAGCTGCCACGATCGGCCGCGACCGCGCGGAATGAGCGGAACGCGGATGACGTTCATGCCTTCGTAGCGTTCGCTCAGCGGGCCCACGAACCGATAGCCGAGGAAGAATCGGCCGGAAGGATAATTGGGCTGACCGGTGAGAACGACCACCTCGTGCCCACGCTCCTTGAGTGCAGTGGCGAGCTGATTGACTCTGAAACTCTCGGGGTGAAAGTACTGGGAAATGATCAGGATTCGCACGGTTCAATCACCGTCTCACGGTGGCTTCATAGCGCGGCAACACTCGGAAGGAGCGTTATGCGCGCTTCTGCCTATGCACGCATGAAGCGAGAATGCAAGTCTTATTGGGGCTGATCTGCATGAAAGGGCCTGTCGCAATTCTTGGAGGTACCGGCTTCGTTGGCAGGATCTTCGTTGAACGATGGCCGGTCGGCGGACCCGCGCAATTGAGGCTTCTGGTTCATCGTTCCCGTCCGGATTGGATCGCTACGTCCGGCACCGAAATTCGAGCTGTAGATCTTGCAGACCGCGATAGCCTTGTTGACGCGCTCTCAGGCTGCGCCATTGTCATAAATCTCCTGAGACCCCAGGGTGACGACCAGCTGCTTGGCCTGATCAACCTGCTTGTTCCAATTCTCGCCGAGGCTGGAGTACGCCGTTACATCCATTGCAGCAGCATCGACGTGTACGGAAATGCTGCTGCCGACCGGATCGACGAGACGATTGTGCCGGAGCCGCAAACCCCCTACGAACGCGAGCAATTGGCCGCGGAGACCATCGCCCAATCAGCGCCGATCGAGGCCTGCATCGTTTGCCTCGGCGCGGTATTTGGCGCGGGAGGACGCAATATGGTCGCCCTGGCGCAGGAGACAAAGCACGCATCGACATTGAAACTTGTTGCCCGGCGTACCCTCTATGGCAAGAGGCGCATGCATTTGGTCAGCGTCGAGAAAGTTGCGGATGTGCTGAGGTTTCTGGCGCTATCGGATAGCATTCGCGGGGGCGAGCGCATCCTCGTTACCGACGATGATGCGCCCGAGAATAACTTTGCGTTTGTGCAAGACGGTCTGATGCGTGCGTTTGGCCGGCCCGCGCTGGCGTGGGTGCCCCAGGCGCCAACCGCGATTCTCAGGGCCGGATTAAGACTGCGTGGGCGCTCGAACACTAATCCGATGCGACGCATCGCGACTGACAAGCTGCAAGCCATGGGATATTCGTCCAACACCGATTTCCGTCAACAGCTGATGCAGTATATCGCATTCCTCAAGCGGACAGAGAAGCAGAGTTTACCGTGAGAGTCCTGCTTACCACCGTTTCCTTGGATGCCGAGCGCGGTGGCGGCACGGCTGAGCGTACGATGCATATCGCGCGCCACCTCAAGGCGCTGGACACAAATTGTCAGGTCGTGGCAATCGAAGGTGGCCGTTATGCAGAGCAACTTATTGCAAATTCGATTCCAGTGTACATCACCGGATCTGTTCGCATTCGGTTCCAAATTCCCCTGCTCAATATCTTGCGACTGCGACAGCTCGTTCAGCAAGCCGACGTCATTCATGTGCTCGGTTATTGGAATGTGCTGTCGGCGGCGATCTGCTTCCTAGCGCATCACGCCGGCAAGCCCTACGCGCTGAGCGCGGCGGGTGAATTCGCCGCCCTGGAAGCGCCTCGCCCCGACCAAAGGGTGTTCCATGCCCTGCTGGGGAAAAGGATGGTCGCTCACGCCTCCTCTATCATCGCCATTACGACGCTGGAACGGAAACAGATTGTCCGGCAGCTCGGCGTCGAACCGGAGCGAGTGACGGTCATTTCCAATGGCGTGGAAGAGGCGCCTGCAAGTGCCGAACCTGACCGGGTCTTTCCTCGAGGCCACTTCATTCTTTTCATGGGCCGTCTTGCACCTATCAAAGGACCCGACCTTCTACTCGAAGCCTTTGCGGCCTTGAAAAGGCAGGACCCGAACTTGAGGCTGGTTTTCGCCGGGTCTGATTTTGGCATGCGGGCGATTTTGGAAAAGAGGGTTCACGAACTCGGACTCGACAGCCGCGTCCTATTCACCGGCTTTGCTGACGAACACCAGCGCTGGGTCGGCTATCGCAGAGCGACGCTGCTCGCCGTGCCGTCACGATCTGAGGCCATGTCGCTCGTCGCCCTGGAAGCAGGCGCCGCCGGAACGCCTGTCCTTCTCACTGATCAATGCGGCTTCAATGACGTTCAGACTTTCGGCGGCGGACGCGTGGTGACAGCGGATGTCGAAGGGCTGCGCGACGGCCTTCAGGACATGCTCGCGGACGGAGCCGACCTCGTAGGCATGGGTCAAAAACTGCGCAATTTCGTGTTGGCGTCGTACGCTTGGCCGACCGTCGCGAAACAGCTTTCCGAGCATCTGAGCCAACTGCGACCTCGGCGATAATGTTTGTAGCCCCTGCAGCGCCTGCGATCGGACCGAGATCGTTGGGAAACCCAGCGTTGCCGTAAGCGCCGCTGCTCGGTGAAGAATGACCGGATCCTTCACCGCGCCGTATGCGTTAAAAGTGCGCCAGAGCTAAAATCGTATACCGCTTAATCTGACGAAAATCCGTTAGTTTACCAAAAGATCATTCACCTCATTGCCCACGGATGGGGCATTGCGCTTTCCTCGCGAGCCAAGCTTGGGACCACCACCGAGGACGACTTCTTCTGCCTTGGTAGTAAGGAATGCGGACATGTGTGCCGTCTTGCTGTCGAAAGGCGTAAATATCGTACACACTTGGCATGGCGGCAGAAACCGGTGCCGTCGTAATTGGTTCATGGTATCCGAGAACCAAATTGCTTCAAATCCGTCCTCGTAGACGTTGCCCATTCGCTCAGTTCCCATGAAGCAGCATGGGGCCGTCGTCCCCTCCATTTCAATGAAGAATTGCTCGAACGGAGCAATACAGCTCTCGGCGCCTTTGATCTCCTGTTCGCTAGCAAAGAACTGCCGCCCGTAAACCGTCACGCCCAACTGCTGACCGAGCTCTTTGGCAGCCGCAATTTCTGCATTGTATTCTTGCTTCACGTTCCACAGCGTCTTATCCAAGTGCTCTTCATGAGCGCAAATGTAGTTCCCAACGTTGACGGTGGGGATTTGCAGGTCGCTGGCCAGGCGCACGAGCGTCGTGATCTCGCGAAAATTTCCGGTGTTCGCGACCATGTGAAGGAAGATGCGTTTGCGATCCTCGTCAGTCAGATGGTTCTGAAAATCTCTTATGTTCCGCAAGGTCACGTCGAACGTGAACTTCTTGTTCTTGTAGCGCATTTGATCCGCATACGTGTCCGGCGTTGCCGCATTGAGCGAAATAATAAGGCGATTGAGCTTGCCCGAAAGCATCCTGCCCCATTTCTCGGAAAGGAAGCTGCCGTTACTTGTGACCTGGATCAGTTGCTTCGTATCGTTGATCGATCCGATATAGCTAAGCACTTCCTCGAAGCGCGGGTAGAAAAACGGCTCGCCCCAACCGGTCAGATCGATCGTACGAGCATTGCGGATCGCGCTCTCCAGCTTAAAGATGTTGTCGAAATTGATGCTTGTGCCCTTGTAATCACTGTCGCGGCAGAAAAAGCAGGCCGCGTTGCAATGGGAACTCAAGGCGACACTGATCACCGGCGGATAAGTGTAACGGACAAGATGCTGAGGAAGGCCTATTCCCGAGTAGACCTCAGGCGAACGAGAAAATAACGCTTTGCCAATCTCCCGATGAATGCCGATTTTGTCGGCGTCAGGATCGCTAATGAACGCCTCGACTGCGCGGCCGAGCGACTGCGCCTTCGAGGCACGCAGATCCTCCCCCGAGGATATAAGCTCAATCAGTTTTTCTGCGGCCGTGCGTTGAAAAGCTTGAACGGCGGCGCTCTGCTCGGAAGTGACCGCCCGAGGTTGCCTGATTTGGGCGAGCAGGAATTCACGCTCGGCCGTTGCCGCGGATCGCTCCCGTGCCCTTTCAGCCAGCGAATGATCGAGCTCGGTCCGTAGTCGATCCCGGTCTGCCAGGGTATCGTTCCAAGCGGCAAAGATCGTTCGCTTTTCTGCGAGATATCGCTGCACCGGCGGAATCGGGCCAAGAATTCGCGCCGCAAGGCGTCTCAGCCTCACCTTGACATTTTTCGTCGGTAGCATAAGCGTCCCCTGTACGGGCCCTGCAACCCGTGATCTACTCTCGTTGACATTTTGCCACCGCATGGCATTGCCGGCAAGCTGCTCCGGCCGTTTTTTTCGCATGGTTCACAGGTCAAAGTTGGCTCAAATAATAGGCGAGTGATTTCAGGCCGTTGCGATTTCTGTGGGCTTCGCACCTCGTCCTTCAGCCGCGGAGAAGGGGCCCCGCCTGCCCCCTGGAGCTTCGCCGCCGATGCGCATGGCAGAATTATGGCTCCAATCGTCACAAATCGACCGAACACAAATTGGTGTTGCAAAGCTCCGCACTTGGGAGAAGTCCACTCCGACTGCTGTTTATGCCTCTGTTCACCCACGCACCATCCTCGGGTGGCTCGAATGTCCGATCTATGCCGACCTGCATAGAACGCCGATCTAGGGGCGGGCGGCCTCGAAAATCAGCTTGACATAGAACGTCCCATACAAGTTCAATCGTAAAATGCTGGCGCCTTATATTTTTGTTCCTTTTAATCCCTCCTACCAGCGTCGGCTAAACATTAGCTCTGGGAAGGCCGAAGCGCTGGCGACGCCGAGGGCTAATCTTTCGGTTCATATTATTGGACTGACGCGGCACATCGACGCATGACGACCGAACAGCATGACCCGCAATCCTTGAGCATGGGCCAGCGCCTGCTGAACCTGGCAGCCGAGGCTTACGCCGACAGTGCCGTCGATGTCGCCATCAAGCTAACTCAGCTTGCCGTGGAGCAAGAACCAACGGCGAACGCCTTGATGCAGCTCGCGTGGGCGCTTCGCGTTGCAGGTGATTTCGACGGCGCGATTGGGCTTTACGAGCGTATTCTAGAGAAGAAGATCCTCCCTGCCGACGCTGCTATCTTGCTCGCGCTCGGTCTGACGGAGAGCGAACGGGGAAACTTCGGAGCGGCTCTCGACTATCTGTGGCAAGTCGTGGCGCTGGGCGGCGCCACCGACCTGACGTGGTTCTACATCGGCAGCTGCTATGGCATGTTGCGGCAGTTCGGGCCCGCCAACGAAATTTTTAAAAGAGATAACGTGCTGCCGCTGCACGACGGACGGACCACGTCCACCCGCCTGCTTCGTCTGCCCTCCCAGCGATCAGAGGTACAAAGACCGTCGAGCGGCGAGCTTCCTTTTGACCGCGATCTATCGTTGTCGCAGCAAATGACAGCGAATAGTTCACACGCGAGCAAAGCGGATATTATCCATCTGGTCTGCTGCGATTCACGCTACTTGTCTTTGTTCGCGCGCGCTCTCGCCCGGTCGGTCGACGAAAAAGCGGGCGTCAACGTTGCTCTGCATTTTCACGTCGTTAATCCCGGACCAAATGATCCCCCTCTATTGGAGACGCTCCGCGCCGAGCTTAATACCTCCATCGCGTGGACAACAGAAAGAACGGATTTCAGGCAGCTGGACGTGCATCAAGTGCAAACATACTTCTCATGTGCGCGATATCTGGTGCTGCCCGAGTTGTTGAAATACTACAAACGGCCCATCCTAGTCACTGACGCCGACCAGTTCATTGTAAAATCACTGAAGGCGTTTATGGACGAGGCGTGCCGCCACGACGTAAGCCTCTTCCTGCAACCCATGGCACATTCCAATCTCCTGGCGCTCATATCGGCATCCATTTGCGTAGCGAACGATACGCCTCGATCTTTCGACTTTTTTTCCGCAGTCGGGGATTATTGCCTGGAGCGGATGACCGACCCCCAGGCAATGGCTTGGCACCTCGATCAGGCCGCCTTGGCCGCCGTGTATCTTGCCTCAGCTGATATCGACTTCTTCCTGATTCCTCCGAAGACCATGATTTCGACCATGCCGAGAAAAAAACCGGCTCGCGAAGCGGCGGCACTTTTCTGGTCCGTGACCTACTCGGTTGAGGCGAATGCTCAGAAGTTAGAGAGCGAAGATTTTCAGTCACTCAGACTATAAGAACCCGTTATCATTGAATTAAGGAGTCGTTGCGCCCTATGCCATTCCTTATGACCGCTGCGATACAGGGTGTGCTGCGCAAGCGATTCCTTACTCAACCGGCGGAGCTTTTTTCCCGTTTACGCGAACTCCGTTGAACGCGATCCCGGTCAGCGTTTTTTTCATCGCCTGCTTTGCACCAGTAGACGGCGGCGCCGTCTACCGGCTCAAGTTTTGCGGTAATGTCATGCTGAGCCCGAAAGTCGTCGACGGCTTTCCTGCAAGCCGGAAGAATGTAATCGTCTATGATGATGAAGCCATCCGGCGACACTTTCCAATATAACGCGTCCAACGACTGGATCGTTGATTCATACATGTCGCCGTCCAAACGTAGAACTGCAAGTCGTTTAATAGGAGCATTCGGAAGGGTGTCCTTGAACCACCCTTTCAGGAACTGAACTTGATCATCAAGCAATCCATACTTCGCGAAATTGTCGCGAACCTCTTCCAACGGAATAATCAGAGGCAAAAAGGTATGATGCGGATCGTCTCTATCCGCGGGATATTGTTCCGGATTAGGTGGAGGAAGACCGGCAAACGAATCTGCCACCCACACCGTGCGATCCGGAATTCCATAAGCCTTTAAGATTCCGCGCATGTAGATGCACGCGCCGCCACGCCACACACCGGCTTCCAGAAAATCGCCAGGCACGTCACCATCCAGTATTGTTTCGCAGAGTTCGCGAATATTTCGCATGCGAGCTTTACCGATCATGGTACAAGCGAATTTTGGCCAGTCCCGTCCCAACTCGCGACGGTTCTCGTCGTACCCGCGTTGATGCGGCGCTATCGACTCATCCCTCATGAACGCCCCGATGAGCGAATCTTCTAGAAGATCGAGGTAAAGACTGCGGGTCAACACTTGAGAAACCTTATCATGCGGGGTTTCTACCGCTCGGGCAATATTGCGCTGCAACGTGCCGATTTGAGATTGAACTGTGGCGAGCTTGCCAAGCACTCTGTCTTGATGTTGCGCGCGCTCTTGCAAGAGCCAATCCCGCTGGCCGACTGTTTTTTCCATTTCTATCCGATGTTGGGCCGCCTCTGTCACTAGTTTGTTTCGTTCCTGAACAAGACTATCACGTTCGGCTGAGAGCACATCGCGTTCGGTGGTTCGTTGCTCAAGCGCAATCCGGTACTGATCGCGTTCGGTGGTTCGTTGCTCAAGCGCAATCCGGTACTGATCGCGTTCGGTGGTTCGTTGCTCAAGCGCAATCCGGTACTGATCGCGTTCGGTGGTTTGTTGCTCAAGCGCAATCCGATACTGATCACGTTCCGTTATCGTTCGAGCCCAGTTCTCCGCAAGCGTGTGCTTCTCAGCGAGATAGCGCCGTGCTACCGGGATCAGCATCGCCCACTGCTTGATGCGCTGTTTCATTTTGTCTCGAACGTGCACGGCCCGCTCCTGGCATGTCGGTCTCGCTCTTGGTAGCGAAGATCATGACATTTTATTGGCAATGGTTGCCACAACACAGCCTGCATGATTTCTCTTTAAGAGGCAAATTAAGAGGCAAATCAGGCATGCCGCTCTGCATCGCGATCTGTCGCGGCCGTGATTACGTCCCAAAATACTTGCCGGGCGCGATCGACCGTATAGGCCTGCGCAAGACGAAGCGCATTTTGGCATGCTGCGCGCCGCTCTTCGGGATGCGAACGGATCCGTCGAAGGGCATCGGCAAGTTGCATGGCGTCCGCGGAGTCGACGACAAATCCAGCGCGATATGAGCCGATATGACGCGCGATGAAGGTTTCGGGCGGCGCGTGCACCAAGATCGGGCGGCCGCTGGCGAGATATTCGCCCATTTTCATCGGCGCGGACGTGCGGAGCACGTCCTGGATCGCCGAGCGGAACGCGAGTGGCAGGAACAGCACGTCGGCGGAATGTTGTCTTGCGTACGACTCAGCTTGGTCGACATGATCGTGGCGACACACCTTAGGGCCGTGGATGCCATAGGCCTTCAACTCGGCGTCACTCTGACTGGTGTAGATATGTAGCGACCATCGATCGAGCGTGTCCAACGCGCGCAGCAGGTTTAGGAATGCATCGGATTGGGCGTGATAAACGGACCCTGTGTAAACGATCCTGAACTCCGTGGGGATCGCTGGCCACGCCTGCTCGATCTTCGGGAAAGCGCCCGCAGGGACCGGATTGCGCACAATGATCGCTTTTCGATGTCTCCTTGCCGCGAACTCCTCCTGCATCGCTTCGTTTGGTACGATGATCGAAGTGGCGATGCGGCTCCAGATTGGCTCCCACATGCGCGCAAACGTCCGCAACGGGCCCGGCATCCACTGATAAATGGGATCATCAAATAGGTAGGTGATGAGCGGAAGACGACGTCGAAGCGCTATCAGAGTACACGCCGGAAGATCGAATGGACTCGCCGTGCACGCGATCAATACGGATGCATTGAAATCGGCGACATGGCGGCTAATCTCTCTGGCGCGTTGAACAACTGAATGAAACACGCCTGCAAACCTGTCGAGCCGTGCAACGCTCTCGTTAGTCCAGCCGTTGCTTCTCCATTGAAGATGACGTTGTGACAAGGTGCGATAATTGGCGAACGCCGGCTCAAACGCTGCTCCCTGCGGGAATGGCGGTTGATCCGCCAGCAAAAGACAGTGCTCCGCCGGCGGCGGTCCAAGCAGGTGTCCAAGCACGCGGGCTTGTCCAGACGGTGCCGGGGGAACCGAAGTCGAGACAACAGCAATGCGAGCATCGGTCGTTTTCATGAGCCCGCAGTTCACCGGAGATTTTCGATAGTTTGTGCTCTCAGACCGGACACGGCATCAATCACAAAGCTCGCCCTGTCACGCCTAGTCGCGGCCATAGGATAAGGTAAGATGCAACATGAGTTCTGCGCCGCAGCCGTCCCCTCACGTCTTCGAGAAACACACCCAATGCCACAATGCGGTGGGGGTTACTTGGATCGTGCGCACCTCCTTGAACTTGAGACCGCTTTGCACGGAAAGGTTGTAGAGTTGCGCTATCGTCCAGGTGACAGATGGTTCATAAACCCGCAATTCCGCGTCTTGATTGGCAGCGCTGGGCTCTAAATCTTCCAAGAATTGCACGACGAATATTCCATTCGGAGACAGCTTCTCCCCGAGACTTTTAAAGTAATCAAAGACGAGAGCCCTGGTCAGGTGCTGCATGACCACAATCGAAAAGACGAGATCAACACCTTCCGGGACCTCGGCCTTATATCGTTCGGCAAGCACTGGGGTGAAGTTGCTGACACCCTTTTCGCCAAGGTAGCGTATAGCTTTGCCCAGGATGAGCGGACTGACATCAATGCCGTAGACATGGCCAACCTGTGGAGCTAAATGCGCGGTTTCTCTTCCATAACCACACCCGATCACCACCACGCGCATGGTAGGAGTCGGTTTCGTGAACCAATTAATGAAGGAAATATCCACCTCTCCGCTGAAGTCTCGGAGACCATTGTAGCACGGGTGCGTTTCGAAATATTCCTTTTCCTGCATCTGCTTCCAGTGGTCGACATTGCTCCGAACTGGCGCCAATATCATCGTATTGCCCATAAAGCCCTCGATGCTGGATCGTGTCTCACGATCGTGCGAAGGCCGCTTTATAGCGGGTTGCGAGTCAAACGTGAACCCCGTAATGCTGTTGCGAGCCACGCGAGAAGCCGAATTTAAAATGAAACGCCGGATACTGTTTGTTGCATTACAGAACAGCCCCCATGTGGCGCGCTGGATTGACTTGGTGGCGGACATGGATTGCGACCTGCATGTTTTTGGGGTTGATCAAGCAGCGCCAAACGAGAAGCTTCGCGGGGTCACTCTGCACTGGCCCATTTTATCTGCCAAGCTCCGGCAGCTCAAGTCCAGCAACCACAACGTCGTGACGGAGCCAAGCGTTCCGTCGACCAGCGTTTTCCGCCGAATTGCTCGGTTCAGTCGCTTGACATTGCGGAATCCGGGTCAGGCTGTGCGCCGACTAACTGTGCATACTACCCGATTTCGACAACATGCAAAATCTTGGGCCAGATTACCTCGTTTTCTCGGGCGGTTCCGGACGCAGAAGTCCATGGCTTCTGCCGACGCAAAGCAACCCGCAGGGCCGGTCAAGGTACACCGTTTTCAGCCGTCTCTGTCAGAGCTCGGCGGCGCCGATGCTGTGAGTAGCGGTTCCGTTCGGCTTGGAGAGTCTGACTGTGCGGCCCCGGTTCTCAACGGTCCAGGCGTGTTGGCACACGTCGTCCGCCGGCTGCAGCCCGACCTTATTCATTCTATGGAATTCCAACATGCGGGATACCTCGTCCTGCAGACACGGGAACTTTACGGAGGCGATTTCCCGACTTGGCTTGCGACCAACTGGGGAAGTGATATTTTTTATTTTGGACGCTTTCCCGACCATCGGGCGCAGATCCAGCGTCTTCTGAAAGCTATCGATTTTTATTCTTGCGAGTGCAAACGGGACATTGCGATTGCCCGGCAGTTTGGCTATGGCGGACCGGTCCTTCCGAACCTGCCCAACTCTGGAGGCTTCGATCTGAAGCACGTTCGATCTCTGCGCTCGCCAGAGCCACCCTCGCAGCGGAAATTGCTGATGATCAAAGGGTATCAACACTTTGCCGGACGCGCGATGGTGGCATTGCATGTGCTGGAGAATTTTGCAACTCAGCTGAAGGGCTATCGCATCGTTCTTTTCTCCGTGAGCACCGAGCCGCGGCGCCGGGCTTTCGAGCTAAAGGAAAAAGGCGTACTGGACATCGAGGTAATCGACTTGGCGACGCACGATGAGATCATGTCGCGGTTTGGGCAGGCGCGCCTCTACATGGGCATCAGCATTTCCGACGCCATCAGCACCTCGGTGCTGGAGGCCATGGCCATGGGTGCATTCCCGATCCAGACGGATACATCGTGCTGCGACGAGTGGTTCACCGATGGCGAGGGCGGATTCATCGTACCGCCTGACGATTTCGATCTCATTTGCGATCGATTTTTCCGCGCGTTAAGGGATGATAATCTGGTTGATCGTGCCGCTGAAATCAATTGGCGGACCGTGCAAGCGCGACTGGACAGAACGATACTGTCGGCGCAGGCCGTCCGATTCTATGATCAAATCTTTGCCGGCCCACAGCATGGGTCACAGAGCAGATGATGCGTGTCGTTCAGGTCAATTCCGCAGACATCGTCGGTCGCCGATTCAACGGATACGACGCGCGGACATATTTGGCAGCTGAAGGGATCCACTCGAATCATCTTGTTTGGACACGGACCGGTACCGATCCCAGCGTGGTCAAGCTATTCGATGTCCGCGGCATCCGGCTCGCCACGCGTCTCGCCACGCGCGCTGTCTCACAGGTCGAACGAAGATTATCGATCCATTCCCTATTGCAACTTCAATCGTTTGCCCTCCCGCTACATAAGACTTTCCGCCACGCCGATCTCGTGCACTACCAGATCGTGCACGATGGTTTTTTCAGTTTGTGGGCACTACCCTGGCTGTCGCGGCTGAAACCGAGCATCTGGACATGGCATGATCCCTTTATCATGACAGGTCATTGTATCTATCCCCTCAATTGCGAGCGCTGGCGAATCGGGTGCGGTTGTTGCCCCGCGCTCGACTTGCCGTTTGCATTTCGGCGCGATCGAACGGCATTCGGCTTTCGTCAAAAAAAGTGGGTTTGCTCTCATGCCGAACTCGACGTGGTCGTCGCCTCGCGACACATGCTCGAAATGGCGCGACAATCGCCAATTGCCCAAACCGCTCGCCTCCATCTCATTCCGTTCGGGATCGATCTCGATCGTTTCTGCCCACGCGATTCGGCCGGTGCCCGAGAGCGCCTTGGGGTGCTCGGAGATCGTGCGGTGATTTTTGTGCGAGCCTTCGAGAGTCCTTTCAAGGGATTTGATTATCTCTTGGAGGCGCTGGAACGCCTGTCAGAGGCCTCCCTGTGCATCATCACGACGCATCATAAAGGGCTGCTTAACCGGTTTGTCGGCCGACACCAGATCATCGAGCTTGGATGGGTGGACGACGAGGATCGCTTGATCGAGGCTTACACTGCGGCTGATTTCTTTGTAATGCCTTCGACAGCGGAAGCATTTGGCATGATGGCGATCGAGGCCATGGCCTGCGGAAAGCCCGTGATCGTCTTCGACGGCACCTCGCTTCCGGAAGTGACGTTTGCGCCTGCAGCCGGCCTTTCGGTCCCGATGCGCGATGGCGTCGCGCTCGCCGCCGCGATCTTGCGTCTCGCGACCGATCCGGATGAACGCAGAAGGCGAGGCGAAACATCGCGGCAACTCGCCCAACAGCATTACGATATCAGGCTGCACGCCAAACGGATGGCTGATCTTTACAGATCGGTGGCCGGGCGACACCGCGAGGGGCGTGCGCTCAATGTGGGCTCCGCATGAAGATCTTGCTGCTGACCGACATTCCGCCTTGCCGCAATCTGACTGCCGGCCTGGCCCTGGCGCAATTGTGCAGGTTCCTCCCGCGCGGGTCGCTTGCCTGCTTCACGATCCTCAATCGCCATTTGCATCCCGAACTCTGTCCCGATCTCGACTGGATTCCGATGGAGGTTGCCCGCAAGCCCAATGAATACGGACGACGAGTGCTTCGCGGGCGACTGGGAATTTTGACCGCGCTGCCGATCGAAAACTGCACGCGATGGATCTCGGCACCGCGGCTGGTTGCGCGCGCCACGCGGTTTGCCCGGGCGCACAACGTCGACCTTCTCTGGGCGGTTCTGCAAGGACAGACTGTCGTTCGCGTCGCGGGCCCGCTCGCCCGAAATCTTGGAGTGCCGCTGTTGACGCAGGTCTGGGATCCATTGTCCTGGTGGTTGCGAGCGCATGAAGTCGACCCCTGGAATCGATGGCTTGCCCGGCGGCAATTCGACGCGGCCATCCGCCAGAGCGGATGCTGCATGACAGCGTCCTGGGTAATGGCGGAGCAGTATGAAAACATGTATGGGGTGCGCTGCGTTCCCATGCTGTCGTGCCTGGATTCAAACGCAGCGATGCCTGTCGCCGAAGCGCTTCGCAACCAGCATGAGATCGTAATCGGCATGGCCGGCCAATTCTACGCCGAGGAGGAATGGAACCAGCTCCTCGCCGCGCTGCATGAGGCCAGATGGCGCGTCGCTGGCCGCTCGGTTCGTATTAAGGTTCTTGGTCCATATGTGCCACCCGGCGCCGTGTCGGAACCGCGACTGGATTATCGCGGCTGGAAGCCGACCGCAGAGGCAATCAAAATCCTGGCGCAGGAGACGGACGTGCTGTATTGCCCTTACCCTTTTGCGCCCGAGATGGACGAAGTCGCCCGCGTGAGCTTTCCATCCAAAATTCCGCTTTATTTCGCCGCAGGTCGGCCAATTCTCTTTCACGGGCCGGCGTATTCCTCACCTGGGCGCTATTTGATTGAGCGCAAAGCTGCGGTCATTTGCAAAGAGCTCAGCGTACCGGCGATCTATAACGAACTGGAGCGGCTCGTGACTTCACCGGCGCTTTATGCAAAAACTGCGCTAAATGGTCGCTCTGCATTCTTGCAGGACTTCACACTCGATCAAATGCGTGAGCGTTTTCTTTCGGCGCTCGGTACGATGCCGCAAGAGTTGGCGCCCTCCCCCTTGAGCTTAAGGCATGCATCAAATACCAGATAAGTTCTCGTCGATCACACGGCGGTTGACGGAATGGCGACGCAGGCACGGCCGATCAAGACGGATCAGGATGAGTGACACGGAAGTCTTCTCGGTCGCTGCCGACATTAACTCGGATTCGCCCGCGGCTGGCTGGGATTACTTCAAAGTTCCACTCGTCGATCTGGGCGAAGCCGAAAACCAGAACTTTCGAGGCGTGTGGTCACCATTGCCTGAGGTGGGCGCGAAAAAAATCGGAGTCGATTCCGTATTTCTGGAGAATGCCGAAGACTACTACCAGAAATACCAAGGCTTCGACTATTGGCGTATGCTGACCAAGCAGGCCCTCAGCAAACTCGGTATTGCTGAAGCCTCGCTGGTGGTCGAATTTGGTTGTGGGTTCGGCAATGGAACGTTGCCTCTGCTCGATCTGCTTCCGACCGCTCGAGTTATCGCCACCGATATTAGCCCTCAGCTCCTGTCGATCCTAAAGCGATTGTTGGATGCTCGTGGGTTGAGGACGCGTTGCTTGCCGGTGGCCATGGATGCTCAAAAGGATTATCTGGCGGAGGCTTGCGCAGATTTGGTCTTTGGCTCTGCGATTCTGCACCACCTTGCCGACCCGGGGGCGCTCGTTCAATGTGCAATGCGCATCCTCAAACCTGGCGGCGCTGCGATATTCTTTGAGCCGTTCGAAGCGGGGAACGCCATTCTACGATTGATCTGCATGCTCATTGCGGAGGAAGCGGACCGCCGAAAAGTTTCTAGCCGCGCAATTAAATGGGTGAAAGCAATCCCCGGGACGCTTGAACCACAGATCAAGCGACACGCGGTTCCCGGCTGGTCTGACTTTAACGATAAATGGGCATTTCCCCGATCGGTGCTCGAATCCATCGCTCAAGGCGCTGGTGCCCAGCTAATCGTCTATCCAATTCATGACAACAAGGGTCAGTTCACGAGACATTTCAAGTATATGCTGGAGGTCTACGGAGCTATGCAGGCAGCCGATTTACCCGAATGGGCATGGCGGGTTCTCGAACGTTTCGACCAGGAGCTGTTCTCGCCTGAACTTCTCACCGATTTGCTGCTGGAAGGCTGCGTCATTTTCCGGCGGCCTTGCTGAATGCCCACCGATGTCATTGCCCCTGCTTTCATCGTTCAGGTCGGCGAGATGATTAAGAAGACCCTGAGCAATATCGGCGACGCGTAACCTTGGCGTGCCCTTGTGGGCGCTTGAGTGATGAAGCATGCTGTATCCGCGTGTCGAGAAGAACTGCGAATCTACTTGAGATTCGTCGGCTGCTTCGCTAGAGTTAAAGAGATACGGGCTCAGAGGAAATCGTACGGACGATTTGCGAATGGTCTTCAAGGTGAAGTTTCATTATGCGCTATTCTTTCGCTCATCCGCTGATGCGGCGCGATACACACAAGGAGACTTAGAGACGTGCAAGTCTACTCGGCTTCACTGCCCAATTACCTGGCAACCGTGGTCAGGTACAGGGACTTGATCGGTCAGCTCGTTCGCCGCGAATTCAGTACCCGCTATCGAGGGTCCGTCCTTGGCATTTTTTGGGCGGTGCTCAACCCTGTCATTACGGTTCTTGTGTTCTCCTTTTTGTTCGGGGTGGTATTTCGCGCGCGGTGGGGGACCGAGCCGACCGCACCCAATTTTGTTATTATCGTTCTCGTGGGGATGATCATCCATGGCATGCTGGCGGAATCGCTGGGACAAGCACCTAATCTGGTTCTTGGACGACTCTCGTATGTGAAGAAGGTCGTATTTCCTCTTGAGGTCTTGCCAATCGTCACGGTTGTTACGGCGCTCATCAATGCCGCAGTCGGGATGACGGTCGTCTTGGCGGCTAACGGAGTACTGCAAGGCTCCATTGTGCCAACCGTACTGCTACTACCGGTCGTGCTCGTTCCCTTCATTCTTCTAATTACCGGAATTGTTCTATTCGTCGGCGCCTTCGGCGTCTACGTGCGGGATTTGACGCAAATCGTTAACTTTTTGAACATGATCACGCTCTTCCTTGCGCCGGTCTTTTATCCGATCTCGGTGGTGCCCGAGCAGTATCGGGTCCTGCTGTTTCTCAATCCCTTGACATTTATCCTTGAGCAGGCGCGCGACGTCATGCTGTTCGGACGCCTGCCGGACTGGTCAGGGCTTGCCATCTACACCGTCATTGCTTTCGGTTTTGCTTGGCTCGGGTTGTGGTGGTTCCAAAGGGCTCGTAAGGGATTCGCGGATGTCATGTGAGCCAGCAATTCAAGTTGAAAATGTCGGGAAGTCTTACCTGATCTACCAGGCCCCCCACGATCGACTGAAGCAGTCCATCGTCCCGCGTCTGCAGCGTGCGTTCACGCCACTTGCGCGTTTGGCCGGCCGCACGATTCAGCCGCGATTATATTATCGGGAGTTCTGGGCGCTTCGCGACGTCAGCTTCGAAGTTGCGGTTGGCGAGACGGTCGGAATCATTGGTCCAAATGGTTCCGGGAAGTCGACGCTCTTGCAGCTGATTTGCGGGACGCTAAACCCGTCGACAGGCCGGGTCCAGGTCCGCGGTCGAGTCGGTGCGCTGCTTGAGCTCGGTTCGGGCTTCAACCCCGAATTCACCGGACTGGAAAATGTCTATATGAACGGCACCGTGTTGGGGCTGACGCGGGCTGAGATCGACGCGAGGCTGGATGACATCTTGGCGTTTGCCGACATCGGAGACTTCATCGATCAGCCGGTGAAGACCTATTCCAGCGGCATGGGAGTGCGCCTTGCCTTTGCCGTCATGGCACACATCGATGCGGACGTGCTTATTATCGATGAAGCGCTTGCCGTCGGAGACGCATTTTTCCAGCAGAAATGCATGCGCTGGCTGCGTAAGTTCCGCGAACACGGCACGGTCCTGTTTTGCGGGCATGATACCGGCGCGGTGACAAGTCTTTGTCATCACGCGGTTTGGCTTGATCACGGCAGCATGCGCGCGGCTGGACCAGCAAAGGATGTTTGCGAGGCCTACATGGCCACGGTCTACGCACGAACGACTGGCCTCAGCGATAAAAGCGTGCGACCAGCGAAGCGGGACCCGGAACTGAAATCAACGATCGATCGAAAAATCGATTTGTCGCAAATTGTCGAAGTTCTGGAGTTCAACGAGAACTCAGCGTCGTTCGGAACCGGCGACGCCGTCATTCTCGATGCTCGCGTACTCAGCCTCGGTGGAAAGGAGCTTGGCTTGATCCGAGGCGGCGAAGAGGTTCAGGTCATTGTCAAGATTCGCGCTAACGTCGATATTGAAAATCCAATTGTCGGATTCCACGTAAAGGACCGCTTGGGGCAGCCGTTGTTCGGTGACAATACCTATCTTCAATATAGCGGTTCTAACCTGAGGGTCATGGCCGGGGAGACCATCGAAGCGAAATTTGTCTTTGAGCTGCCGTTTCTGCGGAGCGGGGAATACTCTGTCACGGCAGCCATTGCGTCGGGCACGCTGGAACACCACGTCCAGCATCATTGGCTGCACGACTCCATGATCTTCAAAGTTCATTCGCCATTTCGTAATGGCGTCATGATTGCAATCCCGATGCGATCGATCACGCTTGAAATAGAGGACGTTACGGTTCCCGAAAAAGTGGAATAGGCCGTGGCCGCAACCGCGCGCTTGCGAAGATCAAGGGAAAGCTCCTGGCCTTCGTTCCCAGCAACATCTTGGGCCCGATTTGCGAGTTCCCCAATCGTTTCGATCCCGCTGAATCAGAATCTAGTCTAGTCTACCGAATGAGTCCGGGTCGAAGCCGTTGACGGTATCGGCCAAGGAGGCGCGCCGTGAAGTTTTTGACATCCCGTTAGCGTAGCACACGTCATTGATGTGATTGAGCGGAGGCTATTTCCTTGGCTAGGGCCGGAAGGTAGATGTGCTCTTCGTGATCGAGCAGGTGCAGCTTTGCTTCGATCATGTCTTTACTATGAGCGACGGCAAGAAACGGCTGGAAATAGGCGTCTAGGCGAACGTCGTCTGAAACGGTACGCAATGCAGCCCGGCTGTTGCGCACCTCGTCTTGAACAAGCACGACAAGTTTTTCGTAGCAGACCATCCGGTCGTGGTCGGAGAAATCCGGGTCGGGATTGCCCTTAGCGCAGTTTCTGAGCTCGTAAGCTTCATAAAAATTGACCGTGGTTCGTAGCGTCTGCTGAAACCAACGAGCGACCGATTGCTCGGACGCGAGCATGATGTTCCGGGTGTCGGATTCCGCGGAGGCGGCCTGTTGAAAACTATCGACAGCCTCGTCGACGAGTTTCAGCATGGCGCGATAGCGCCTCGCAAAGCTACCGACGCTGTTGCCGGGCGGATTTTCAGCCTCCACTGTTCCGTCGTCCCGTACTCGAACCACCGTATGGACCTGCGGAACGCGATCTACGACAGAATGTAATTCGAGGGCTTCCGGCTCGGAGCTCTCGAGCAAATAGAGAAAACGACCGTGAAAGGCAGCCGGAATGTCTTCCTCAGGGTCCAGCATTAGGGGGTGAGCCGGGCCGAGAAAAGTTGGTCCCTCGAAGTAAATGGGAATTTGCGGCGAGAGACCGATCGCCTGCGAGATTAGGTCCCATGCTTGCTCCAGCTGTTGAGCTCCGGCGCCGGCGATGCTTCGAGCCAATGCGTGCCTGATTTCTTCGGGCGTTCGCCCGCCCTCCCACCAAGCGAATTTCTCGATTTCCGCTCCGGCAGATCCGTATAGGTTGTTGAAATATGGCATGGCCAGAATGCCGTCGGCGCCGGATGCTGCAACCGCTTGCGAACGTGCGAGCCAGCGCGGCGGTGAAGGAACGAAGGGAAGGCCACCGAAATCGAGCGACAGTTCGGGCTCGCTGTGAAGATATATGCGAAGCCGATCGCTCTTCGCCAAGGCGATCTGGCGCACGGCCCGTCGACTCGGCCCGATCATGCTAAGGCTGTAATCCCAATAGGATTTGACGATGCTGTCCGGATCCCGCGTGATCTCACTGTTCTCGACCTCGGTCGCTACCGACGCCCCCGATTGCAGCCGTGCCATAAAATCGGCCTGATAAGGATCGCGCGACCAGACGAACTGCGCCGAATACGGCCATGCAATGACGTCCGCATCCCGCTTCACCGCGCGAGCGGATGCGAACACCGTGTTGACGAGAGCGGCAACTGTCTCTTCAGCGCCTCGCGGTCCGCACAGCGACGTGTCCGTCTGTCCCTTAGGTAGACCCTGCGGGTGCATGTAGCAGTGGTAGAAACCTTCACCTCCGACGATCATCAGGATACCCGCAAGATCTGGCACGGCGGTGAAAAGGTCCTTGATCGTCTCGGCAATGTATTGCCGGACCGATGGGCTGTCGGTCGAGAGAATATGGCCGCCGTATCCATTCCACACCCGTGGCCCCATGCTGTCGGGATGCGCCTTGAACAACGGGTGGTCGTCGGGAAAGCGGTGGCGGTTGTTCAAATGGACGTAAGCGCGCAGACCCCACGATCGTGCCTCGCTCACCGCCTTCGCGAGTCGTGTAAGTACATTGGGATTTTGCAGATAGCCTATCTCGGGGAGCGCCTTGGACGTGGAGATTTCGTGCAAGTCCAAATAAGGCTTGATGATGACGGCATTGTATCCGAGGAGAACGACGTCTCGCATGGAGCCGAGCCAAGGAACAGCGCCGAGCCGTAGCTCGAGTTTTGGTCGCAATGTTTCGGTGCCTAGCTTCAGGATTGGCGCACGTCGCAATCCCATCTGCTCGATTAGATGCACCGCGCCATCGCGCACGGCATCGTCACCGGCTCCCCGGATCGACGCCGTGTCGGACGTCACTTCAAGTGTGAAGCCGGCTGGAGCGTGGCTGACCGGTCTCGGCGGGACGAACTCGATCGTGTAAGTCCCGGCGGACCGGCGGCTGGCTGAAGAAGCGATCTCGGTCGTGACGTTCATGTCTCGGATCAGAAAATCACGGAGGAGGTTCGCAATGTTTCGGGCGACTGCAGAGGGCTGTTCCGCCAGAAATATGACGCAGCGCTTGATCTCGACCTCACTCTCGGCAGGACGCGCGGCAGGATCGCGGCGAAAGCGGGAGATATAATCCTTGCTCAGCGCCGAGAAACGGCTTTGATTGTAGGCGGCATCAGCTTCCTTGGCGCGCGCGGCCATGATGGCAGCGGCGTCGGTTTCCTGACTGACCGCGGCTGGCACGAATACCTGCGACAGTACGAGGACTAACGATATGGCAGGAAACGATAACCGCATTTGCGCAACTGTCAGCGTTGGCCGCTGTCGACGAGGTCGGGCGGCGTCGGGTATGCCTTGCGCATCACGCTTGGCGAGCATCCGGCAATAATCTGCCGAGGGCTGCGGGGTCAGTTACCTAACGCCACCAGCTCTTCGCCGCGGTGCGCAGCCAAAAGAGCCCGTATACGAAGTTTGTGCCCTTTCGGCTTTGGCCGAAGCCTCGCCGCCTGACGTGAATTGGCACCTCGCCGATCCGCAAGCCTTTCTTTGCGGCAGATATCAAGACTTCCGACGACTGGAATTGGTCTTCCCGCAAGTCGAGTTTAGTCATCTGTTCAATCTTGAATGCCTTGAAGCCACTCGAACAATCGGTGATATGCACTCCTGTGAGCAGGCTGACTAGTCGCGAGAAAGCGAACACGCCGAGAGAACGGACTGTACTGTCGCGATCGGCGTTTCCGAGAATTCGCGATCCGATGACCAGGTCTAAGCGCCCCGCCAGAACCGGTTCGACCAGTGTCGCGATCTCACTAGGCTCGTGCTGGTTGTCGGCATCCATAGTGACGCCGATGAAGACGCCATGCCGCGCCAGAAATCCGTATCCCACGCGCGAGGCTGCCCCCTGGCCGCGATTTATGGGCGTGCGCGCGACGAGACATCCATGCTCCAGGGCGACGCTCTGGGTAGCGTCAGTGCTGCCGTCGTCGACCACGAGAACGCCCAGTTCGATTCCACCAATTTGAGCCGGAATGCGGGGAAGCAGTACGCTCAGGTTGTCCGCTTCGTTCAGCGCCGGGATGATGACCATAATACGCTTCAGCCGCGTGGCGATCTCGTCCTGCGGCATCACGGCATCGATCGCAGCACCACGCAAGCTGCGATCGATCAGGTGCTTGAGCGAATCGAGCTTTGCCCGCTCGTGCAGCACCAGCAGCAGGAGTGCACCATTGGAGATGATCAGCAGCGCGAGCAATCGCCCATATTCGAAATCGCCGAGCTTCAGGAGATCGCGGAAGATGTCGGCCGATTCGGGAACCAGAGACACGAGAAAAAGCGCAGAGGCGACAAGAGCGCAAATCAGAAACGTTTCGCGGCTCCAGCGATGACCGCGGAAATAGAAAAACGCGAAGACGAGAATTCCGCTGGCGACGAGCAGCCCCAAAAGACGAATGACGCTCATGAATGCCCCACGTGCTTCAGTTCACGCCCACTTAACGCTGCGCACGAATTTTGAGGGATCGATGCGGTTGCGATAGCGCATTATTGTGTTCAGCATGCTGCCCAAAATGTCCTCGGTCAGAAAGTGAGGCTCCAAGCCGAGGGAAAGCAGGCCGGTATGCGCCGGATTGTAATAGTGCTGCTCCGCCTCTTTGCGCGGATTAGGTACGGAGCGGATCGACACGTTCAATCCGAGGGATTTTCCCGCTGCCGCGACCCGCTCGGCCAGGTCATTGACGCTGAACGTTTCCGTGAACTGGTTGAAGACGCGAAGCTCCCCCTTAGCGGCGGGATTCTCGATCGACAGCAGGATGCAATTCAACGTGTCCTTGATGTTCAGATAGCCGCGTGTCTGTCCGCCCTTTCCGTACACGGTCAGCGGGAAGCCGTGGACCGCCTGGACCATGAAGCGGTTGAGTACCGTACCGAATATCTCGTCATAGTTCAGAAACGGATAGAGCGCCTCGTCGCCGCTGGCCTCTTCGGTGTCCAGGCCGTATACCGGTCCTTGCATCAGGTCAGTGACACGCAAATCCCACACGCGCACGTAGAACCACAGCAGGTCCGTGTCCATGATTTTGGTCGTATGATACAGGCTTCCGGCTTGGCGCGGGAACAGGAACCGGTCCTTGCGGCCTTTGTGCTCGATGTCGATCCAACCTTCTTCAATGTCGATATTGGGCGTGCCATACTCGCCCATTGTACCGAGTTTGACGATGTGGCAGTCGGGCGCGAACTCACGCACGGCATGCACCACGTTCAAGGTCACACCGATATTGTTTTGCAGGGTAAGCGTCGCCGTCCGGCGGTTCAGCATCGAATAGGGTGCCGCGGGCTGTTCAGCATAATGCACAAGCGCATCCGGTCGGAACGACTCGAAAACCTCGGCGACAAAGCTCCAATCGTTCAGGTCTCCGATCCGGACCTCTACCTCGTGGCCGGATTTCTGCTGCCATAGCCTAGCGCGGCTTCTGAGCTCCGGTACTTCGAACAAGGGCTCGACCGATTCCTCGCGGCAGACGCGACGGCGCAGATAGTTATCGACCGCCATGACCGTGTGGCCGACCTTGGAGAGCCGCATGGCCGTCGGCCAACCCAGGTAGCCGTCGCCCCCGAGGATCAGGATCTTCATGCGGCACCCCGCGCGTCCAGCCCGAGCCGTTGGCGACTTTCCTCAGGCAGAACGCCGGGCTGAAGCAGAAAATCCTCGATCTGAGCTTCAGTCATAGGGACTTCGTTTTCCGAATGATAGATTCTTTCGCACAATCTGAGCTCTTGATCGCCATAGGCGTAATCGATGCGTCCATGATAGTTACGCAGGGCGGGGAGCACAACGAGGTAGCGGCCGAGGTCATATGTGCGCCGCGCCTCCTCATCTGTATTCAGCTCCTCCCACATCTTCTCGCCCGGACGTGGTCCGATCTCTTTAATCTTTACTTTCGCCGCTTGGCGGCCATACAGCGGGGCAATGAACCGAATCATCACGTGGGCCAGGTTGGCGATGGCTAGAACGGGCATTTTAGTGATGAAGATTTCGCCGCCGCGCGCCCAAGCGAGGGACTCAATCACCAGGTGCGACGCATCGTGCAGGGTCATGACGAAGCGTGTCATCCGCGGATGCGTGAGCGAAATGTCGCGTCCCTCTTTGATCTGCTGCGCAAACAGCGGAATTACCGATCCCGCGGAGCCGGCGACATTGCCGAAGCGGGTGACGCTGAAGATGCAGCGGTGGCTTCCCTCGCTTAGGGCATTTGCCGCAGTGAAGAGCCGTTCCGCCATCAGCTTTGACGTACCCATCACGCTGGTTGGATTCACAGCCTTGTCCGAGCTGGTGATCAAAACGCGCTCGAGATGGTTGCGCAACGCGGCGCGAATGACCTGCTGCGTGCCGATGATATTCGTCTGCACCGCGCTGAACGGACTGTGCTCGCACGAGGGGACGTGTTTAAGCGCCGCCGCGTGAAGACAAAAATCCATCCCGGAAAACGCCCTATTCACCTCATAATCATCGCGGATGTCGCAGAACAGGGGTTCGCACCTTGAATCGCTTCCCAGACGCTCGCCGACCCGGAAGAGGGCGGATTCGTTGTTGTCGATGACGCGTACCAGGCTCAGGGGCAGCTGCAAGAGTTGGTCGACGAGTTCCGTCCCGACGCTGCCGGCGCCGCCGGTCACGATGACGCGCTTTGATTTGAAAAAGTCGGACAAAGAATTCAGCAGTATTGTCATGCCCTTATCTGACCCCCCCAGCAACTCCCCGACCCGCTGCCTTGTCGCCTGACTGCAGACTATGCAGAGCATATGCATTAGAGCGATTGCTTAAATGCTGCAAGAGCGATCGTTAAAAAAAGGGACCGCAGAGACCCGGATCGGAGCCGCCGGCAGTCGGTGGATCCCTGTCTCTCGGTACTACGCAGCGTCCGCGGAGCTATCGAAAGTATCCTGTGCAGCGGCATGGCTCAGTTCGTTTTCAGGCCTTCCCGCATTTCTATCCTCGCAGGTCAGTCGACATGATCATGCTTTTTCGTCGTGTTCGGTATACTTGCGCGACACATCTCCGGCCCAAGCGCGCCGGAATTCGATTCCTCGAACAGAAACACCTTCAGCTGCCATAATTGAGCGCTTCGGCAACCTTGCGCACGGTTTTTTGCGCGTATGCTTGGGGCAGGGTCTAATTAGTCTAGCTTTGTTTCGCCGGAGTAGCGCTAACGCTTATGACGTTACCTCGCGTAGCAAGTTCTAGACAAATCACGGACCGTGATGCGCCGATGACCATGCGCACATTCGGCAGAAAAGGTTTGACTGGACCATTCGACATTGCTTCTGTTGGGCCGCCTCGGATCAAAGGATCTCCGGCAGCGGGCTGTCTTTCCATGGCGCAGGTCGATTTGCAGGAGGAAGCATGTTCGGTGGCTGGCGCTGGCGATTGATATTAGCGCTCGCAGTATTGGCGGTGTCTCTTTACGGCACCCGCGCGTCGGTTTTGATTGCGGTTGCTCGCTTGCTGGTCAGCGACAGTGCTTCTGTCGAATCAGACGTGGTCGTCATATTACGCAGTGACAGAAGTGAGTACGAATACGACCGGACGAACACCGCAAGCAGGCTATTCAATGCCGGCATGGTCAAATGGATCTACGTTTCTGATGCTCTCGCCGACGAGAGCAGCTGGCGTTTGCGGCAACGCGATATCATCATACCATCGCCCCAGCAGAACATCGTGTCGATGCTGTTGCAGCAAAATGTCCCTTGCGAACGGATCATTCTCGATTCCACGAGTCCGGGCGGCGGCACGGTTGGCGAGATGCGACGGGTGCGCGAGTTCATGCTAGCGCGGCGCTTCTCTTCCGCGCTCATCGTTACCAGCTGGTTTCACGCGCGCCGGGCGGCGCGCATCATGAACCGCGTGATAGCGAAGAGCGGCCGAACCACAACCCTCATCATCGCCGACAGCGCTGTGGGTCCTGAACATTGGTGGAGATATCGATATACCGCGATTGCGGTGCTCGAAGAATATGTGAAGCTGGGACTGGATCTTTTGCCGGCCGCACCCGCCTTCAGCGATGACCCGATCGAGCAGACCCCGCCGGTGCTTCAGGCACCGACCGGATGCGATGCGGCTTCCGCCGGCCGGTAACGGAACAGCGCGATGCTCGAACGCCGGCAATTCCTTTCCGATTGGCTCGCCAACCTGTCCAGCCTCGTCTTTCTGGCGGTTTCCGGGTTGCTCATCAACAGCCTGATCGCGAAATACTACGGGGCGGCGGCACTGGGTATCTTCAATCAGGTGTTCGCCCTCTACATTCTCGGATCGCAGCTTGCGACCCTCGGTGTGCAATTCTCCGTCCTACGCTATGTCGCCGAAATTCATCAGGACGTTCGTCGCTCGGTGACGATTCTGTCCTCCGCTCTCGTCGTTGTCCTGGCCGGATCAACCACGCTCGTCGCGCTGTGCGTCGCTCTCCTCGGAGCTGAGCATTACATCTACAGCGAAGACGTCGTCAGTAGCACGCCCTATATGCTTCCAGGTTTATGGGCTTTTGCGATCAACAAGGTGTACCTGAATGCGTTGAATGGGGCGAGGCGGAACAAGCTCTATGCACTATTTACCGGCGCGAGATATGCTCTCTTGGCGCTTAGCGTCATTGTTGTGGTAGTCGTCCGCGTCCCCGCCAATCGCCTGAGCATGGTCCTGAGTGTGAGCGAAGCGCTTCTACTACTCGCTCTCGCGATCAGCTGCTATCGGCTGTTCCCCGGCTATTTTTCGGCTGCGACTAGCGAGTGGATTCGCCGCCACGTCCAATTTGGGCTGCACAGCATATTGGGGGGCGTCGCCGTGGAATTGAATACGCGGGTCGACGTGCTCGTGCTCGGACTGTTCACTTCGGACGCCGCGGTCGGGATATACAGCTTTGCCGCGTTCTTCGTCGAGGGAATTCTGCAGCTGTCGCAATTGTCGCGGCGGATCATTGATCCGATGTTGACCACCCTGGTCTTGGAGGGGAATCGAATCAAATTGCGCCTGTTCATGCGCAAGGGCAGAAATCTGAGCGCGATCTTCATCATTCTTGTGAGTGCAGCCGCAGTATCATTATATCCTTTCTATGGCGGTCTCTTGGGGGATGCCGATATCGCCGGCAAGAGCTGGAGCGTATTCGCGATCTTGATGGGTGGCGCCTGCGTTTTTGGCGCCTATGCCGTATTTGGCGGGTTTTTTTCTCAGGCGGGTCTTCCGCTCGTCCAAAGTCATCTGAACGTTCTAATTTTAGTCACCAACACGATTTTGAATCTTGTGCTCGCACCCTTCTACGGCATACACGGCGCGGCGACCGCTACGGCCATGTCCTTTGTCATCGGCACCCTGTTTTTTCGCCGCTGGGTGCATCAGCACTTTGGCTTTCGTCTGTGATATTGGCAGCATTCTGATGAACCATGCGCAGGAGGTTCAATCAATTGGCGTCCTGAGAGGATGGCGTCTGCCGTGTATTAGGCCCCACAAGGCTTCGGCACGAGCGCAGTTGGCGCTCAGCTTAATCTGCGCTCTCGCGCTGGGATTGTTGATGGCGTGCATCGCCTATCGCCTTTTCGGTGGAATAACTGTGATCGGCATGCAGGGCGTGGACACTTTCGAGTATTGGAAATACGCCGACGAGATTCTGCGTGGCCAGATAAATTTCATCGTTGATCGTCTGTCGTTTTACGTTCTCAATGTTCTCGCAATGAAGGCACTCGGCCTGAACGATTTTGCAATGAGAGCGTTCATCGCCGCCGCTGCGGTCATGAACATTGGAATTGTTTATTGTCTCTCCTACCGTGTACTCGCGAACGCAGCAATCGCGCTGGCCGTTGCCAGCATCTATGCATTCAATCCGACTGTTCTTTTTTATTCTTCTACGGAACTGCCCCACGTTTATGGCGCCACCTTCGTGTTGCTCGCTGCTGTATTTGCGCTTTTCGCCGTGGATCTGAAAATGACACTACGTACACGATACGTTTCCGCCGGGCTTACGGGTTTTTTGATTGCGGGAGCGGCGTTTTCGCACGAAGATTTGATCTTTGTGGCCGTCGCTTTTGCTCTGATCATTGGTCTGATGAGTCCACGCGAGGGATTGTTCTTATCGCGTTCGACAGTGCAAGCCGTGTTACTTGTCGAAACAAGTGTTGCTGTTGGTTTTGTCTTGGGCCTTGCTTGGCCAATGCTGGCATTGGGTGTGGGTCCGATGAAGGTTGTGCACGATTTCTTCGCGGTCCAAAGCAGCATGGATCAAAACACCGCGGTACGGACTGGAAACTCGTTCCTGCGCATGACCGTGCCCCGAATCATGGAGAACATTGCCGCGGATCTGCTCGAACCGAGGCTGGCAAGTTTGACCGCGATTACCATGGTCTCGGTGCCGCTCATTTATGCGCT
>Ga0187856_1000569_pt1 | contig 33105 bp, 26 predicted proteins | sample June2016WEW_8_40_FD_132443 | JGI IMG/M metagenome (GOLD analysis project Ga0187856, IMG submission 132443) | Peatland microbial communities from SPRUCE experiment site at the Marcell Experimental Forest, Minnesota, USA - June2016WEW_8_40 | ecosystem: Environmental > Terrestrial > Soil > Wetlands... | reverse complement strand
GGCCGCGGAAGCATTCCTTCTCGACGCCCTCGGCCGTTCGACGACAGCGACGGACAGCCTCCTTAGCCGCCACATCCATCGGCCTATTTCCCGCTTCATCACCAAACGGCTCGTAAAAACAGCGGTAACGCCCAACATGGTCACGCTTTTCAACATCGTTGTCGGGCTGGCAGGCGCTTTTTTTCTCGCGAAGGGCGTCTACGCGCTGCAAGTGCTCGGGAGCCTCCTTTTTCTCTCGTCCACAATTCTCGACGGTGTGGACGGAGAGCTGGCGAGACTCACGCTGAAGGAGAGTGTTTTTGGTCATTATCTGGATATAGTGGGCGACAACGTCGTGCACGTTGCCGTGTTCTTCGGAATAGCGCTCGGCCTCTACCGCCGCACTTCGGACCCGGTCTACCTCCACGCCCTCGGGGTCCTCCTTTGTGGCTTCGGTTTTTGTGCCTTCGCCGTGCAGCGGGTTATGGGACACGGACCGGAAACGAAAGGGTCTGCGGAGGTGCCATGGCTCGCGGCGCTCCTGGTCAATCGTGATTTTGCCTACCTCGTGGTAGCCCTGGCCCTGCTTCACCGTGTGAGCTGGTTTCTGTTCGGGGCGGCCGCAGGCGTCTATGTAGTCGCCATAGCCCTTTTCGCCATGAGCTTCACAAGGCGGCCCACCGCTTCAGTCTGAGGGGGAAAACAAAAGAAGCGGCCATACCCCGCTCGTTGCCTCTGCGTGTCGGTCTTGGGTGAAGTTACTTGGCCCGTTCCTTGACGCCGGTTTTTTTTGCCCGGCCTGCGACGAACGGCGGTGCGCCTTTCGGCGCAGCCTCTTTCTGCGTACCCACCTGGGTTTTTCCGGTTACCGCCTTTTGTGGTGCTGAGACCGGCTTCACTGCTACTGCCTTTTGTGGTGCTGAGACCGGCTTCGCGTTCCGGGTCTCCGCCTTTTTCTCCTCTGCCGCGTGCCTGGCTCTTACAATCTCCTCTGCCTCGCACCAATGCTCCTTGTCTTTCCCGTCCCTTCTTCCGTCCCTTTCAAAAAGCTCATACGCGACGTTTGCTATTTCATCATGCAGATCCATAACTCCCCCCGAACGTTTTTTCGATCAAAGACACCTTGCAAGGCATCCTTTTTCGTAATGCTAAGTGTAAAGTTTAACCATTCTTTTTGCATTTGTCCAACTATCTCAAGGACTGGTCAGCGTCCCCTATCGCCGCCCCGTCGCACTTGCCGGACTCCGCCAGTTCCTTCGCTGCCGCCCAAGGATAGGTCTTATACGTCCTATAGGACCTATCCTTTCCCATCTGTCAGCCTTTTTTGTTGCGTGGTGAAAAGAGGGTATGGTAACGTAGATTCTACGATGAAAGCCCTTTTCTTTGACGGATCGCTGCGATTCGAGCGTGATGCCCGCCGGCCGGAGCCGGGTGAGAACGAAGCGCTTATCCGCGTGCTTATGGCCGGTATCTGCGGCACCGATATGGAGATCCTGAAAGGTTATAAAGGTTTCAGGGGTATTCCCGGCCATGAGTTTGTCGGCATGGTGGAACGGGTGAGCGGTCCGTATTCCGGCCTTGTCGGCAAAAGGGTTGTGGGGGAGATTAACTGCGGATGCGGCAGGTGTGACTACTGCGTGAAGGGGATGGAAAAACACTGCGTTCGCAGATCGACCCTGGGCATATCGGACAGGGATGGGGTCTTCGCCGAATATGTCACGCTGCCTGTGCGGAACCTGTGGGAGGTACCGGCCCATGCGGCGGACATTGATATGGTCTTCGCCGAGCCCGTGGCCGCGGCCTTTGAGGTGCTGGAGCAGGTACACGTGAAGCCGACCGACAAGGTCCTCGTTCTCGGCGACGGGAAACTCGGCCTGCTGATTGCAATTGTGCTCCATCACTGCGGCGCTGACGTGATCTTGAGTGGCAGACATGAGGAAAAGCTGGCCATAGCAGCCCGGCAGCAGGTGAGAACCACGAGGGCGGAGGAGCTTCCGGAGAGCCGGGCCTTTGACGTTGTCATCGAGGCGACAGGCTCCCCGAAGGGGCTTGAAACAGCGCTTGAGCACGTATTGCCGCGGGGCACAATCGTTTTGAAGAGCACGGTTGCCGACCGGGGGGAGGTGAACCTGTCGAGGGCGGTAGTCGATGAGGTCACCCTCGTGGGCTCGAGATGCGGCCCCTTCGCCCCGGCCGTTGCTGCCCTCGCCTCCGGGCGGGTACACGTGCAGCCTCTCGTATCGGCAGTCTACCCTTTCGACGATGCCCTTTCGGCCTTTGAGAGGGCGGGGCAGAAGGGGGTGCTCAAAGTACTCCTCGATTTCAGCACAAATCGATGAAGTCCCTTCTCGCGGCGTGCAGCTTTCTCCTTCCCGGCATCCTTCCGGCTTTGATCTGTTGCGCCCTCGTGCTTCAGGCTGATCGACGCTGCTGCTTATTCGCGTTTCTCGACGGTTTCGCCGTCCTTGAGATCGATGGAGGGGAAGTCTTCTTTATTGACGGCAGGATAGATGATGCAGTTCGTGCCGATTCTCGCGCCCTGCGGAATGGACGCATTCTTGCCGACGACGGTCAGACCTGAATAGATATGGTCGGGAAATCTCATGTTGGCCTCTCCCGTGCTTCCCCGACCGATAACGGCATTTTCCCCGATCACGGCCCCTTTGTCTATGATGGACCTCTCGACCCCGGCCCCTCGCCTGACTACTGAATCGTGCATGATGATCGAGTCCTTTACGAAGGCGCCCTTCTCGATCACTACACCGGGGGAGAGGATCGAATTCTCGACGCCGCCCGAGACGAAGCAGCCCGGGGAAACCGCGGAATTGACCAGCCATGACGCACCGCTCACCTTGGAGGGAGGGCGGTCGTACGGGAGGGCCTCGGCCACCTGGTTCGTCCGTATGCCGCAGTCTTCCGGGTTCAGCCCCGATCCAGGTTTGAGGATATCCATGTTGGCGTCCCAGTATGCCTGTATTGTGCCCACATCGCGCCAGTAGCTCTCAAAAAGATAGCCGTACACGTTGCCCTCCTTCAGGGCCCTGGGGATGATCTGCTTGCCGAAATCTTCTTCCCTGGTCTCTCCGAGGGTCCTGACGAGGTACTCCCTCTCGAAGACGTAGATGCCCATGGAGGCGAGATTCGAGCGGGCCTCGCCTGACTTTTCCTGCCAGTCGATAATCCTGTTTTGCCCGTCAAGGGCGCCTGTGCCGAAGTGGCGCGTTTCTTCCCATGCCACCGGTATCATTCCTATGGTGACGTGCGCATTGTGCTCCCTGTGGAAGTGGATGAGGGGCCAGTAGTCCATGCAGTAGACGTGATCTCCCGACACGATGAGCACGTCGGTGTACGGGCCGGAAGAGACAAAGCTCAGGTTCTGGCGGACCGCGTCGGCGGTCCCCTTATACCAGTCCCAGTCTTTCTCGCCGGTCTTGGGAGGCAGGATGCTGATGCCCCGTGTCCTGCCGGCCATGTCCCACGCCGACCCGTCGCCTATGTGGTCCATCAGCGAGAGGGGCTTATACTGTGTGAGGACCGCGACCCGCGTCAGGCCGCAGTTTGCTATGTTGCTCAGAGTGAAATCGATGATCCGGTAAATGCCGCCGAAGGGCACCGCAGGCTTCGCGCGGTACTGGACGAGGACATTGAGGCGGCTTCCCACGCCGCCCGCGAGGAGAACGGCAACTACCTTCCTCATTTGACTATCTCGCCCCTCCTGTATTCTTTTCGCGAGAAGTGGCTTGCCTCCACGTTGGGATAGACGGTGACGCCCTGCTGAATCCTCACCTCATCGGGGACGGTGCTCCCCTGCCCGATCACCGAAAGCTCCCCGTCCCTGCTCCCGACCCTTGCCCCGCTGCCTATCCTCGTCTCGACGTCCGCGATCGTCCTCGAGACGTGTGCTTCTCTCCCCACTACCGTATCGAAAAAAAGTATCGAGTCCTCGACTACCGCCCCTTCTTCGATGCACACTCCGGGGAAAAGAAGAGAATGGGAAACCTTCCCCCTGATAGTGCAGCCGGAATGGAATAACGAGTCCTCAACCACAGCAGAGGGGCCCAGGATTGTCGGCTGCCGGTCCCTGATCTCCCTGTGTGCGAGATTTGTCCTTATCTGCCAGGCCTTCAGGTCGATTTGTGCATTGTCGCCGAGGAGGTCCATGCTTGTCCGCCAGTACTCTTCAAGGGTGCGCGTGTATCCCCAGTAGCCCAGGTGCTTATAGCCATAAACGCGGAAGTTGCCGAGGAGGGAAGGGATAATATCTTTCCCGAATTCGTGCGACTCCTTCCTCGCGTTCTCAGCCAGCGCCTCGAGAAGGACACCGGGGTTAAACACGTAAATGGTGAGGGAGGCCCACTCATAGAGTCTCTTTTTTGGTTTTTCCGCGTACTGCACAACTTTGCCGCCCCGAGCCTCCTCCTGCTCCATCAAACCCTGGCCGAAGCGGTGGGCGCCTTCCCGGGGTACGCTCGTAAAGGCGATGGTAAGGTCCGCTTTTTTTTCAAGGTGGAAGTTGATGACATCCTGATAATCCATTCGATAGATATGATCGCCCGACAGGATCAGCACGAGGTCCGGGTTGTACATCTTGATAAAATCTATGTTCTGGTAGACGGCATCGGCCGTGCCCTTGTACCAGTCGGACGCCTCCCTCCCCTTAAAGGGCGGGAGGACGACCGCGAACCGCCTTCTTCCTATCATGTCCCAGGGCTGGCCGCTGGCGACATGATTGATCAGGTGAAACGGGCGATATTGTGAAAGAATCCCCACCCTCTCGATGCCCGAGTGCATGAGATTGCTCATGGGAAAATCGATGATGCGGTAGAGGGCGCCGAAAGGCAGCACCGATTTGGGACGCAAAAAGGTGAGCACATCGAGCTCGTCCACCCGGCCGCCTGCCAGGATCATTGCGAGGACATTCTTCATGGTCGCTTCCACAAGAAAATTCCTACAACAAAAATAACGCCTTACCGGGCGAAAAGCAAGCGACAAGGCAGAAGCGAGAGCGCTATCTTGGGGCTCAGCGCGCAACCATTGGGGTTCAACACCCCCTCCATCAGCAGAGCCGATGGAGCCTCCCCGCTCACCAAAAGCAAAGCTGCCCCCTCACAAGTGCTATGACCTCTGGAATTTTTCGTTCAGCAGCCGCTTGAACCGCGGTGCGTACACGATATCGAAGGTCTCTTCTTTGTCGGGGAAAAGGCCGAGAGCGAACCTCTTCACCCCTTCCACCACGAGTAGCGCCTGGTCATGGGAGAGCCGCTGGGTCCTGATATATTCGAGGGTGAAATCGACCATAAACCTTAGCCGTCTTACCTTCTTGTTTTCTTCCGCCGCGCTTTCATCCATCGGCCACTTCCCTCAAAGTAACCGGTCAGTCCCCCTCGCACGCGCCATGCCGATTCACCCTTTCAGGGTCGCGCCTCTTTTATAAAAAGCTGTGTAGTGAGCCACAGACCGATCCCGAAGGTGATGGACATGTCGGCCACGTTGAAGGCCGGCCAGTAGTAACTCTTGTAAGAGACGAGCAGAAAATCGAGGACGGAGCCGTCGAAGAAGATCCTGTCGTACATGTTGCCGAGAGCGCCGGAAAGCACAAAAGCCAGGGAGAACCGGCTCCAGTTGGGCAGCCGGTACGCAACGAGATAGTATGCAAGACCGGCGATGATGGCCAGGGGAATCACGAAAAATATATAGCGACCGGCTTCATGCTGCGACATGAGCCCGAACAGGCCGCCTGTGTTCCGCCAGTGCACGATCGACAGCCAGGAAGAGACACGCACCTGTCCGCCAAAGGGCAGACCATCCCGTACGAGGAGCTTCGTCCACCTGTCGAGGAAAAAGACAGGCGGGATCAACAGGAGGTGAGCGTATCTCTGCATCGCTTACAGATATTCGGAAAGGTCCCGGTGGTCTCTACGTCGGTTGCGTACTGCCAGCATCGCTCGCACTTGAGACCCTCGGCCCTCAGTACGGTGACGTGTTGCCCGGGTGAGTCGACGACGTCCACCTGAGAGACGATGAGCACCTCTTTCAGCTCGTCTCCGAGCTTCCTCAGTATCGCAGCCTCATCGGCAGGCGCGGCTATCACGACCTTCGCGTCGAGGGGATGGCCGATCACCTTTTGTACCCGCTTTTCCTCGATCTTCTTGTTGACCGCCTCCCTGATCCTCCAGATCGTTTCCCATTCCGCCTCGAGCGCGGGGTTGAGAAACGCGGGATCGACCTCGGGCAAGGCCGCCAGATGGACCGATTCTTCGGGGACGAGGGGCCACAGATACGACCACATCTCCTCCGTGGTAAAAGCGAGGATGGGCGCGGCGAGCTTGACGAGGCATATGAGGCTTTCAAAAACGACCGTCTGGGACGCCTTGCGTTTTACCGAGCCCTTCTTTTCCACGTACATTCTGTCTTTGATGATGTCGAGGTAGAGGGCGCTCAAATCGACTGCGCAGAAGTCGTGGATGGTGTGGTAGATGGTATGAAAGGCGTACGTCTCATAGGCTTCCCTCACCCTCTCCACCACCCTCTGGAGTCTCGAGAGGAGCCACTTGTCGAGAGAGGAGAGCTGTTCGTACGCCACCCTTTCCTTTTCCGGATCGAACGCGTCACTGATGTTCGCATGGAGGAACCTGAAGGTATTCCTGATCCTCCTGTACGTCTCGATAATCCGGTCGACAATCTCCCTGGAGATCTTTATGTCGTCCCTGTAGTCTTCATATGTCACCCAGAGCCGCAATATCTCCGCCCCGTACTTATCGATGATTTCCGACGGGGAAATCACGTTGCCCACGGTTTTTGACTGTTTTCTGCCCTTGCCGTCAACCACGAAGCCGTGGGTCAGAACCGAGCGGTAGGGGGCTGCGTGGTCATTGGCGACGGCTACGAGGAGCGAGCTGTGGAACCATCCGCGGTGCTGATCGCTGCCTTCGAGGTACATATCTGCCGGGAACCTCAGCTCTTCGCGCTTTTTGAGCACTGCGGCGAAGCTGGAGCCGGAGTCGAACCAGACGTCCAGGATGTCCTCCTCCTTGGTGAACGTGGTGTGCCCGCAGCGACATTGCGCCCCTTCCGGCAGAAAATAGGCCGCATCCTTCTCGAACCATATGTCCGCTCCGTGCATCGAAACCTCGTCGATGATCCGCCCGAATGTCTCATGGCTCCAATAGGGCTCCCTGCAGGCGTCGCAGTAGAATATGGTGATGGGCACGCCCCAGGTCCTCTGGCGGGAGATGCACCAGTCGGGGCGGACGGAGAGCATATTGTAGATGCGCTCCTTTCCCCACGCAGGTATCCACGTCACCTTGTCTATCTCTTTGAGGGCGCGCGCGCGCAACCCGCCCTTGTCCATCGACACGAACCACTGTTCGGTTGCCCTGAAGATGACGGGCTTCTTGCACCTCCAGCAATGGGGGTAAGAGTGCTCGATCTCTTCCGAGAAGAGCAGGGCTTTCAGGTCTTTCAGCTTACGTATGATCACGGGGTTGGCATCGAAGACTTTCAGCCCTGCGAAGAATTCCACGTCCTGCGTCAGCTCGCCTTTTTCGTTCACCGGCGAATAGACGTCGAGGCCGTATTCGAGGCCCGTCGCGTAGTCCTCTTCACCATGCCCCGGCGCCGTGTGGACCGCGCCCGTGCCCACGTCCTTGGCCACATAGTCGGCGAAGACGACAACGGACCTCCTGTGGATAAAAGGATGCCTGAACGCGAATCCCTTCAGCGTGTCCGGAGAGATCTCGCCGATGACGCGGTACTCAGCTATGCCCGCCTTGCCCATGATGTCTGCAACGAGGTCTCTTACCGCGATATAGACCTCATCATTTGTCTCGACGGCAACATAGGTAAACTCGGGGTTGATGGCTATGGCAAGGTTAGCAGGGAGTGTCCAGGGTGTCGTAGTCCATATGAGCATGAATATAGGCTTGTCGGGGTAACCCTTAAGGGCCACATCATGCGAGATGAGGGGAAACTTCACATAGACGGACGTGGATGTGTCTAGCTCGTATTCAATCTCCGCCTCGGCGAGGGCGGTCCTGCAATTGATGCACCAGTAGACCGGCTTCTTCTTCCTGTAGACTTCACCCCTTTCGAAAAATTTCGCCATCTCCCCGATGATCGTGGCCTGATACCCGTATTCCATGGTGATGTACGGGTGATCCCAGTCCCCGATGCCGCCCAGTCTCTTGAATTCCAGCCGCTGGATGTCGAGGAAGCGTGATGCGTAGTCCCGGCAATAGGCCCTCACTTCCATCTTCGTCATGGCCTTCTGCCTCGCCTTCATCTCCTTCTCTGCCTGGTGCTCGATAGGCAGGCCGTGGCAATCCCAGCCCGGCACGTAGTCCGAGCGGAAGCCGGACATAAACTTGGACCTTATGATGATATCCTTCAAGATCTTGTTGAGGGCGGTGCCGAGATGTATATTCCCGTTCGCGTAGGGCGGGCCGTCGTGCAGCACAAATTGGACGTCCCCGGCGCGGAGCCGCGTGAGCTTTCCGTAAAGGTCGATCTCCTCCCAATGCTGAAGTATCTGTTTCTCCTTCACCGGTAGGTTGCCTCTCATGGGAAAAGGGGTTTTCGGTAGATTGAGCGTTGATTTATAGTCCATCCTCTGTCCTTTCCTTGAACCATTCCAGTTGCACATTGTCGAAGAGGGCATCCCTCTTTTCGAGGAGCCGGAGCGTCTGCCGGTCCCTGTCGCTCAAGGCCCCTCTCTTTCTGTAGCGGTCGAAAATGGACCCCAGATTCCTGTACGCATGGTAATGGCCGAGAAACCTCGATTTCCCATAGTCGCCCGCTGTTTTCGTAGAAATGAGGAATTGCCAGTCCGATGACTGCAAGAGGAAGAGCTCCCTCGCCATTTGTTTCAGCAACCGCTCGGAAGCTTCGTCATGTGCGGCCTTCCTCACCAGCCGCTCCATATCCCGCTCCGCCTCGTAGAGCCATCGCCACGTCCAGGCTGTCTCCTTGTTTTGCCAGATGAGATGAAGGCCGCCTTCCCCCCAGGACCCCTCAGGAAGGCCGATAGTGCCAAGAGGGACGACGTTCTCCAGGGCCGTTGAAGCCTTTTCTATTGTAACACAACTTTCATCAAACGCTGAAACGAGGGCGCCGAGCCACGCCGGCCCCTCGAACCACCAGTGGCCGAAAAGCTCGGCATCGAAGGGGAGGGTGAGTACGCCGGTCCTCCCTGTCTCCTGATGGTACCTGCTGAGCTTCTCCTGCACCAGACCCGCAAAATGGCGGGCGTGCTCCTGCACCCTCTCCCCGGCTTTGTCCGGCTCGTAAGCCTTCTTCGAGCCGAGGTCCGCCAGGCGGTCGGTGACCCGCCAGTACCGCAAGCCACCGGGGTTGCGCTTTTTATGGAATTCCAGATAATAGGGGTCTCCGGGGTAGCCCCGGCCGGCGCTCCACACTTGTTGGCTCGTATCCGTGTCGCGGGTGAAGAACGCGGTCTCGGAACCCGGCCGGCCTGTCCGGTGAATGGCGTAGAGACGCATGGATTCTTCTGTCGACGCCGGTTCTTGCGTGATCTCACCTGCCGGCAGCGGCACACGTGCGCCGCCTATCCGGTCCCGGTACATGCCGGGAGGACCCTGTGCAGCCCCTTCCGGGCTAAGCCCGCGGTCGACCTCGGCGGCGTAGCCGGCCGGGTTTTCCGGCTGCCCCAGGAGATGGCGGCCGTCAACAAAGAAATACTTCAGGTGGTGAGCCGCAAGGAAGGCTTCCAGGCCGCGGCGGCCGGCCGGCCGAGGCCGCCCTTCCGTGGGGACCGATTCGGGCCGGTAGGCGCACTCCGGAAGCCACATGCCCGCGGGTTCCCTGGAAAAGTGCTTTCTGTAGGTCGCCACCCCCTGTCCGATCTGGGCGTTGATGGAGCTGTCGAGACGAAGGAGGGGCAGATAGGCGTGGGTGGCGGCGGAGACAATAATCTCGATCTGCCCTTCCTCCTGGAACTGCCTGAAGGCTGCGAGCAGGTCCTGCCTGTACACGTCCCAGAAATCGGCGAGGCGCGACTCATAAAAGCGTTGCCATTGCGCGGCCAGAAACGCCATCTCACCCTCTCCCCGGTCCTCGAACGTGCGCCGGTCGCGCTCAGCCGCCTGTAGTTTCTCCCCCAGGTAACCCTGGAACTCGGACGTAAAGAGAGGGGAAGCCAGCATCTCACAGAGGACAGGGGTAATGCCCACGGTAAAGTGGGCGGACCGCTTCGTAGCGGAGAGCGACCCGAGCAGATTGAGGAGCGGTATGTAAGTCTCCGAGGCCGCTTCGCACAGCCAGTCGCTGCCGTGGGGCCATTTGCCGTGGGAGAGGACATACGGTAGGTGCGCGTGAAGCACTAAGACAACATATCCCTCGGGCATGATTATCCTTGTGTTTTCGTTTACTAAAAGTAGCACAAAGGGAATGGGGGGCGCAAGAAGAATGGGCTTTTAGCTCGGCCGGGCGCTTTCGGACGCAGGGTTCCTACCGCTTCCAGCCGATCGAGTATCTTCTTGCTTGGGATTTCCAATCCATTGGTCTATCCATGCTTTGCTTTTGGGCGGGTGCGTCGAACGCCGAAGTCCCTGCGTAGACGACCGGTGGCGTCGAGATTCGAGCGGGCCTCGCTGCCGCGTGTGTCGCTTTTAAGGAGGCCCTTAAAACATCGCTCCGCCTCATCCATCTTTCCCTGGCGGAGGAGACAAGCTCCCAGATTGAGCAGGGCGTCATCACCAATGATGGCTGGGTTGAAGCTGACCGATCGATCGTAGGAGTGGGCCCTGCCCATCTCCAAAAGCAGACGAAGGACCCCTTCCGCCTCCTCAAAGGAGCCATTGTCGAATTCTCGCTTCGCCCTGATCCAGAGGAGAGGCGCAGCCCTTGGAAACCACCGCTCACTCAGGTCGAGCAAAGTGTTCATCGTAATGCCCGGCGGCAATCGGTCTTCGGGCAGTTGCAGTAGACATTCGAGCAAGGGGGCGATCATGCTGCTGAAGGGAGTCCGGTGGTTCAAAACCGGGACGAGCTGTTCTGCCGCCTCAGCCACGACGGCCCAGCCTCGCTCGTCGTTTTCCAGGGCGAGGAGGGTCCTCCCATATTCGACGAGGTAATAGAACTGGCCCGGGCGATCGTGGAGTTCCAATTCGAGAAGACGTGCCCCGCGCTCCAGCTTCGATCGCAGCACAGCGGGCACATAGCCATCGTGGCGGAGAGTAATGGTCGAGGTGCCAACGCTCAGACCTTTACCCTTTGCAGTCTCGTGCACGGGCGGGACAAATTGGGGATGGCATCGGCCCCGGAAGCGAAGATCAGGGTCGAGCCGAAACAGTCTCAACTGCCACATCTGGGCGTAAAGGTCGAGCCTGTCGGACCTCACGAGGTCCTGTCTAATGACGTTGTAGGCCAGAACCTGGTCTGATTCCAGGGACCGGGTGAGTTCCTCGTCCGACACGGGAAGCAGTTCCTCGTCTGCATCAAGCCAGAGGGCCCATCGGCCCCGGGCCTGACCCAAGGTGAAGTTCCGTGCGGCAGAGAAATCGTCGCACCAGGGAAAGTGATGGACCTGCGCGCCGAATTGAGAAGCGATATCTGCAGTGGCGTCAGTGGAGCCGGTGTCGGTGACGATCACCTCGTCAGCGATGCCACCGATGGACTTGAGGGCCCGGGGAAGGTTCTGCTCTTCGTTCCTCGCAATCAGACAGACGCTCAGCCGTACCAAGAAGCTACCGTTTACGCGACTTCTTTTTGTGAACGAGGACTGCTGCTGCCACGCCTACCGCCGCGAAAGCGATTGAAGCTGGCTCTGGAACTGGAAAGACGCTACCGCCGTCTGCGTAGTTGGGCGCGGCCCACGCCGTGACGAGGCAGGCCGAGAGACAGGCTACCTGCAAAGCTTTCTTTGACTTTTTCCGATAGTGGCCTTTCATACGTCACCCCCTATGCAAATTTCAAAGATAATAAAACAAAAATATACGGCAGTCAAGCGGAACAATTCACCAGGTATTACAGGCGGGGTCGCACAACGGCCTCGACTTTTTATTACCTTTGCTTCCACAATTGCCACCGCAACTCTTCCATCAGAGAGGGCATGCGGGCCGCAGGGACGTGGCGCTCAGCCGCTCTTTGATGGGCCGGGCGGCGGCGGTATTTAAGCTCCGTCGGCGACCTGCCGAAAACATCACGGGGAGACGGGGGCAAGAAGCCAATGAATGTGTATCTGCTTTCCCAACATAGTCTGGGGGTCGGCCATCTGAGCAGGACCTCGCTTCTGGCTGGAGAAATAGCGCGGATACCCGGCGTCTCCGTGGTTCATATCTCGTGTGGTCCGTCGACGGGAATAATTCTGCCCACGCCGGGTGTGTCACTCGTCGAGCTTCCCCCCTTGATCGTCAGCGGTTTCTCTTCCACCGAGCTTGTGCCGACCGAGAGAGGCAAGACCAGGCAGGACGTGGAAAAAGAGCGGGTCCGCGTCGTAGAGGGCCTGATGGAGGAACGTCGTCCCGCTATGTTCATCACCGAGTTTTTCCCCTTCTCCCCTCATCGTCTGGACGGCACCGTCATGCCCATCCTCCGCGTCATAAAGGAGCGATATCCGGGGTGCGCAATCGTATGTTCAAGCAGGGACATACCCGTGTGCCACGGTGAGGTACTTCCGGCGGAAAAGGTTGCCTCCATTAGCTCTATCCTCAACACCTACTACGACCTGCTTCTGGTTCATTCCGACCCTGCTGTCCTGAGCCTCATCGATATACCGAAGTTGCGGGCTTTGAAACTCTCATGCCCCATCGTCTATACCGGCTATATCTGCGAAAGACGCAGTACCACGCCGCAACCTGCCGTGACGGGAGGGAGGAGAAAGATCATCGTCACGGTGGGCGGGGGGCGCGACGGTCATCACCTTATCGACTGCGCTATAAGGGTTGCCGTAAGGAAGAAAGAGTATTTGTTCGATATCGTGTGCGGCCCTTTCATGGAAAAAAGCGTGGTTGAAAAGATGAACCAACGTGTCGCACCTTCGGCAAACGCACGCGTGCACTGGTACGTACGCAACCTCAAGGAGACCATCGCCGGGTACGATCTAGTGATATGCAAAGGGGGCTACAACACGCTCATGGAGACGATCGTCCGCAGAAGAAGATGTATCTCCATCCCGAGGAAGGGCTCTTACGAACAGCGGAAACGGGTGAGGATCTTTTCCGCAAAGGGGCTGCTCACCACGGTCACAGAGACAAGGCTCACGGCGAAAGGTTTATCGAGACTGATCGACGAGGCGTTCTGCGGCGACCATAGGTCGGCCGTCCATATAAATACGGAGGGCCTAAAACATACGACCTCGATCATATGGGATTGGCTGTCATCACGGGCTGAAGGTGTGCCCGCCCCTCCGGCGCCGTCTCGTCACGCGCTTTAGAAGGGAGAAGGTCTTTTCGCGAGAGCGTTGCTTTTCTTCGCGCCATATCGCGACGGCAAATTGCAAAAATGGGCATCAGACATTAGAGTGTCTCTGAAGGCAGGATCGGGTACCTTACCAAGGAGGGTTTTCGGAACGGGAAGATCGGATCGGGAAGACGAAGAAAAGAAGAGTCATCCTCATATCGCTGCTCGTTATCACAATCACTTTTTGCCACTATTTTACGTACTTTCAGTATCTCTATTATTCCGAATACGTTGGCCTGGCTATTGGGGACCATACGGACCATGGGGGCCGTTCCCGTGGGAATAACCCATGAAGAAGCGGTTTTTGCTAAAACAGGACCACACGTGAAACCCGAAGAACTTGAGAGGAGCGCGGGTCAGTCTACCGATCTGGAAAAAGGCTTCACCCCGGAAGAGGTTCGAAGGCGGTTAGATCATTATGGCTTCAATGAAATAATCGAAAGGAAGCACAGCCGGGCCTTCTCCTTCATAAGAAAGTTCTGGGGGATCACCCCGTGGATGCTCGAACTGACGATCGGCCTCGAGTGGTTTCTGGGAAAACACTTCGAGGCATACGTGGTTGCGGGCCTCCTCGTCTTCAACGCGATTCTTGGTTTTATGCAGGAGGAGAAGGCAAATGGCGCGCTGGAGCTGTTGAAGCAGAAGCTGAAGGTCAACGCGCGGGTCAAGCGCAACGGCGCCTGGACGATGGTGCAGGCCGGGGAACTGGTCCCCGGCGACGTAGTGAGGCTGCGGGCAGGTGACTTTGTCCCTGCCGATGTGAACGTGGCTGAAGGCACGGCCAGTGTCGATCAATCCTCCCTTACCGGCGAATCGCAGGCGATCGAGAAGAAGAAGGACGAGGTGCTTTACGGCGGCTCCGTGGTCCGGCGAGGAGAGGTGACGGGAATTGTCATTGCCACGGGGACAAAGACCTATTTCGGGAAAACCGTTGAACTGGTGCAGGTAGCGAAGCCCAAGCTTCACATGGAGCAGGTGACGTCGCGGGTCGTGCGATGGCTGGTCGTCATCGTAAGCTCCTTCCTTTTGATCGCGTTCATTTTTACCGTGCTGAGGGGCATGAATCTCCTGGAGATCCTGCCCCTCGCGGTGGTGCTCATGGTGTCGGCCATACCCGTGGCGCTGCCCACCATGTTTACGATCAGCATGGCCCTCGGCTCCGTGCGGTTGATAAGGAAAGGGGTGCTCATAACCAGGTTGAGCGCCATCGAGGATGCCGCAACCATGACCATCCTGTGCGCGGACAAGACCGGAACGATTACGACGAACAGGCTCTCGGTGACGGAAGTCGTTCCGGCAGGAACGTTCAGCGAGAAGGATGTGATACTTTACGGAGCGCTTGCGTCAGAGGCGGCGGATCAGGACCCGATAGACATGGCGTTCATTTCGGCAGCAGCACAAACTACTATTTCCCTGCAGCCCTATGCACGGAAATCCTTTGTGCCCTTCGACGCGTCCACAAGAAGGACGGAGGCGACGTTAGAGAGGGACGGCAGGCAGTTTACGGCACTGAAAGGCGCCGTAAATACTATCGCTTCTCTTTGCAAAGAGGGAACGCAGGAAGTGTCGCGCCTTGCCGGCAAGATAGAAAATATGTCGTCCAAGGGTTACCGCACGCTGGCGGTGGCAGAGGGAGAATCGGGACGGGAGACACGGCTCGTAGGTATCGCCTTCCTTTATGATAAACCCAGGCCGGACTCTGCGCAGCTCATCGGCAAACTCAAGGGTCTGGGGCTCGACATAAAAATGCTTACCGGCGACGCCCTTCCCATCGCCAGGGAGATTGCCCGACAACTTGGCCTTGGCGATAGGGTGACAAGGATCGCGGACCTGAAACAAAGCAGCGGGGAGCAGATACTCAGGCGGGTGCAGGAAAGTGACGGGTTTGCCGAGATTTACCCTGAGGACAAGTACCTGATCGTCGAAAACCTCCAGAAGGTAAACCAGATAGTGGGTATGACAGGTGACGGGGTAAACGATGCCCCGGCCCTGCGGCAGGCAGAGGTGGGCATTGCCGTGAGCAGCGCAACCGATGTGGCGAAGAAGGCCGCGGGCGCAGTGCTCACCACGGAGGGGTTGGAAGGCATAGTGGACCTTGTGACGATAGGGAGGGCGACCTACCAGCGAATCATCACCTGGATCCTGAACAAGATCATCAAGACCTTTCAGATCACGGTCTTCGTGGTCCTCGCCTTCCTTCTTACCGGGCACTACGTCATATCGGCCCTCCACATGATCCTCCTCCTTTTTCTGACGGATTTCGTCACCCTCTCGCTGTCGACGGACAATGTGCGTGTTTCTGCGCGACCCGATAACTGGGACATCACGGGCCTGGTGAAGGTAGCCCTGTTTCTCGGGATTCTTGTGATCGCAGAGCTGATGCTTTTCATCTATCTGGGCTCATCTTATTTTTCTTTTTTTGCAGACGTCCCCCGGCAGCAGACGTTCACCTTCGAGATGCTCATCTACGTAGAATTGCTGGATGTGTTGATCATCAGGGAGAGAAGACGCTTCTGGAATTCGAGGCCGAGCACGTTTCTCCTCCTCGCCATTGCTGCCGACCTCCTTCTCGTGTTCTTCCTGTCGACGGCCGGCATCCCGGGTATCGCGCCGGTAGGGTTAGCGCCGGCTATTAGCGTGCCCATCCTGGCGTTTCTTCTCGTTTTTCTGGTAAACGATCCCATCAAGGCACTCCTGGTAAGAAGGTTCTGGGCGCGGGTCTGATGAAGCAAAACCGCCTTTAGGGGAGGAAGGCGGAAAGCAGAACGCCCAGGATACCGGCGAGGAAAATACCATCGAAGGTGTCGGCTCCGGCAATAGAGGGACCCCACTTGGGTTGAGAGGCCGGGCCGCCGGCAGTACACGCGGCCCGGCCCTCGCCGGTTAAACCTCCCTGCGAGGCGGTCTACCCTTTAAGGACGAGGTAGAAGGTGTTCCGGCCCCGCTGTATGAGGAGAAGCGCCTGTCCTTTGTCCGCTGATTGAGCGATCCTCGCTTTCATGTCTTCCACGCCTTTCACCGGTTGACGGTTTACTTCGAGGATGATATCGCCTGTGTGAAGGGAGGCCTCTTCGGCCGGGCTTCCCGGCCGGACGCCGGCGACGACAACCCCCTGGTCAGGCCGAAGACCCGCCTCAGCCGCAGCCTCAGGGCTCAGATCCTGGAGTTGGAGGCCCCATTTACCCTGGGGGGTCTCGTCGCCGGCCTTTCCCGCGGCAGCCTCCCGGGCCTCGAGGGTGGCGATCTTTACGTTCAGGGTCGTCTCCTTCCCATCCCTTATGAGCCGGAGAGGAACCTCCTTGCCTACAGGCAGCAAGGCGACAAGGGTCGCCAGCTCATGACTGTCCGCAATCTCTTTCTTATCGCACGCCACAATAACATCCCCGCGCTTCACGCCCGCCTTTTCCGCGGGGCTTCCCTGGACCACCTCGCTCACGAGGGCGCCTTTTTTGCTCTTGAGGTTGAGGGATGCGGCCAGGTCGTCCGTGATGTTCTGAATATTGACGCCCAGAAAGCCCCGTGTGACGCTGCCTTTTGCAACCAGTTCAGGCAGGAGCGTTTTCGCGGTATTAACGGGCACGGCGAATCCTATGCCCTGTCCGTTGGCCATAATAGCCGTGGCAATACCTACCACTTCGCCGCTCATATTAAAAAGGGGACCACCGGAGTTTCCAGGATTGATAGGCGCATCCGTTTGAATGAAATCGTCGTATGGGCCGGCGCCGATGATCCTGCCTTTCGCGCTCACGATACCACAGGTGACCGTGTTGGTGAGGCCGAAGGGATTGCCCACTGCAAGGACCCACTCTCCCACGCGGAGCGCTTCAGAGTCGCCCAGTTTTGCCGCCGAGAACCGCCCTTTCCCCTCGATCCTGATGACGGCGAGGTCCGTCTTGGGATCGCGGCCTATGAGACGAGCCTTGTATTCCCGCTTATCGTTCAGGGTGACGGTAATCTCCTGAGCCCCATCCACGACATGATTATTGGTGAGGATGGTGCCATCCCCGTCGATGATGACGCCCGACCCGGCCCCGTGGCTCCTGAACTGATGGGGTTGCTGGGGCATATCGCCAAAAAACCGTTTGAACATCTCGCCGAAGGGGCCATCCTCCCACTGAGGCATGGAGGGAAGCTGGGTCTTTTCAACCTTGGTTATCTTGACATTGACTACCGTTGGTCCAACCGCCTCTGCAAGGTCGGCGAAAGACGGAGGCCCGCCGCCCGGCGCTGCCGCGGGATGGGGGTTCGCGTAGACGTGCGTGGCAAAGCCGGCCGATGAAGCAATGAGCATGCCCCCGACCAGCAATACCACCGCCCCCGCAAATAATGCAGGGTATCTGAAACGCTTTTTTGACAAAGAATTTTTTAGCTTATCCATTCTCACCGTCCTCCTTTTCGGATAGTTGGCGAACCGGCCCGAGCCACGAAGGTCCGCTTTATCGAAAGATAGTATACACGAAGAAGATTAAAATTAAATTAGGGGAAGATTAGAATTTTCTCATATCAGCCACCACCCGTATGCCTGTTTTGCCGTGAGAAAAAACGGTCGGGCGGTTACGGTTTTGCGGTGTCTTCCGGGGGTTCCGGCAGGGGAAGGTATATCTTAAAAACGCTTCCCCTGCCGGGCTCGCTTTCGACTTCGGTCCGCCCCTCGTGGGCCTCGGCAATCGATTTGACTATGGAGAGCCCCAGACCTGAGCCCCCCTGGGCCTGGGAGCGGGCATCGGCCGACCGATAAAACCGCTGGAATACCCTTTGTTGTTCTTCGGGGGGAATGCCTATCCCGGTGTCCTCCACGCCGAGGACCGCAAAAAGGTCGCTTCGCGTAACCGTAACCCGCACCGTTCCGTTCGCCGGGGTATATTTTATGGCATTATCCACAAGGTTGAAAAGAAGGCGCCTGAGGTGCACAAGGTCTCCGGAGACTTCAAGGGGTTCTATCCGCCCGAGGGTGAGAGTGACCGCTTTTGCCGCCGCGGCCGGACCGAGTCGATTCAAGACTTCTTCCGCAACGAGCACGAGGTCGACGGGCGCCCGGTCCATCTTGAGCATACCCGCATCGGAGCGCGCCAGGAGAAGGAGCCCTTCCACCAGGACCGATATCCTCTGTATCTCCTCCAGGCTGCTCTTCAGCACGTCCGTATACTCGTCGGGGCTCCTCTTTGAGCGAAGCGCCACCTCTATCTCGCCGCGCAAAATGGTGAGGGGCGTCTGCAGCTCATGGGAAGCATCCGCGGTAAACTGTCGCATCTCGGTGAAGGCGCTTTCCAGCCGACCAAACATTTCATTAAGGGTATCAGCCAGCCTGTCCAGCTCGTCGTTCGCCCCCGTCTTCTCCAATCGCGCGTGGAGCTGACCCACCTTGATCTTTCGCGCAGTCTGCGTCATCCTGTCGACGGGGATCAGGGCACGATGGGCGAAAAACCACCCGCCCCCGCCCGCAAGGGCCAGGGCGAGGGGGAAAAGGGCAGCCATAATAAGGAGAAAGTTGGACAGGGTTCTGGAAAGGCTCATCTGTGACATGCCTACGCGGACCACGGCAATCACCCCGCCCGAGTCTATGACGGGCCAGGTGAGGACCCTGATCGGATACGGACCTGCATCCTTGGTGGTTTCAAAGGTTGCTATGCCTCTCAGGGCGGCTTCCCTCGCCTGCGGGCTCAGACGGGGGGCGGCCGATTCGTGTGGTTCACTCCTGATGCCCGCCCGCGGGTCGAGCCATTCGAAATAAGGGGTCATGGGGACAAAGCCGAAAAAACGGCGGAAAACCTCGTCCACGTCCGGCGGGAAGTGGCGGCGGTTTTCGGCCACACTCCTCTCGGCGAGGGCCTCTGCGACGCTGCGGAGGGCTGAATCCGTCTCTCTGTGGAGCGTATAGCTCACGAGCAGGTAAGCGGTAAGTCCGAGGATCAGGAACGTGAGGGCGAGAAGACCGGAGAACCAGAGGGTAAGGCGGGTCCTGATAGAGCGGATAAACACTCACTCCACCTTGATCACGTAGCCCACGCCGCGCACCGTATGAATCAGTTTTGCATCCGGGTCGGTATCGATCTTCTTCCGCAGGTAGTTGACATAGACATCGACTACGTTCGTCCCCGTATCAAAATCATAATTCCAGACGTGTTCGACGATCATGGTGCGGGAAACAACCCGGCTCGTATTCCTCATGAGGTACTCGAGAAGGGCGAATTCCTTCACGGTGAGGTCGATCTTGCGCGTCCCCCTCATCACCGTGCGGCGGACAGGATCGAGGACGAGGTCGGCGAGGCGAAGCACCACGTTGTCGAGGTTGGTGGGGCGGCGCAGGAGGGCCCTTACTCTTGCGAGGAGCTCCTCGAAGGCAAAAGGTTTGGTGAGATAGTCGTCGGCGCCCAGGTCGAGACCGAGGACTTTGTCTTCAATGGTAGCCCTTACCGTAAGAAGAAGGACGGGGGTCGCCACCTCCTGTTCCCGGAGCCTTTTCAGCACGGCAAAACCGTCGAGCTTCGGGATGTAAATATCGAGGATGACAAGGTCATAGCTATTGCCTGTTGCCATATATAAGCCGTCCTCTCCGTTGTGGACGAGATCGACCGCATAACCCTCCTCCTGCAGCCCTTTTTTCAAGAAATTGGCCAGTTTCTTTTCATCTTCGACAATGAGGATCTTCATGTCTCTTATTTCCCGGAAAGGCCGTCCTTTTAGGGGCTCCCCCGGGGGGACAAGTAGTGCCGCACAGGGGGAGTCCGCAATATCCGCATTTATTGTGATACCACAGGTACTGGAAAACTTCAACGCCGCGGCAGAACAGGGCTCACGCAGTTGGAAAACGGCGGCGATGACTTCCCGCATGCGCCAAAAGGACCTTCAATTTCCGGCCGGCTCGGGCTTTCCCCTGTCTCGGCCGTCGCCGCCACGGGCAGGGTGATAAAAAATGTCGTGCCGCAACCTACTTTGCTTTCGACACTGATGCTGCCATTGTGCCCTTCCACAATTTTCTTGACGATGGCGAGTCCCAGCTCCACTCGCCTCGTCGAGGAATTGAGTACCCAACATGTTGGGCATCACGTTGTCGGAAACAACAACGGAAACGTCGTTCCCCTTGAGCATGTCGAGCGCGTCCGGACCATTTGTAGCCGTGAGGACCACGATGTCGTCATCGATGATTGCACAAAAGAGACAATTCCTAATGATGGCTCGTCGTTGTCTGTGCCCCGGCGGATGAACTTTTGCCGCCGGCTGCTGCTGCCACTGCCGCGGTTGCTGCTGCAGCAATGCCTGCCCCTAACGCTATCGTCCCGGCACCTATCCCGGCCGCCGCACCTATCCCGGCCGCCGCACCTGCACCGGCGCCCGCTCCGGCCGCTCTTGTTCCCGCACCTGCACCGGCGCCCGTACTGCTGCTGCCGGCCGCACCTGCACCGGCGCCCGTACTGCTGCTGCCGGCCGCACCTGCACCTTGTGCAAACAGACGAAAAGGGATCACCAACCCAAGGAGCAGAACGAGAAAACAACTGATAATTCTTCCCATACCGCCTCCATCCCTACCACATTCCGTACCATGAGGCATACTCCCGTAATCAATAGAGAAATTAGTCTTGCATTGGGGTGTTTGCCTTGTCAAGGGTTTTTTGAGGTACTCGGCACTTCTTCCCACTCTCTTTACGTTAGGGGGGGAGGTGCTGAAAGGCAGAGGTTTGAAGCCCCTGCCTTTCAGCTAGGGGAGGAAACAACGGGGAAAATATGACACTCGCCATGTCATACGGATGCCCTCGTGAATGACGGCCCGGTTTGCGCCGCCACGGTGCGAAGATCGTGGACTCTCTTCATCCAGCCTTTCATATACCGCGCGTATCTCGCCGGTTTTAAGTGGGAGAGGCGGGCGTACCGCTGTGTGCGGAGCCGCAGGTACGTGTCCGTGTCGCCTCCCGATGATTGCAGCATTTTCTTCGCCGCCTGGGGGCTGTTCATATAGGTATCGAAGTGGACAAGCGCAAGTCCCGCCGGCAGGTTCCCGCTGCCTGACTCGTCCCATATTTTCCGGTAGATCGCCTCTGCCTCAGTCCGCGACATGTGCCGCACGTCCCCGTGGTAGCCGAACCTGGCGGCGGTAGCCTGAAGGATCCCATATCTGGACGACTCCTTGCCCGCGTCGCTCGCCACGTAGCGGCTTCCTTCATGCTCAAGGACAAAGCGGAGCGCCTCCTTCATGGCAGCGTTGCCCGCCGCGCCGTTCCCGCTGCCTGACCGGCCCAACGGGGGGTCCATGACCCGCGGCGGGGCGGAAGCCGAAGCAGGCTGCTTCGCCGCCGGTTGCCCGCTGAGCTGCGCGACCTGTTCCATCAGGACGCTGAGGAATGTGACTGCCCGGCCGGCCGGTCCACTCGCTTGCGGGTCGATGGCAGGGAGCGAGATCTCCGCCCCGTCGGAGTCCTGAAGTGGAAACGGAGAAAATCCAACTAGGCTAATCATGCGGCTCCTCATCCGAAGGTGATATTCATGTACGTACCTTATGGTTATCTGCAATCACCGTGCCAGGTAAGCCGGCCACCCGCTGCGGCTGTTTTCAGAGGATCATGCATCCACCTGCCGGCTTGCTTGTGGCAAGCTTGACGGTGCGGGTGTCAGAAAAATGTCATGCGTGCCCTTTCCCTCAAGGACCCCTCTCAAAAACCGCAGCTCTCAAAAAGCGATTGGCCGGGGTGAAATTTTCTGGTATACTATAATAGATTGGCTTCATATGTAGTTGTTCCAACGGTATTGCCGATACCCCGTCAACCGACTAAGGAGTTTCATATGCCGACGAAAGACCGGTTCAGCCTTTCCGCATGGGTGGAAGAGTCCATCAGGGACTTTGCGAAATCACCGGCGAATAACCTCGGCGGTACGCACGATGAACCCGCCTTCGACGTGCCCCTCGTCGGCTTTTCAAGCGGCGACGACCCCCTCTATGCCGAGTTCAAGACGCTTATAGGCCCTTTTCACTGGACACCGACGGAGGCGTTTACCCAGGCCTTTCCCGATGTCTGGATTACACCCGAGCAGCTCACCGTCATCACCTGGATACTGCCTCAGACACGGGCGACGAAAGCCGACAACAGGAAGGAAACGGTCAACGCTTCCGAACGCTGGTTCCGGTCAAGGAAGTTTGGGGAAGAGTTCAACGTGAAGCTGCGGGATTACCTGGTCTCCAGGCTGAGTGACGCGGGTTATCAGGCCCTGGCCCCGCAAAACCTGTCGTCCTTTAGCATGAAGATGTCAGAGCGATACGGCTTGGCCTCTACGTGGTCGGAGCGGCATGCGGCCTACGCGGCAGGTCTCGGCACCTTCGGCCTGTGCGACGGCCTCATCACCCCGGTCGGCAAGGCCATGCGCTGCGGTTCGGTCGTAGCGCGCCTTTCCATCCCGGCCACGCCAAGGCCCTATAACGACCCCCACGCATACTGCCTCTTTTTTTCCCAGGGGGGCGCGTGCGGCAAATGCATGGGCCGCTGTCCTGCTGGCGCTATCACCGCTCAGGGACACGACAAGGGGAAGTGTAAGGGGTACGTCGACACCGTGGAGCGGACGCATGCATTGGAAGCCTACGGGTTAGAGGCGTATGGCTGCGGCCTCTGCCAGACGAAAGTCCCGTGCGAATCCCGCATACCCTCGACAAAAACGAAAGGCGACCCGCTTATGATCGCCTGATCACGCCGGCGGCAGCAAGTCATCCGGCATGTATGGCGCCGTCAGGGCCGCTCACCAGCGCTGCCATCGGTGCGAGGGAGGCGCGGCGGTCAGAATATCTTTACGCGCCCGTACCGGCCGTCGTAGCCCGGACTGATGCGGACGAGTCCCTGTCGCACCTTCTGTATGCCTTCCGCGACAAGCGGCATCGAGGCGGCGGCGATGTCGGCCGGCGGCGTCTCTAAAAGCACCCTGAGCTCGCTGCCCAGCGAAGCGAGGAGCTTCATGTACGCCTCCTGCACGGTCTTGCTCGCGGCGCCCATACCCATAACCTCCGCGAGTACTTCGGCAAGGGGGATCGCCGGCCAATAGGGGAGCGTTGCGGCCTGCCCGGACCCGCACGCCCTATCGGCCAAAAGCTCGACGCGGTGGGCGACGCCCATAGTGAGCTTCTTCCCGCAGGCGGGGCAGAGGTAGTTATGGGCGATCGTCTCCTCCGGCGAGCAGCACACGGCGCATTGCCGGTGGCCGTCGTAGTGGTACTTCCCCTCTTCCGGGAAGAATTCTACGGTGCCGAGGAGGCCGCGGTGCGTCTTGATCGCCTCGGTGATCGCGGAAAAGGAGACGTCCGTCTCGAAGATGGTCGCCTCCCTTCCCATTTTGGCCGGAGAATGGGCATCGGAGTAAGAAAGAAGGGCGAGGCGGTCGAGCGCGGCGACGCGCCGGTTCATGGGCGGATCGGAGGAGAGGCCCGTTTCCAGGGCATGGATGTGCGGCGTCAGCTCGCCGAAGCACTCTTCCAGTGAATCGAACCCGGATGCCGCGCCAAATACCGAGAAATGCGGCGTCCAGGCGTGCGCCGGGACCAGCATGGCCGCAGGCTCGATGTCAAGGACCATCCTGAGTAGCGCCTCCGCGTCGAGCCCCAGGATGGGCCTGCCGTCGGATGCGACGTTGCCTATCTTCGAAAGCGCAAGGCCCAGCCGCGCCGCGGCCCCCATGTCAGGCGCGAAGATGAGGCAATGGACCTTCCGAGTCCTGCCGCTTTTGCGGTAAATACAGCTTATCTCGGCGGAAAGGAGGAAAAAGACCTCGTGTTTGCACGAGTCGGGCACGCCGGCCCCCCTGTGCTCCTCTTTGAGCTGAAAAAGCCCGTTGCCCGCGGGATCGAGCTTCTCCTCAAGCTCGCCCCTCCATGCGGGATGAGTGAAATCGCCCGTTCCGACGACGGTGATGCCTTTGAGCTGTGCCCACTTCCAAAGGACTTCCGGCGCCATCTGCGGGCTCGTTGCCCTGGAGTAACGTGAATGGATATGCAAATCGGCAATGATCGACACGACGGAGTATAGCAGAATTCAGATCGTCCGGGAAAGTAAAATAGACGGCACGCCGTACCGCGCCGCGTCCGTTCCGGTCGCCCCCGGTCATCCCTTCTTGAAATTGCTTTGCAAAACGCTTAGAGTGAGTGCGTGAAGAAAGAAAATGTGATAATCCTTCTTATCGTTACCTTTGTCGCCGGTTTTCTGGCAGGAGCGGTTGGTGGCATAAAGTTCTATAGCCGCGAGCACGGCAAAAACGCCACAAGCATGCGGGCCGAAGCCGCTCCCCGCGTCTTCGACACGGATGAGGCGGCCAGGCTGGAGACCGCCGTCCGGAAGGACCCTCAAAACGCCCAAGCCCTCATCGCCCTCGGCAACCTTTATTTTGATGCGAACCAGTGCCCGAAGGCAATCGACGCGTACCTGCGGGCGCTTGCCATCGATCCGAAGAACCCCGACGTCCGTACCGATCTCGGCATCATGTACAGGGCCGTCAACGATTATGACCGCGCAGTGCGGGAGTTCCGGGAGGCTGCCCGGCTCGACCCCACCCATAAAAACAGCAGGTTCAACCTCGGCGTAGTGCTCCAGCATGACAAAAAGGATGTGGACGGGGCGATTGCCGCATGGGAGGACTTTTTGAAAGTCGAGCCTGCGGGGGAGCGGGCCGAGATGGCCAGAGCCGAGGTCCAGCAGTTGAAGGCGCTCGCGAAATAGAACAGAGAATTTTTCAAAAAAGGTGCGGACCCTTTTGGAGGAAGAGCATATCTCTTACAACAAGATGATGCGCGAGTCCGTCACCTTGCGGGCTGCCCCGGGGAAGCGAAGCTTCCTGTGAAGTAAGGGTCGAAGGCTGTTAGTTAAGCACTCTTTTGGCCGAGGAGTTCTCTGTACCTATCCGGCTTATAGCCGGTTACAACGTCCCTCCCGATCTTTACTACGGGAAAACCCCCTGCTCCGATATCACGCATATCTCTATCGATACTCTGCTGCGTTCTATCGTCGGCGAGGTCGTAGTCGGTGTACTCGTAGGCCACGCCCTGTTCCTCAAAGTATCTCTTGGCTTTACTGCACCAGGGACAGGTGCTAAGAGAATACATTGTCACGTTTTTCATTGAAAACTCCTTTTTGATTGCCGAACCTGACGAATACCGGAGGCAACTGCAAGCCCGGCCGATCGAGTTTCCCTATCACTTCGACAGGACCGAAGACATCTATTGTTTCGAAAGCGTCAAAAAAATAACGTTGAATCTCACGCACTCCTCACTTTTCCGGCTCGCTACCGTCTAGAGTAAGCGGCTCCCCGCGCACCTCATGACGCGGGCTCGATCTCACGGTCTGCGCATCGGCCTTGAGGGCGGGGATCATCAGCCGATCTGCACGGTAAGCATCGAGACCGACCCTCCATCAAGGCCGTCCACAGGGAAGGTCAGGTCGTCTCCTTCCCTCCTCAGGGCACATAGGTAGAGCAAGGGCAGATAGTGATCCGGCGTAGGAACGGATAGGATCGCTTCGCGGCCCAGGGATTCGTAGTCGATCAGCGGACCGTCTTCTCCGGACATCAGGAACTTACGGACGCGCTCCTCAAAGTTCACTGCCCAATCAAAGGCCACCACATCCCGTTGGCCCCACGCATAGGCTTGCAGGTTATGGACCACGTTGCCGCTCCCTATGACGAGGACCCCTTCATCGCGCAAGGGTGCGAGCATCTTTCCTATCTCGTAGTGGAATGAAGGGGGTTTTGTCCCGTCTATGCTGAGCTGCACCACGGGGACATCGGCCCTCGGAAAGACATGACAAAGGACCGACCAGGTACCGTGATCGAGGCCCCATCGATCGTCACGGCCCACTGCAACGGATGTAAGCAAATCCTGAACACGAGCGGCAAGATCGGGGCTCCCCAATGCCGGGTATTGCACGTCATAGAGTTCCTCGGGGAAGCCGCCGAAGTCGTGGATGGTCCGGGGTCGGCTCATTGCAGTGACAAGGGTAGCCTGGATATACCAGTGGGCCGACAATGACAGCACCGCTCTCGGCCGGGGAATCCTCGCGCCGATGGCGTTCCATTGATCTGTCCATCCATTGTGCTCAAGGGCATTCATTGGATTGCCGTGACCGAAAAACATGGCGGGCATGGGCCTTTGGGTACTCATACTCACAACCTCCCCAAGGTGAGCGTGAAGGGTTCAAGAGTTTTCTCGCCTCCTGCTTTTATACGCCACATCGGCTCATGAGGCAAGAGAAATTCTTGACCCATTGGAACAGAGTTACTGCATTTTCTTGACAGGTACATAGTACAACGGAAACCCGCTTACCTGTGACTTCCGTTCCGGCCTCGAATACGCATACGCTTCGCACAATCTCCTCGAATTCTCGGGGCACGGCCCGCCGGTAGACAGCGGGCCGGCAGCAACGCGCAGCGGCCGGACGGAACAGGGGGGGAAAGCCATGTAACGGAATGCGGGTAGGTCTATTTTCAGGAGAAAGAAACGAGTTGTCCTTTTATACAAAACTACAAGACTTGAAACGGTAATCTTCAAGGCAGTAAATGAAAAAGGCAGGGCTATTTGCTGACCCTGCCCGCGATGCTTGGTGCATGACGCCTTACTTCTTGAACCTTCTCCTTACAGCCGCAAGACCTACAAGGCCGGGAGCGAAAAGCAGAAGCGCGCCGGGAAGAGGAACCGGGGGAGGATCCGAAACCATGCCCAGTATCTGGAACGAATTCGAATTGGTCCCGTGAGAGGAGACACCACCACCGGTAGAGGAGAGGTCGGGAAGGATGACACCGTTGGCATAACCATAATAACTCTCCCACGCCCGTGATTGCCCATTATTGATGTCCCAGTAAACGAGGCCGCCTGACTTTGTTGTTGTTCCATCCTGCAGCGTTAGCCAGTACGTGCCCGGCCCCAGCGTCACGTTCATCGAAAATGTGGACTGGTATATAGAATAACCGACGATTTTCCGCCTCCCTCCTCACTCACGGTCGGCCTCGTAGGGATCAATAGCGCAAATGGTAAATCGTTGGCCTAGGCGCCGAAATTGCCCCTCACGCTCACTCCTTTTTTCCCTCGACTATTGCGGCCTTCGGATAACTGTCCATATGGCTGTTCATTGCCTTGCCCAGCCAGGCGATGGTTTTGCCCAGATCCTCCATGTTCCGCAAACCCTCTTCATCATGCGCGACCTCACCCTTCTCCAGGCCGAATCCGAGGTTCCAGTACGTTGATCCGGGGATGATGGCCCCGGACATCAGGAACATATGGTTAATGGTGTCGAAGGCGTGCGTACCCCCGCCCCGCCGCACCGCGACCACTGCCGCCCCAATCTTTCCCCTGAGCAATCCGTCATTGGCCACGCCGACCAAGCCGGCGCGGTCGAGGAGCGCTTTCATCTCGGCGCTCACGTCCGTGAAGTAGGTCGGAGTTCCGAGGATTATGGCATGGGCGGCAAGCATCTTCTCCAGGCAGTCGTTGAAGACGTCCGTCTTTACGCTGCACCGGCCATCCTTCGTGTCGAAACACCGGTAACACGCCGTGCATCCCTTGATCTTCTTTCCGCCAAGCTGGATGAATTCCGTGTCCCAGCCTGCGCCCGACAGCGGCTCGAGCACCTTCCTGAGCAGGATCTCCGTGTTCCCTCCCTTGCGCGGACTTCCATTTATGGCTACAGCTTTCATGCTTCCTCCTCATAAATGTAGGGTAATTGCCCTGTTCTCGGGGCAGACCGCCCGGACAGGGGGTTGAGAATGACCATATATGGGAGACTATACCACTTTCCGCGCACTCTCTCTATCGATCATGGCGCAAAGAAGCGGGCAAACGGCTGCGGCAAGTCCGGCTTTTTTCGATCTTTAAGCACAGAGAGATAATTTCCCCTACGAGATAGCCTTTTTCGGTTGAATCCTGTATGATGTGGTGACCGGGGCATGGTGCGCGGGTCTATAGTGCATGTTCACACAAACTATCAGGAGGGAAGCTATGATTTACGTAGTTGTCTCCGTACGCGTGAAGGCAAGCAAGCTGCCAGAGTTCCTGGGGTTATTCGGATCGGTCGCACCCCTCGTAAGAAAGGAGAAAGGCTGCGTCCAGTATGTGGCCGCAACGGATTTCGACAGCGGTCTGCCGCCGCAGGTCTTCGATAAGAACGTGGTCACGATCCTGGAAAAGTGGGAGAGCCTCGACGTGCTCCGGAACCATCTTGCAGCTCCCCACATGGCGGCATACTTTGAAAAGGAAAAGGGTCTGACAGAGAGTAGCTCCATCAAGATTCTGAGAGAGGCGTAGCGTTCAGCGGCAATCGATGGAAGGCGTGCTGCTATACCTCTCCAGGTGTCCCGGACCTGCGCGAAACACCCTCCCATGACCGATCTCTTCCGTCCCTTCGGCCCGCTCCTCTACGCCCGCTTCATCAGGCGTCCCAACCGCTTCCTCGTCGAGTGCGACCATGAGGGGCGTCTGATCCGCGCGTTCCTCCCCAACCCGGGGAGGCTGCAGGAGCTTCTCCTCCCGGACAGCCGCCTCTATATCGTCGAAGAAGAGGCAAGCGGCCGGGCAACGCGGTTTACGGTGGTGGGTGTCGTCCGCGACGATTCCGACTGCCCCATCATGCTCCATACGGGGAAGACTAACGGCGCGGCGCGCCACCTCCTGGAAAAACGGCTCGTCCCCGGCCTTGAGGACGCATCCGTCGTGAGGCAGGAGGTAACCGTCGGCCGCAGCAGGTTCGATTTTCTCCTCCGCGACGGACACGGCGACATACTTCTCGAAGTCAAGTCGTGCACGCTTTTCGCAACGAGCGTCGCCATGTTCCCGGACGCGGTCACGGCCCGGGGGACCAGGCATCTCGAAGAGCTGGCGTCGCTTGCGGGAAAAGGGATGAGGGCGGCGGTCCTTTTCATCGTCCACGGGCCTTTCCCCGATACCTTCATGCCCGACTATCATACGGACCTGCGCTTTGCCCGCACGCTGCTGCGCGTGCGGGGATCGGTGCGCATTATCCCCATCGCAGTGCGTTGGATGCCCGATCTTTCCCTCTCCAACCACGCGGCCCTCCTTGATATCCCCTGGTCCTACGTCGAGAGGGAGGCTCAGGACAGGGGGAGCTACATCCTCGTCCTCTCCCTTGCGGAAGACCGCTTCCTCGATGTCGGCAGGGCGGGCTGTCTCTTTTTCAGGAAGGGCTTCTACCTCTATCCGGGCTCGGCGATGGCGAACCTGACGGCGAGGATGGAGAGGCATGTGCGCAAGCGCAAGCGGTTTCACTGGCATATCGATTGGTTAAGGTCGGTGGCCGTTGTCCATGCCATCCTCCCTATCCGCTCCTCCGAGAGGCTCGAATGCACCATCGCCCAAGGTCTGCGCGCTCATGCGGCATGGTCGATACCGGGGTTCGGCTGCACGGACTGCGGCTGCGACTCGCACCTCTTCGGCCGCCCTGACGATCCCCTCCGGTCAGCCTGGTTCCAGGGGCTCCTTCTTTCGCTCCGGATGGACAGATACGGCGGGCCGGACGCCCCGTAGAGCGGCCCCGGCTGAACACCTTCGCGCACCGGGTCTCCGGCGCCGATGGCAACGGGATACCGGGCGGGGGCAGCGTTTCACCTTCGGCCTTTCCTGGATTCATACTCAGGTACAGCTTATACAAACAACGCCTCACCATCGGCTGCGTCCGATCCTGGATGAAACCGGCACTGGGGTGACTCGCATGTTACACGTTTTCAGGCGTAAATCCGTACTTTTGAATACAAACCCATCTCACCGCTTCGCAGGACGCGGCGCGACAAAGCTACGCGCGAAAGGCGCCCGGCCGGCACAGGCGCGCCGCCACCGCTGCCGCGAGGAAGAGGAAGCAGAGCACCACGAACCAGTCTCCATACCTCACGTACGGAGTTTCTCCTTTCCTGAGGCAGAAATTGCCGCTCAGCACATCCTCCTTAAATAGGCCCGTCTTTGCGCATGTTCGCCCCCGAGGGTCAATAACCGCGCTGATGCCCGTGTTTGCCGCCCGCAGCACGTAGCGGTCCGTCTCTATCGCTCTGAAGACGTAGGATGAGAAGTGCTGGTAAGGCGCCGACGAGTTGCCGAACCACGCGTCGTTGGTGATGTTGACCAGCACCTCCGCGCCCCTTCTTACCGTGTCGTTCGTGATGGAGGGAAAGACGCCTTCGTAGCAGATGAGCATGCCGATTTTTCCGACATCGGTTATCATGGGATCATGGGAGGGTCCGGGGAAAAAATCGCCCGCGGCAACACTGATCTGCTCCAGGAATGGAAAATAGTCGGCCAATGGCGTATATTCACCGAAAGGCACAAGATGGTTCTTACGGTACTCTGCGACGATCTCCCCTCTCCGCCCGATGACGTAGGCAGAGTTGTAGTACCTGCCCCGGCTGTCCCTTGCTATGGTGCCGAGGAGGAGATCGTTCGAGAGGGCCGCGGGAAGGGTGCGCAGGGCGCGGCTGGCCCCATCCTGGAGAAAGATGAAAGGCATTGCAGTCTCCGGCCATATGACCAGGTCGGATGCGCGTGAGCGGGCAAGGGTAAGGGCGGAATAGGTCCGGATGGTGGCCGCCTTGTATGCTTCGTCGAATTTGATGTCCTGGCGGATATTACCTTGAATGATGGAGACCCTCAACGTGCCTTTGACCGGCTCCCTTAACCGATGAAAACCGAAGACCAGGCAGGCGGCAAGCAGGCAGACGATGAAAGAGCCGTAGACAAGAGGGAAGCGCTTTTTCGCGAGGGCGTTATAGATCAGGCAGTTTACCCCGACGATGAGAAAAGAGAGAAAATAGGTGCCTGTAACGAACGCCACCTGAATAAGAGGCAGAAAGTTATACTGCGAATGGGCGAGGAACGACCAAGGAAAGCCCGACAGAAGAACGCCCCTGAGGTATTCCAGGAGCACCCAGGCAGGGGGGGCGCTGAGGAAGAGGGGAATATGGAGGCGCTCGTGAAGAAAGGAGATGAGCCAGGTGAAGCAGGCGGTGAAGAGAGAAAGGTAGAGTACAAAAAGGCATAGCGTTACTAAGCTGAAGGGCATACTTATCCCGCCGAAGGTGTTCATGGCGAAAACCACCCAGTAGATAAGGCCCGTGTAAGAGACGATGCCGGCGGTGAAGCCTGTGAGAAAATTAAGGCGGTTCTTGCCGGGTTTAAGCGCGAAGAAGAGGGGGACGAGGGCGATGTACGCAAGGTAGAATTGAGACACGGGCGGCTGGCAGACTACAAGGAGCACACCCGCGAGGAAGGCGAGCCTAAAGGGTGATCTTTTTATACTCAGAAAGTGCTTTAACATACGTGAGAAGCTTATTCTCTCTGTATCTCATCCGCCGTGCCTCTGCGCCTTTTTCATGATCGAATCCGAGCACGTGGAGCAGTCCGTGGATGATAAGGGAAATGAGTCTTTCGTAGAAAGGCAGACCTGCCTCCCGGGCCTCTTTTTGCGCTTCTTCCACCGAAATGATCAGGTCTCCGAGTACCTCACACTGAAAACCATCCAGGTAGGAAAATGAGATCACGTTGGTGGGTCCGTTTTTGCCGAAGCATTTCAGGTTAAGGGCCGCAATCTTTTTGTTATCCGTAAAAAGGATACTGAAGTCTCTATCCTGCTGCCCCAAAGAGACGAGCAAGTTTTCCGTTATGCTTCTTAACCGCTTTTTGTCGAGTCTCAACAAGCCTCGGGAAGTTTTTATGAGCACCGTCATCGCTCGTCCTTTCGGGGTATTCTATGCGTTGGTGGAAAATACCTATGAGGATGGTAATGAAGCTTTTTTGGATGGCGTGCAGGTCCTTCAACGTCAGCTCGCACTCGTCGAGCTGGCCGTCCAGGAATATCTGCTCTATGATGTTCTGCACGTGTGTCTCTATTCTCTTGGGGGTCGGGTCCTCCAGGGTCCTTGAAGCCGCCTCGACCGCGTCCGCAAGCATCACTATGCCCGCTTCCCTCGTCTGCGGCTTGGGCCCGGCGTACCTGAAGTCCTTCTCGTTTATCAGCGAGAGCTCGGGGTCCTCCATATCTTTGGCCCTTTGGTAGAAGTAGGTCACGAGGCTCGTTCCATGGTGTTGACGGATGATCTCGTAGATCTTTTTCCCGAGGCGGTATTCTTGCGCGAGCTCCACCCCTTCCCTCACGTGGGAGAGGATAATGAGGCTGCTCATGCTGGGGGAGAGATTCCGGTGCGCATCATCGTTCTGGCTGTTTTCTATGAAGTAATGGGCCATCTTTAGCTTTCCTATATCGTGGTAGTATGCGGCGACCCTGGTCAATATGGGATGGGCCCCTATGCTCTCGGCCGCCGCCTTGCAGAGGTTTCCCACGAGCATGCTGTGGTGGTAGGTGCCGGGGGCCGAGACCATCATCTGCTCGAGCAAAGGGTGCTCGAGGTTTGCAAGCTCAAGGAGCTTGAAGTTGGTGGTGTAGTCGAAGGTATGCTCGATGACGGGAAGGAGACCGGCCGTCATCAGGCTGCTCCCTACGCCCCCGAGGAGGACGAGGGTGATCTTGAGCGGTAAATCGGCAAGGGGATATCCGAGGAGGCCATGGAAGAGGCACATCACAAATGACATGATGAGGGCGGAAAAGAAGCCGGCCCCGAGCACGGTGGACCTCTTTTCAACCTGACCGGAAAAGTAGGAGGCCACAAGGTTGCCGAGGAAGGCGTAGACAAAGATGGAAAGGCTGTTGTCAACGATGAACGCTACCGCAACCCCGAGAATGGTGGAAAAGACAAAAACAG
>Ga0187856_1000563_pt1 | contig 33340 bp, 35 predicted proteins | sample June2016WEW_8_40_FD_132443 | JGI IMG/M metagenome (GOLD analysis project Ga0187856, IMG submission 132443) | Peatland microbial communities from SPRUCE experiment site at the Marcell Experimental Forest, Minnesota, USA - June2016WEW_8_40 | ecosystem: Environmental > Terrestrial > Soil > Wetlands... | reverse complement strand
GCCATCGAGCTCAAAACTGCGAAACAGAGGATCAGCAGCAGAGCCCCAGTGCCAAGGCCAATCGTCGCCCACTCGCGGCTTGTGATTCCCAGTCGGCTCGCGGCGACGATATTCGGTATGTTGCCAGTGACAAGCGCCCCTCCGCTGATTAATAAACCGAGTAATGCCGCCCGCTGCTGACTCATACTCAGAGAGGGTCCTATCTCCACGGCTGCCAGGGTCGAATTGTTGACCACCGCGGAAATGGTGTTCATCCAAAACAGCAATCCATACGGAAGGCGATGGATGTACGCATCGACCAGGGGCCTGAGTCCATCCGAAAGTGCGACAAGTCCGACAATAAAAACGTAAACCCTGCCGGGGCGAATCAACAGGACAAGCCTCCATGAATCCTTCTCTTCAGTTGCATCTAGCGGCTTGCTGGAAGCGAACGGCAAAAACAAGATAGGAACCGCGGCGAGAGTGACTCCGACAACAATGAAGGGGCCGAGAAGATGGGCAAGGTACCAGAAGTCAGCGTGCAGAGAGCGGAGAACGACCGCAATACCGGGCATGCCCAAAGGCGTGAGGCCTGCACCGAAGCCGATCGCGAAACACGCAAATACTGTCGCGGCAATTTCGACCCATCGGTCACAACGAAGCAGGGAAATTGCTTCCACGAACACAAGGGCAGATACAACCGGAGTTATGAAGGCGGCAAGAAAGCCAAGTGTGATCGCCAGGCAGAAACAGAGAATCCGCGCGTCCAGCAGCAGGATCAGCCGACGAAGTAGTTGATCCAGATAGTCCCGCATAAGACGAAAGGAAGCGCCAAAAACCAGAACGGCCACCGTGAATGACAAAGGCTCACTCAAGGCGGCCCGGACGAGCGCTGCTTTGAATTGTCCCATTATACAAGCGGTCAGCACTCCGACCAGTAGGAAAAAAAGCTCGACGTTTCGTTCGATCGCTCCGATGAAAACGGGTCCGAGGAGAACTACAACGATGACTAGTGTTGCAAGGGCCAATGTCACCATCTCGGCGACCTAGCCGGGTTGGCGCGGATGGCAGCCACCCCGGCCATATAGAGCACACGACTGACCCGGGTGTGGTCGCCCGAGATGGCGCGGCTCCCGCGCAGGCTTGCGCTACCGCGATTAACCAGGATCCGTTCCATTTTCATTGTTCTTCTCGGAGGAGTGTCGAACCGCTGGCCCTCCGTACGCCAGGATGGCCTTCCCTAATAAGCCCCGTGCCAACACAGCAGTTTTACCGGTCGCTACTGAAAATTGGATCGGAACCGTAATTTGACTAGTCCGAGAGAATTGCTATCGCATTAGAGCGAAGAAGTGAAACGGGCTTCGAGCCAGCCCATAACGCTCTTCCATCTGCTCGACGATCTCTTCCACCGTGGTGACGTCGGTGCGATTGCCGGCGAACACTTCGTAGCCCACCGGCATCCCTTCGCGCGTCACCACCAGCGCGATGCAGACCTGCTTGCAATCGGGCCGGTGATCGCGACTGTAGCCGCGCCGCGCGAGCGGATTGCGCTTGGCCAGACCCTCGAAGTAGGTGCTGGTCACGTCATAGAGCAGGAGATCGTACTTCAGCGCAAAGAGTTCACCGAGCCGTCGGCGCAGATGCTGCTCCAGCGCCTGCTTGTGCGGCAGCAGGCGATCCAGCGCGCGGTAGAGACGATCGTCGTTGACCCGCTCGATCGGCAATCCAAGCAGATCTTCCAGGGCGGTGGTGCGGTTGTGGCTACCAAAAACTCCGAAAGCGGCGAAAAGTCCAGAGTTTTGAGATTCACCGCAATAATGTTCTCGGCATGCTTAAGCATGTGCGTTCCATCGCCGCCCCGCATCTTCCTCTGCCTCCTCAGCCCCACCGCCATCTTTCAACTATACAGATGCTCCACCAGCGGTCGATCCAGTCGAAAAGGAATTTTTCAACACCCTGCTAATGCGTCGTTACCGCACAAAACGGCTGGCTCTGGGGGTTCGCCGGAGTCTCGCTGTCGACCTGGCCGATGGGAGTGAGCGCTCCGGTCGCGGAATCGATCGAAAACTCTCCGACCGTGCCGTTGCCGATATTCGCGACGTAAGCATATTGACCGGTCGGCTCTACGGCGATGCCAAGGGGCTCAGAGTTCACTGGTACACTGACCTCAGAAGTCAGAGCAACCGCGCATGAGGGAACTTTCTGATCGAAGGAGGGAGCGTATACGAGGATCATTGGGCTAACAACTGCGGCATTAACGGTTGAAGCCGTCACGTAAATGAATTTCTGGTTGGGGTGCACGGCGATTCCATAGGCATCGTTGAGCGCCGCCACGTTTCCGACGTAGGAAAGAGTACCGGTCGAGGGATCTATCGCCATCTCGTAAAGTACCGCCAGCCCGCCGTCGGGCGCATAAGCGCAAGGCTTCTTGTCCCACAGCGTGATAGCGATCTGTGATACGGCCGAAATATCGGGATTGGAGGGGAGAGGCAAAGTTCCGTTGGTTGCCAGCGTGCCGTTGGGCTGCACGGCGTATTCTGAAACGGTCTGATCGCCGATGTTCACGGCGTACGCGTACTGTCCGGTCGACTCAACTGCAATGCCCTCCAGTGGCCCAGCGCTGGGTCCCGTGCCTCCATTAACATTCGGTCTTGTCGCCAAAATCCCGAAAACCCTATTACTCGGACAGGCTCCTAGGCGCCGTGCCGAGGAAGGTCAACGCTCCACTTTTCAGATTTAAGGCGGCTGGCGTTCCAGCGGTAAGGTTTATCGAATATTCCGACACCAGACCAGCGTCCACGTTGGTTGCATAGAGGAACTCTCCATTCGGAGTCACCGCGGCGTTCCAGGAATAGCCAGCTGGAAGCTGCGATGGAACGTCGCTGTTCTGCCTAAAGATTGTCCCTGAGAAACCTTCGTCTCCAATATCGAAGCCGAGCATACCGTTTACACCGTCCGAGGCCGCGTAAATGAACTCATTAGTCGGATGCACAACCAATCCAATGGCGCCTACTGCATCCGGCTCTCCGATATTGAGTGGAATATTGAACGTCCCTATGTTGGTCAGTAGCCCGGTGGCGGTGTTGATCGAAAATTCTGAGATTTTGCCGTCTCGATTGCCAATGTAGAGGAACTCGCCGGTCAGCGGCGGCAAACCATTGGTAGGGCCGCATCCCGCCAGCCACAACGACATGAGCAGGACTAGGATAGAGCCGCGGAAGTGGATTTTCTTGCTGACCTCATCAACGGTTCCTCCCTTTCGTTCGCGCGATGACGAAATCGAATCAAGTTAAGGCACCGAACTATAACATCGAGCTTACTTATCTCAATGACCATGCTCCCTATGACTTCGCAGAGCAGTGGATCGCAAGGAGCACAGCCGCCGCGTGCACCGCTGGGCCGCCGGCGGCGTCCGGCGCGGTGCATGACGCGCCGGTTGTGGATCCAAAACCGCTACAGCTTCTCGGCCCGCCCTCAGCAGACGCGAAGGGCGGGCCCGAAAAGCTGTCAAACGAAGACCAGACGAGCGCTTTGCTTGAGGTCGTTACTTGAGTCTATTGAGGTCACAAAACGCCGGCCAGACCGGCGGCTGGAGCAGGTCTTCGCGCGCCACGGAGTGCAGATCACCCGGCGCACGCTCTCGGAGTGGAACGGGGCAGTGGCAGACTTACTCGAAGCCATTGTGCGCGTCATGCACCGGGAGCAGGTGCGCCAGTCGCCATGGATTCAATGTGATGACACGACCCTGGAGGTGCAGGACCCGAGTCGAGCGCCGGAGATTCGGACCGCAATCTCCCGGGATTATCGAAGTTGGCTGCTGGGCGCACGCCCGGCGGTACTTCAAGGAAGCGCTGCCGACGGCGGCGGTACCCTGCGCGCAGGCGTTGGCGATCATCCGGCAGCTCTACGAGATCGAGCGGGCGGCCAGCGACAGGCAACTCGATGCGCCCGCACGACAGCGGTTGCGGCAAGAGCAGGCTCGGCCGATGCTGGAGAAACTGCAAGCGTTGTCCTTAGTCAAAACCTAAACCCGGACGTATTGATGATGCAGCCCGTCGAGAATTGAGATGCATGCGATGGGGCCGAACTTTTGCGGGCGTCGAACTTCAGGCGCATTCTTGCGCAATGAGAGATGCGTGCGGACCTGATTGTAATAGGAAGCGTAATTCTTCAGAACGCGACGCAACTGCGCTTCGTCGAACACGATCAGGTGATAGAGAGCTTCGCGACGGATCGATCCAATGAGCCGCTCGACGTAGGCGTTCTGCCACGGCGAGCGTGGCGCCGTCGGATGATCGCGGATCCTCATTGCCCGAATGCGGCGGGTGTAGGTTGGACCGAAGGCCCCATCGCGGTCACGAATCAGGTGATGCGGTGCTTCGTCCCAGGGAAAGGCATCAGTCACCTGACCGGCGATCCACGCGGCGGTCGGATTGTTCGTCACGCTGATGCTCACCAGCCGCCGGCGGGCGTGACGCAGGATCACCAGGCCGTAGAGCAACTTGACTGAGATCGTGCGAACCACAAACAGATCGAGTGATGCGATCCCAGCGGCATGGTTGCGGAGAAATGTCTTCCAACCTTGGGACGGTGGTCGGCGGTGGCGGACCATATACCTGCCCACTTGATTCCGCGACTTCGACCCCAAGCATTAACAATTCGCCGTGGATACGAGGTGCGCCCCACAGCGGATTCTCGCGGCTCATCCGCCGGATGAGCGCGCGAATCTCGCGATCAGTCCGTGGGCGGCCGCCAACGTGGTGGGACTGCCAGTGCCAGTAGGCCCGGAAACCGCGCCGGTGCCAACGGAGCACGGTTTCCGGCTGGACGATGATGATCGCGTCCAGCAACGACGGGTACAGTCGATAGAGCCATACCAACAGCAAGCGGTCGATGTTCCACAGTCTCACGCGCTTGGGGGATTTGCGCCGTAGCACTACCAACTGTTGGCGCAGGAGGAGATTCTCGGCCTCAAGTCGCGCTCGCCGCGCGAACCACGACCGGATAGCAAGCAGCAGCTGGGTCAAAAACGCGACCTTGCCCGCTTGATTACCATACGACCATCCGCGCGTCATCCGGGATAAGGTTTTCGGGAGGCACAACCGAAGATACCAGCGCACGGCACAAAGAATCAGCTCCGGCGCCGTCTGCCGCCACTTGAACATTGCCGGTCGGGTTGCGTTCTTCACGATCAATTCAGGCTACCAGCCATCCCCGCCAAACTTGCAACACATCCCTTCCACTCGATAGGTGCTCATTCAAGCCGGTGCGCATCAGGCGGCGCGCACGGACCGAGATGTTTGGCGTTACAGCGAAATGATTTGAAGAGTTTCGATCAGCTCGAAATGCCGCCGATTGTTGGTCAAGACGGCGACGCCATGATGCAATGCGGTGGCCCCAATCAAAAGGTCGAAGTCGCCAACTGTTTTGCCCTGGGCTCTGAGCCTGCCGCGTTCGCTACCAAACACTCTCGTGATCGCGTCGTCGATACCCACCAACTCGACGCCGCGGAGAAAAGCTTGAAGTCCTTCCTCGCTGCGCTGCGGGTTGCGGGAATAGAGCACGCCCTCATACAGCTCGGCGAGCGAGATGAGCGATAAGCCGATGCCCTCTGCACTGAGTTCCTGAACTCGTGGGACGATCTCCGGGTGGCCGTTGAGATAATGAATCACCCAATCGGTGTCAAGGAGATATCGCACCGATCAGACGCTGGGCAATGGGCGGGTGGCGACGAGGCGATCGGCGTAGATATTCGCTATCAGAAGGTCAGCGTCGACTATGTCCTTCCAGGCTCCCGCGGCTCGGCGCAGGGCATCGAGGTCTCTCGCTGGAATGGGTTCGGAGATGCTGACAAGCACCTCGTCGCCCTCGCGAAGAAGCGGGATCCGGTCGAGCAGCTCAAGGCTTCCGGCACGCACGCGCGCGCGCACGGCATTTCGCTTGATCGCGGTTTTTTTCGGCCTGGCCACGAGTTGATGGTATCGTGCGGTCCGCCCGCCGGCAACCGAAGTCAAATTGCTGGCGCGGCCCCCCTGCCCTTGGTTACGGCTGTTTATAGCACATAATCTCCTTTATGTGCTATAAACAGGGCGGCTCGGGGGCAGGGGCTTTGGGTGCGCAAACAGCCGATCATCTTAACCGACGAAATCAGGCCGCCGCCGGCCCTCGTCCGCACCAACTTAAGCCCGAGAAGACGTCAGTGGCTAAGACGGCGAGTGATGGCCGGTCAGGGAGGTCCGCCAAGGTTACCGAGCCGTACAGAGTCCGGGCCTAGTCCTCACGCGCGATTACACCTCGGTTGAAGTTTGTGAACGCCCATCGTACCCATGACCAGGGATTAGCCAGACCCAGCAGATACCACTGCCGACGACGATAGGCGGCTGCCATCTTATCTGCGTAATCTGTCCACGCTGGTCCGTCCCCTGGCCGCCGCAGCGCGTCCTTGTTCAAGACAAAATAGGCCGCCGAGAGAGCTCCGCCTGACACTCCGGACACGTAGTCGATCTGATCGAGCAGGTCGCGGTCGGCTTCGGATTCTGTCGGGAGGTTGAGGCGGAGCTGCTCTTTGTGGACCTCGCGAAGGATGGCCATCGTGAGATACGCCTAGCGACTTCCACCGCCGGAGCATGCCAGACCAACGACAGTTGTTCCCATGTCGGTATGCGGGGCCGCGTCAACGAGATCCCCCAGTGATTTGGGAAGTCCGACCGGGCCATACACCTTGCGGCGCGGAAGCAATGCGGACGCTACAACCACTGAAACCATTGCAACTAGAATAATGGTTAGCGTTAACCTCTGGCGCGTATGCGACCGAACACTCTCTGGTGCCAACTGGCTATCCACAAAAGCCTCGCTTCCCAATACTCGACTGTCATTCAGCTACGTGATTCAGCTGAACAACTTCATCTGTCCGCTCTCGTCATATTGCGCAATCGTGTCGAGGGCCTGCCTGGACAGCCGATACCTTTCTTCGTCGCGTTCAATGATCGAACGTTTCTCCAGGCCCGAAAGCACGAGGCTTATATGGTCCGGAGTTCGCTGCGCTAGATGGCACAGCTCACCTATGCTCCGAGATGGCCTGCCTCGAAGCCCACGCAGGACAATAAGCTCATTCAATGTAATGCTCAGGCCACCAGCGTAATTCCTAATAAAGCTCTCAAAGGCCCGATCACGATTGGTCCTCACGAGCGCACTGAAAGAGTTGCTTCCTACTTGTAGGATTGGGAAATCGAACCCCGCCATAAGCGATAGATAATAGACTTTGTCGATGCCACTCCCAACGCGTTCGCAGTAACCGAACTGTCTTGCAGCATCCGCCAGAAGGAAGTTCCGGTACGTGGGCGGCGAATAGAGCAACGTCTCAGAACTGAGCCCACCAAGAAGCCCACCGGGATTCACTATTTCCACTTCCCCAGGGCGAATTTTAATCTGAATTGGCGCATGTGTACGGTAACATCGGTGCACGTAAGCGTTAACCAGAAGCTCGCGCAGGATGCCTTGCGGAATGTCTGAGTCTGGAGTCTTAAGGAGCTGCGTTATCCTCGTGATGAAGTACGGTAAGCCCGTGACGATATTGGCCCAACTAGAGCTGCTCGCCGGTCGCGTGACCGAAGTCTCTTCAACGAGTACAGTTTCTGCTGACGGAAACTCCGACCTGATGACCCCTTCTTTACCGAACATCAGCACGGCTGCAACTGTCACAGACTGCGCGGGTGACTCGGCCGCCTGAACTGGCGCACCAATAAGCCCAGCTTCGAATAGATGATCCGCGGGTCTGTGTCCTAGACGCCGACCAAGAGAGGTTTCGCTCTCTCGATTCTTTGCTCCTTCCGGTGCAAAGACGAGCGGGAGCTCTCTCACGAGATCGCTGACGCGGCCGTTTGTCTCGCGAGCACGGACGGAGGGCTTTTGATCGTCGGAGTGGATGACAAAGCGATAGGCCCGAGAGCCTTCGCTCATTGTCCACATGAGCGACAAGAAGACCGTTCGTCCTCGGAAGACGAAAGCTGCCAAGTAGTATTAGTTGAGGTTCGGAAACTAATCGGGGCTTGGGCTCATCAGAGAGCTCGGGCCCCGATCTTTATTTGAGCTTCGAGACTCGATCGAAAATCAACGTCACCTAACTATCTGATTCCGAGTGCCTGGTGCTGCGCGCTCCAGAGCAACGGAAGATCGATTCGCCGCGTGAGCGCCTCCACGGTCAGGTCCACCGGCTGGCACCCCTCGGCAATCGCCTCGACGATCCGCGGCGAGAGAAAGCCTAGTGGAATGAGCCGCCGCACCGAGCGACCGTCGATTCCTTCCCGCCTGGCCAGTTCGCCGACGGAACGCACTTTGCCTGATACCAGCTCCTCGGCCCATCTGCGGGCGCGGGCGACAGCCTTCAGTAACGGCAGGTCGACCGGGTTGGGCGTGGTGTCGCCTTCAAGCACGATGCGCATCTCGACACCGCGACGTTTCATCTGCATCGGTACGAGTCTGGAGAGCGGCAGGTTCACCGGGCTCGCGACGTCATCCGGTTCGGTGAGAGCGAGCGGCAGTTTTAGCGAGAGGTGGAGGCTTTCGCGACCGAGCTGGACCCGGTCGATGAGCTCACCGAGCGCCGCTGCGGCTTCACTCCTTGACGCCAGCCGTTCACTCCATCCGTGAGCCGACTTCAAGACCGCCGGCAATCGATTCGGATCGATGCCGGACGCTTCGAGCGCGAGTGCGATCGCCGGGCGGTCGCCGAGCACTGCTCGAGCCGCAGCCGCGACTCTCTGCTCGATCTCCGGCGCGGATATTCGCCACCCTTGTTCCGCATCCTCCGAACCGCCCCTGACCAAGTTTTTGGAGACGTAATAGCGATAGCGGCGCTGGCCCTTGGCCGCCCCCTGCACATATAGCGGCTCGCCGCTTTCATCGAACAGCTTGCCGGCGAGCGGACTGCTCGACGCCTCGGTCTTGCGGCCTTCGCCACTGCGCGTCCCTTGATCGCGCAGCCGTTGCTGGACCCGTTCCCAAAGCTCACGACTGACGATAGCCTCGTGCTGTCCGGGATGGCGTTCGTGCTTGTGCCGGATCTCGCCCAGGTAGATCGGGTTGGAGAGCAGATGGTAAAGCGCACCGCGCGAAAATTGCTTGCCACCGCGAGCGTTGCCCTTCCTCGATACCTTGGCGCTGGAAACAATCCCGCGCTGATGGAGGTCGTTCCCTAGCAGCCGGACGCTACCGAGTTCGAGGTAGCGCTCAAAAATACCTCTCACGGTCTCGGCTTCGTCGCGGTTGACGACCAGCTTGCGCTCGCGGACGTCGTAGCCAAGCGGCAGCACGCCGCCCATCCAGATGCCCCTGCGTTTGGAGGCCGCGACCTTATCGCGGATTCGTTCGCCGATCACTTCGCGCTCGAACTGCGAAACGAGAGCAGTACGTTGAGGGTCAGCCGCCCCATCGAGGTGGTGGTGTTGAACTGCTGGGTGACGGCCACGAAGGAGACGCCCTTGGCGTCGAACAGTTCGACCATCCGGGCGAAGTCGGTAAGTGAGCGGGTCAGCCGATCGACCTTGTAGACGACCACGGTATCGACCAGGCCATCGCGGATATTCGAGAGCAGCTGTTGCAGTCCCGGCCGCTCCAAACCTGCGCCGGAAAACCCGCCATCGTCATAAGCGGTCTTGATCAGCCGCCAACCTTCACCCGCCTGACTTCTGATGAACGCCTCGCAGGCCTCGCGCTGCGCATGCAGCGAGTTGTAGTCCTGCTCCAGTCCCTCTTCGGAGGACTTGCGGGTGTAGATTGCACAGCGTCTGGTAGCATTAGCCATTGACCGCCTCCTTGGAGTTTCCCTTCAGACCGAAGAACAGCGGCCCCGACCAGCGCGAGCCGGTGATGGCGCGGGCGACTTCCGAGAGCGATTTGTAGCGGCGTCCTTGATAGACGACGTCGTTATCGCGGACGGTGACGCGGTGACTGACGCCGCGCCACTGCCGGATCAGCACGGTCCCGGCACTCGCCCGCCGTTGCGGAATAGATTGCGGCGCGTCCTTTGAACGATTATCGGCAATCCGGCCGAGGAGTCGTTGGGTTGACGGCTTGAGGCCGGCCAAGGCCTTCTCCTGAAGCCGGTACGCAATCGCTCTGATCAGCAACGCGCGCCCCAGGTTTGGCGATGGCTCGTCACCGAAGAGCGCCGCCCATCTCTGCCTCAGGGCAGGCACGTCGAGCGCTGGAAGGCGCGTAATCTCTCGCCCTAACTCCTCCAAATCGCCGCCCAAGGTGGACCGCTTTCTGCTTCGTTTCGATGAGACTGATTGCCCCATGGATACCTCCCATCCGGTGTCCATGTGCGCTCAATCCGCGCCGCAAATCCAGTCGCTTTGCGCGCGCCCAAACTAGCGAAATGTTTGAAGATTTCGCCTCGAACCAGGCGATTTGCGGCGGAGCAATGCCACTGTGAAAGTCCGCGCGCGCCTATTCGATGTCGTTAGGCGAAGGGGTCTGATGCGCCGCCGGCGATAACGCAATAAGAATTTCTGCGCGCTTCTCTCCGATCCTGCGAGGCGCGGCCAACATTGACGCGAATCGCGCGCGGGGCTTAAGTTCGCTACAGCAAATCCTTAAGGAAGGTTGGTCCAATGGCCAGTGATCTCGAAAAACGGATTACCGAGCTCGAAGATATCGAGGCGATCAAGAAGCTGAAGGCGCTGTACTGCGACGTTTGTGACGACGACCACAATCCGGATCGGATCTGGAAGCTGTTCGCCGAGGACGGCATCTGGGAAGGGGGCGATTTCGGCAAGGCGCAGGGCCATGAGGCGATTCGTAAACTCTTTGCCGGCTTCCAGAAGCTCATCAGTTTCTCGCAGCACAATGTCTTCAATCCCCAGATTGTGATCAGCGGCAATCGCGCCCATGCGAGTTGGTATCTGCTGGGACCCTTCACCTTCCGCGAAAAAGGCGACGCTCGCTGGATCGCGTGCCGCTATGAGGACGACTACGTCAAGATCAACGGCGAGTGGAAGTATCAGCATCTGCGCGCGATCATTCGGGTCGCGGCGCCGTATGAGACCGGCTGGGCGCAAAAGTCGTAAGCCGTAAGCGTCGTCGCGCGAACCCGCCGCGGTACGAACCTGAGTTCGCTAGTGGAGCGAAGCGGATCGAGCAGGCGAGTCTGCGAGCTGCGTGACGCCCGAGAAGCATATGGACGTCTCGTTCGGCCTGCTCGACGGCTCGGCGTTCGCGGCGTGGATTGGCGACGCCGCATTGGGAATTGGCGTTGATTCATCGGGACATGTCGCACTTGTCGGATACACTACTTCGCGCGACTATCCTGTCACGTCCAATGCCCTGGAGAACCGCTGCCTGGCATGCGGAGTTCCCAACGGCGGCAACGCGTTGATTGCGGAATTCACATTCCCATAATCGGGTCCGGGACGCCCCGGTAAAAATTCCCCCCGTTCATCTTTCAGTTTTTAGCCGGTCGGGATCCCGCGTCTTGGTACGCCCTGGTCCAGGAGTTCGGGAATTACCGAACTGCCAGCAATTTCGCAGGAGTAGTGGCCGCACTTGCGCGCGGTCACGATTATGGTCCCAACGATTTTGGCAAGCCGTCGGGCCGGGAAACACTTGCGACAGTAGAGGCTCTTCTCGGAAATTCCGTTACAATCTGGGGAGCGGGATTTATCTGGATTCAGGCGGCGCAAAGAGGCTAACCGATTCCGATAATGATCAAGCTTTGTATAGATGACAAATGCCCGTGCGAAAGTGGCAGGTTGCTCCGAGAGTGCTGTCTTAGGGCGGGTGGAGAATTAAGACCAGCGGCCACGGTAACGCGTACGCCAGTGCCAAAGACAGGCATTCGGAACAGTGGTTGCTACGCAGGCGCCTTGGCCGACTGCTCGGCCGATATCTCTCGGGAGCACTACGTAAGCCACGCATTGCTGAGACGGCTTAGCATTGAGGGAAGGGTCACCATCGACGGCTTTCCGTGGCAGAATACGCGTGCCGTTAATTGCGTTCCGCCCGCCACATTGACCGGTAAAATACTTTGCAGCAGGCATAATCTCGCGTTGTCCCCGCTTGACGCAGCATCTGCAACGCTGTTTCGGCGCATTGATGAGTTACACCACGAATTGAGTGCTCGGAATTATGAGAATCGATTCTTCCTGTGTAATGCTCACGATATTGAGCGATGGATGCTGAAAACGCTGTGTGGTGCCGTCGTCTCAGGGAATGCGGAGATAAGGACCGGCGAGTCCAATTGGAGACCACCTCTGGAGTGGCTCCAGATTCTTATTGGTGAAAAGCCGTTTCGCGCACGTTGCGGGCTGTATTTTCACAGTGAGGTAAGCGACAAGCCTTATATCGAGCGTGGATTTAAGTTCATCTCGTTCTCCAATAAGATGGGTGGAGTGTACGGGGCGAGAATATCGCTCAATGATGAACGCTTCGTTCTCGCCATGTCCGCGCCCCCTGAGGACCTTGGCGAAACCTTCATCGGAAACCACGCATATCGACCACAGGGTCTAAGGTTTATGGTTGGTTCCTGTGAAAAGGTCATCCACTTTGGATGGGACGATGGATTGCCTCATCAGGGTGCGACGATTGGATATCAAGCGGTCGATATCCCAGCAATGCTCCTGTAAGAAAGAGGCGTCCTAAGCGGTCGGAGGCTGACTGGGGACAAGACGCTCCGGACGAGAAGAAAAGCACCTAAACCCGCCGCGCCAGCGCGCTGTCAGTCGTGTATGATGCCACGGGCGGTATCGTCAATCTGCCGTAGGATGTTCGGAAGCTGCTGATGTGCAATTTTCGCTGCTGCATCCCACAAATCGGCTCGCTCGCGTCCGGCTATCGGGTAAAGCGAAAAGATAGCAAACTTCAACTCGCCCTGAGACGCCGCGGTAAAGAAATCCTCACATAGCTGCACAAGTGACAATGGAATGAATAATCTTCCGTCTAAAAATCCCTCGTACGCCGCTTTCATGGCCGCGGTGACTAGGGGTTGATACTCTTCCGGTGTTTTTTCACCCGCCAGACGCCCAGTAGCCGTCATACGCTGAAACAGTACTTGCGCCTCAAAAAAAAGACGATACAGCTTCCCAAGGATATCAAGCTGGCGCTCATACACACGCGACGCTCGGGTAATTTTCGCCTCAATCTGCTTCGTCGCGACAGTGACCGCAGACACTTGCGTAACCAGCTTGTCAATATCCTCGTGGGTTGCGAGGTTCTCCCCTTTCTTTTTGAGATAAGAACCGAAGAAGGCTCCCGCTGCCGGTAGAATGAACAACGTGACGTATTCCCAAACCGTCATCTAGCTCTCCTTTTATGAGCGATGGGCGAGGCTAGAATTGCCTAAGGTCTGCCAAAAAGTCGGAAAACGCCCCATTAGGCAAACAGCACGCGGGTAGCGCCCTAAAGTGCTGGAACACGGTGAAGAAGCGTTCAGGATTGCGTCTTTCGTATAGCCACGCTTTTTCCATCGTAGCCAGGCCGCCGAGTCTGTTGAAGCGTGTATCGAGGAAAAGCCCGCGCAGGTGCAGATACGCTGGCACAGTCGGCTGATAATAGAGGCTGCGCTTTACCGTGAACTCGCCACCCGGCTCCTGCATTCCCAGCTGCAAGTCGTCGACTATTATTAGTAGGGTGGGGCAGTCACTCGGTAGCCGAGCAGTGCGAGCGTCGTCCGCAAAGCAGGTCTTGATGAGGGCGCGTTCTACATCATCGCGAAAGTCGAATGATTTACCTTTCAGATCATCGCCATACTTGCGCTCCGAGTTGATCCGCCTCAAGGAATCCTTCTCTTTCGCCAAGCTGGCATCCAATTCAGCTGCGATCTCTTCGCCGGCGGCGCTGAGACGCCGCGCCTCCAAGCTCTCGATGCGCTCCTGGATCTCCTCGACCCGTTCGCGCGTCCAACTAGGGGCTTTTACCTCTACCAAGATTTCCGGCGAGGGTGTTCCTGGCGGAGCAACAATTGTGAAATCGGCAGTGTTGCCGTGAGCGAAATCAGGTTCCCAATCTATGACCCGGTAACCGCAAGCCCGCTCGATGAAGTAGGCCGCGATGATTTCGGCGAAGGTCTCGTCGCGGGAGCGGCGTGTACCGCGCAAGCGCGTGATGACGCGGCTTTGGTACTTGGTGGAAAATTTTCCCGCGAACCAAGTTAACATTTGTTCGAACGCATCAGACCACTGTTGGTCAGATGGAAATTGGTCGCTTTCATCTTCGGCCCAACGCGAACCGGTCGCGATTTCTGTGAGCTGCGGACCAATCCATACTTTCCCAAACCCGGTAGTGTGAAACAGACGACCGCGACCGTCTGCAGATGGACTGAAACGCATAATTGCTACCATTCTACGGTGATACGATTTTTGCTGGCCAACTTTATGCGATGGCGGCCTAGCGCATCTCGGGACTCTGCCATCCACATTCTTCACATTCGGAGACATAAGGCCGGGGCAAGTCTGGGTTGAAGCCTACGTCGAGATTGTAGGAACCGCAGTGCGGGCATCGCTCAGGGCTCCCGCTTTCGTGCCGTATGACGGCACGGCCGAACGCTGAGAGGACGGTGTGCGTCGCGTCGAGCACAAAGGCCGCATCGTGACGAGCGGCACCACTCGCATGAGTGAGCCAGCCCGCCAATTCCCACGCCGATTTAGCGGTCGTTTTCAGGTGCCCGCGAACGCGTTCCGCACTCGCACCGCCGGCAACGGTGTTAGCGATCAACTCAGACCACGAGATGAAGTCGCTGCGCTGAGGAGTATCTTGGCCGAGCGGGACCATCTCCGGCTTTGCGAGCGATCGCACCAATTGAATCAGGCATTCGCGGCACTTCATGCCCACGGCCTGAAAGTCCTCGGCCTCTTCTGCCATATCGAGGGTATCGGCGGCTTGCTCCCAGCGCCGCCATACGGGCGTGAGGCGCGCCTTTTGTGCATCGTCTGGAGCGCCGCGCGAGCGGGCCATAATTCGTGCTGTGACGCCTATGTGAAACGAGAGCGTGAAATCGAGGCTCGGAAAATACTCTTGGGAATAGAGATTGGTCGGCGAGGTTATAACCCAATAGCGGTCTTTGTTGGTGTGAATATCCCAACAATCGTGGTCACGGCCCATGACGTGCTCGGATTTGACCTTTTCCGCGTGGAGCACTTTTTCGCGGGCTTGGATCCACTTTGGCGCAGCGGACTTAACCCGTTCGGCGATGTACTGCTTGTACTGATCGAGCTTGCTTGGACGCGCATCACGCTCGTAATGCGGTGGCCCCGGGCTCCGCAAATAGCGCCGTACCGTGTTGCGCGACACGTTGAGCGTCCGCGCGATCTCGCGAATGCTCCTGCCCTGCCTGCTCAAGACCCGGATCTTCACCGCTTCCTCCGCCACCAGCATGAGGCCCTCCGCTGCGGAGTACCCACGCCGGGGTGGGTCAATTTTCAATCGGCGACCCGGGTCAGTTTTGCACCGGCGACTACAAGGCTGGGCTAATGGTTAGGCGTGAGCGGCGGAGCTTGCGGAGCCCGAGCGGGCGTCTCACAGCGGAGTCGGCGCGATCGTTCGGTTGAGCGGTGTGCAGTGGGAGGGAACACACCGGAAGATACTTGTTGAAAATAAGCCGACCGGAGGTTGCGGGATTATGTTGCGGCGCGTATGAACAGTCTTGGTAGGCCCTCCGTTTCAGGTCCGTTTTGCTCAGGAGGAGGCGGCAGTGTGGTGACGGCGCGGTCCTTACCGTCTTGAGCAAGTAGCGCGCCATCCAAATCATACTGGCCTAAACCCAGTCGAGTCGGGGGCGATGTACCCAATGGCGTCACTGATGTGCCAGCGTTGTTGCCATTGGGGTCAGCGACGCTGAAAGCGAGACTGGTTCCAATAGACTGGGAAATTAAGCCCCCAAACGTCGGATATTACGTCCAGATAGTTGCGTCACCAGTCCGGGGATTGTCAGGTTCCAATCACAGCACACCGTCGCGCGCCGGGTGAATGTCAATCCATACATCGTCGCGTCTCCTTGGCTAACACCGTAAGCTGGAGCTTGATTGGCTTGATCAGTCTTTCTGCTGCTCGACCTTGGCTGAACGGTTGCGTTTGATCGCAGTTAAATCGCTTATAAGCGGCAAAATCCTACGCGTCGAAAATGCGGGTTTCAAGTGGCGGACTCTACTTGTGAATGCGAACCGTGACCTGGTTCTGAAAACGCTCCAGAATTTGGTCAGTTGCCGTAACGCGCCGGAAATTACCGACCGTGGGCTTCGGGCAGGCCTTGGCGGATGCGGGCGGAGAAATCGGGAGAGTCGCCCGCGGCTTTTGCCTTTTCAGTGATGTCGCTGCGTGCCCGAAGATCTGCAAACGGCAGATCCGAATAGATCTGACCCCGTTCGTAGAGGAGTTGATCGAGGTGGCCATTGGCGATCAGCTTCCAGTTCAGGCGTCCGCCGGCGCCCGCGTTTTGCGCGTGTCCGCGGATCGTGGTCGTGCAGTTCTGGGTCAAGGCGTTGTACCATCGCGGATGCTCAGCGAGCAGATTGACTTCATTGAGATAATCAACCAGCAGAGCCCGTGCCTGCGGGCGGGGAATGCGGATCCGATACAGATATACCTGCTCGCCGCGGCAATTCGTTCGCAATCCGACGAGATCACGCTCATCGGCGACCACATAATAAAGTTCGTACTGGTGGAAGAAGCCGCGAAGCGCCGAGTATGATTCGCCCTTCTCCTTCCGTGTCTCGATCGAAATCGCGAGGTGTTGGCCATCGTCGAACTCCCAACTGACGATCGTATGTGCGATTTGGGTCGGTCCCCAAAACGACAGGAACAGGTCAACGCCGCGAAGCCGGTCGAGGTCGTAAGTCCTCGTCTCCCAGCGCTGGTCGTAGTCGGATTCGGATCGATACTTAAAGTTCCTCACGTTCTGGATCGTTACGGACGACCCGTGAAAAGCTGCGCGCGCCGTGCGAGCGACATCGGGGGGCCAATCGCGGGTATTGCTTGGGGGAATCGACGCCCACCAAACAGCGACAGCAACCACGGGCAACAGCGCAGCTACAAGCCCTTTCAGGAAGGGCCGAACGAGTGCCGCCAAAGCGATGCTGGTCAACGCCAATCCGCCGGCCATGGTCCCCGCGAGCACGCGCGAAATTGGTCCGTCGAACCACAGCGCCAGCGCGCCCCAGGCGACGCCGGCGACGACGATCGCGGATAACACCACCGACACCATCGAGCGGAGAACGCGCCGGATCATTAATGGATCCCTGCGTGCTCATAGAGAATTCTGCGGACCTCCTCGATCGTTTCGGGTGTAGCTTGAGTCGAGTGACCGGAGTGTACGACCAACTCGGATTCGACGCCGTCGATATGCGCGCTCTTGTACTCAACAACCCCGTCGTTGCCCTCCGCGACCGGACCGTCGCCTTTTACCGGTATGATCGAGTTGACCTTCACCCTAGGAGCGATCGGCGTCGCGGAGAGCGCCTTGATGAACCGATTGGAGGGATCCATGTTGTCGAGCGCGGTCGGGATCGTAAACGGAGTTCCCATCATGCTGGGCTCGCGAAACTTTCCGAGCGCAACCACGGTCTTGGCAAGACCGCCAGGCAGGTTCAGAAATTTGTTTACGAACTTAACTATAGGATTGCTCGCCATGTAACTGCCGCGATGCGGTGTTGCGATGAAAATCACCCGCGTCACGAACGGCAGCGGCTTAAAGAACATTGCGCGGGCGAGTAAATCGCGAGTCTCAGGATCGAGGTCCGCTTTTTCAAACGGGACCTTCGCAACATTGTTCCAGAAGCGATTGCCGCTATCGACGACCATCATCTTGGTCAGGAGTCCGCCCTGGCTGTGGCCAATCAGGACCATACGGTCAAGCGCCGTGTCCTTTCCTTCGGGATCGACGCCTTTGCGTACCGCTTGCAGTGATTCGCGCAACCGCATCGCTGACAACACGATGGGATTGCCGCTGTTATAGATGAAGAGCCAGATCTGATAGTGCGCCGCGATCGCCGGATCGCCGAGCAGTTCGTTGACCATCTCCGCCCAACGAGCCGGGCTCGACGCTGTCCCATGAACGAGCACCACCGGTATCAGTCCCGGAAGATACGGGTGCAGCATGTAGAGACCGTTTTCGCCGTTGCCGCCTTTGCTCAGAAACGAAAAGTCGCCCCGGCGGAAACCCGCAAGTTCGAAATCCCAAACCGGCGCGCCTTCGAGGCGATAGGCGAGCGCCGCGCTGGGATCCGATTCGAGCGGCACCGCGTAGGAACCGACTTGAACCGTCGGCGTCTCGGCCTCGTCGTAGAGCTCCATGGTACCGTGCAGGCGGCCGTCGCTCATTGCGCGGCGCGGATCGTCGAAGCGCACGAACGCGGTGATCGGGACTTTCGCAGCCGGGGGTATCCAGCGGTTCGCGGTGCTGCATGGCGATGGTTCGGCTTTTGCTGAGAGCGCCGCGCCGATGCCAGCTTCGCGGTAGGTGTTGCGGAGCCCGCGCACCTCCAGATCCGCAAGCGATACAAATTTCGTCAGGTGATATCCGCCGTAACTGAAGCCTTTCGCGTTGACCGCCAGATCGAGCGTTCCGAAGGGCAAGCTGAGTTGGCGTGCGCTAAGGTCAACTTCCTTTCCATCATTCGTCGCCAGCCCTAAAGCGACACCCCGATTGTAGAGGTCAACGGCCAGCCGCAGGCGCGGATCATATTCGCCTGGTGCCTCAGCCGGGTTCGGCGGGAACAGAAACGCAAACGCATAAGCCGCGGATGCCAGATAATAAGCTTGATTACGCGATTCCTCGGCATAGGCGAAGGAGAGTTCGGACAATGCAAATAGCCGATCGCGCTCGTCCGGTCGGCCAAGCCCGGAATTCAGTTCGGCAAGGACTCTTTCCGGATCTTGATCGAAACGGTCGCCAAGTGCGTTGCGCTCGAGCAATTGGGTCGCATACTCGCTCGGTTTGCCCGTCGACAGAATGTTCGCGTTCAGTTCGCGATGTGCCGCTTGCTCGTCGAGCCGCTCGACTCCGACCGGAGTTGCGCAGGCGCTGGCAAACAGGGCGATGATTGCAAGCCCGAGCGTCCAAGTCCTAATCGATCTTGGGATCGATACCAGGAGCTTCCTGAACTCGAATGGGGTTGTGAAATCCAACCAAATCGGCGCGATGGCGATCTGAGCCTCAAGAGGGAATGCGCGAGCTCTCATTGCGCCCTTTGACCGTGGATTGACCCCACGCGGCGGAGGTCGTGGCAATTGCGTTGCATTCACGATACTTGTGGCGGGCGAAAACTCAAGCTGACGGATATCGATGGGCACCGGCCCATGAACTTCCTGAGGCGCCCGAGAATTTGGCGGTGGCCAGTTTGAAAATCGACGATGAACGGGATTGACCGGTCAACGAAAAACGAGAGTCACATGGCAAAGGTAACCCTTCTCACCAAGGAACAACGCTATCAGGCCGGCAAGTCGCTACGGCAAAAGTGCCCGCGCTTGTCGCACGGCAAGGTCATTCTGGGGCAAGGAGAGAAGCGCGACATCGTCGCGCTGATCGAGGCTTCGAATAAAGACCGGCTCAAAAATCTGATCCCTGTTCGCCACGGGCGGATGCTCCAGTCGGCGTTCGCGTACTTTCGGGGAACCGCAGGAATACAAGCGTACGACCTCGCCGGCACGCCAAAAAGCGGGATAAACGTTCAGGCCTGCGGCGACTGTCATCTGATGAATTTCGGCGGCTTCGCCACGCCCGAGCGAACTCTCGTCTTCGATATCAATGATTTTGACGAGACCTTGCCCGCGCCGTTTGAATGGGATTTGAAGCGGCTCGCCGCGAGCTTTGTCATCGCGGCGCGTTGGCGCGGCTTCCGGCCGGGTCAGGCAAGGGAAATGGCGGTTCAGGCCGTCGCGTCATATCGGGAATCGATGAGAAAGCGCGCGGGGACGGGCTTCCTCGAAGCGTGGTACTCGAGGATTACCTTTCAAGATGTACTTGAGCTGGCGGGCAAGGATGCCGAACTGATCAGCCGTGTCAAGAAGAGGACCTCTGAAGCGAGCAAAAGCACCCAAGAGCACGTCCTCCACAAGCTCACTACCCCGTCCAGGGGTCTGCCGCGCATAGTCGACCAACCCCCGCTGCTCTACCACGCTGACCTATTTAACGAACGCGAAGTCGCAGTCTTTTTTAAGAAGTATCGCGAAACTCTCGCCGAGGAGCGTCGCATCCTGTTCGATCGTCTCAAATTTGTCGACGGAGCACTGAAGGTCGTCGGCGTAGGGAGCGTCGGCACGCGCTGCTTCGTCGGGCTTTTTCTTGCCGCTCCCGACGACCCCTTGTTCCTTCAGATCAAAGAGGCGCGGCCCTCGGTGCTCGAACGCTATGTGGGCGGTGCGCGCGTAAAACACAACGGTCAGCGCATCGTGGTCGGGCAGCGCCTGATGCAGTCCGCTAGCGACATCTTCCTGGGTTGGTCCAGAGGACCCGGAGGTCGCGACTACTATGTCCGCCAACTGCGCGATATGAAAGTTGCACCCGCGGTCGAAACCATTACTCCGCAGGTGATGCGGATCTATGCCGCGCTGTGCGGTTTGGCGTTGGCCCGGGCTCACGATAAAGCCGGTGATGCGGCGATGATCGCGGGGTATTTGGGCAGCATCGATCATTTTGACGAGGCGATTGGAGACTACGCCGTGGCTTACGCCGATCAGGTTGAGCGCGATTATGCGACCTTCGTCAAGGCGGTCCGTAGTGGCCGCCTAAAAAGCGACTTGAGCCCGAGTCGTTTAGCGACCGCACTGCGATAAGTGCAACGCCGTCAGCGAGATAGATGACGTTGATGAAAACTCCTGGAGCGCTCGCTGTGTTGCTGATGGTCTTATGGACGATCAGCGCAAGCGCTGGATTCGCCCAGGCTCAAACGACACTATCTGACGAAGAAAAGCTGGAGCGGGACTTCACCGATCCGTTGACAACCCTGCCGCAGCTGCTCGTCAGGGATAGCTACACGCCGGCCAATTACGGACCTTGCACGCCACAAGCATGCGTCAGAAATGATGAGACCAACCAACTCATCATCCGGCCAGTGATTCCGCGCATACCGGCAAACACCTTGCTACCCTTTACTCAGTTGGTCCGGCCGACATTTGCATTGGTGACCGTGCCAAGCTCGCGAGGTGGAACGCGGACCGAGTTCGGTGACCTGCCGATGTTCGACATCGCGGTTCTGCCGTGGCCAGACCGGGATAAAACCGGGCTCCTGATCGGTGTGGGACCGACCTTTGTATTTCCGACGGCGACTTCCAAAAGCGCCGGCCAGGGCGCGTGGCAAGCGGGACCCGCTCTCGGAGCCATCTACAGCGGAATTCCGGGACTGCTGATAGGGTTCGTTGCGCAGAATCCCATCAGCTTCGCGTATACCTCACCCGGGCGTACACCGCAAAACACCTTTCAGTTCCAACCCGTTTTGGCGCTTCATCTGTGGGATAAATGGTATTTGCGCTCAGCGGAAGCCAACTGGACGATGGGTTGGCGCCGCCACTCCTCAACCATGTTGCCACTGAGCCTGGGCCTCGGGCGAACGCTGGTGCGGCCGGGGCTGCCGCCGATGAGTTTCTTTATCACAGGACAGTGGATGGTGTATCGGCAATACGCCCCGATCGCGCCGCAGACAACGATCAACTTCGGTTTGACGGTCGCGTTTCCGGAACTAAGAGATTGGTGGTCAGGAAACTGACCGGGCTCAACCGTCTCAGTGCGCGCTTCAGTGCGCGCTAGGGAAGAGGAATGTTACGCTTATGCGAGCTATCCATTGCGGGGCGCCATCCGGACGCTTCAGGAGGTCGTACGCGCCGCCCTGCAGACTCAAATCCTGGGAGCCCATCTTGAACGCCTTGCCGATATCGGCGCCCATCGGAATAGTCCATGCGTTGGTGGCCTCGGCTGTCCAGTCGTACGTAATCGACGGATCGCACTGGACGTACCAACCGCTTTCGAAGTTATAGCTGATTTCGGGTTCGATATAGGTAAAATTAACACTGCCACGGTCGCGATTTCCAGCGAACGACATCAGTTGGTATGCGAGGATGCCGTTGAACCACGGACCCTCGGAGTAGAGGAGCGCCGCCGTTGGCCCGGCCGACCACCGGCCGGTTCCCAATCCCGAGCTGCTGGCGGTGGGAAATTGAAAGATCGGTCCCGCGCCCCAGATCCAGGTGCCTTCCTTGGCTGGCGTCAGAAAAAAGGAGGTCTGTAAATCTTCCAGCCCGGATTGTTCATGCGGACTGGGTAGGTAAGTTACGGTCAGACTCGGTCGCGCGATCAGGTCCCATTGCGGGTTCAGCGAGAACGGCACTACCGGCTGGATGTTCCAGCTATCGCCGACCTTATTATGCGAACCGAGTTGAAATCCGGTCGTGGATTGAACGGGGACCTTGACGAAATCCTCAAGCGGGTTGTGGACACTTATCGCCAGCTCCTGATCGGTCACGATACTCCTCGTCGGTTCTGCTGGTGACGGGGCTTCTTGCGCACGCGCGGACACCGCCAGAACGGCGCTCAGCAGCAATAGCATGCGAAGTCCTTTCTTCAACGAACACGCCTCCTTGATCGATCCCTGCTGGTGCCTTAGGTTCGGAGTTAGGGCTGCGGATGAGACCGAAAGAGACGACCGACTCAAGAGCGACGTAAGCGCGACTCGGCCGCCGACCGCGCTGGGACGAGCCCGAAGTCGTCCCCGAATTTAAACACGGCTTTCATCCTAGAAGCCGGAGAATACCTTTCAGAATTTCGCTAACCGGCATAACGGTAGCGGCCAGAGGAAGTGCAGGGATGACGCCGGCAAGCGCCATCGCAAGGAAGTCGCTCCATGCAATAGGGACGATGCGCATCTTGCGGAGCAATTCGTAACTATTCCCGAGATCAGCAAGCGACTGTATGTCTGCCGTACCCAACAAAGGTTCTTCAGCGGAATTAACGCCCTCCACCCACTTGCTATCGAACAGCTGCGTATAGCGGCTGGCGAGCCTGCCGTACCTGCGTAGACCGTCCTGTTTGAGACGGAGCAGCTTGGGAGCAAACACTGTCAACGGCCCGGCGAAGACTATAAGTAGAATCAGGATCAACGTTGCATAAATTAGCTGGAAGTCTTCCAGCTTGGCGCCACTGAAAAGAATCCTGCTGGCGATCGCGGCCGAGACCACCGAGCTCAAGGCAAAAATGATGACGCCGAAAGGGATCGTTCCCTTCCCCAGAAAACCCAAACCGCCAGCGCCATCCGGGTGGGTCGCCGTAAGGAAAAGATCGAGCTTCGAGACCTGCCATAGAAATCTTGTCCACACGACCATTCGGAATGCCCATCGATACATCAGGAACTGAAAGACTGGCAGGGAGACCAGCCCGTAGTAGTAACCCACTGGCGAAAGACCGGCGGTCGAAGAGGGCTCGAACCACGTGCTTCCGGTTTGCAAAGACGCCTTCGACAATGCGGCGTAGGTTGTGATGTAAACCAAGGCGAGCAGTATCGGTTCCGCGAGACGCCAATCGTGAAGGCGCACAGTATCAACGACGGCGGTTGCGAATCGCTTCCGCTCCTCCTCGCGAACGAGGCCGGCGTCGAGAAAATGCCTGGCGATCCCCCTAAGACGTTTTCCGATCGGAATTTCGGCCAATACAAGAACCGGTACTGCAACCAGAAAGCGTGCATGTGCCGCTAAATCATATACGAACGGGATTCTCGCGCCGCTCAGCGCCAATCCTTCAACAAGCGAGAACACCAGCAGAGGGATCCAGGTAATCGCCGCCAGGATGATCGCGGTTCTCGCCGAAGCAGCGCCGAGTTCGGGCCGAATTAGCATGAGCCTCTTCATCAAGGCATCGCCTGGCCCTCCCTCCATCAGCGAAAGCTCTGGGACTTCGTTTACGTTCTCGCTCTGCATAGGCTGCCCCTCGAAAATCAGTTCCGGAATTCAAAAAGCTGACGATGCTTATGATCCGCCTCGCAGCAAATTCGATAGGAACGGGTGCATGCCCCATCGAACTGCGGTTCGGCCGAAGACAGCCAAATCGGATTCCTCTTCGTAAGCCTTGAGAAGCACGGCGAGCGGCTCCTCGAAAGACCAGTCGCCAAATCTTCGCGAGTAGTGCAAGGATGCCGAGAATCGAAATCAACGCCGCGACCAAGTAGTGCCAGGGAATGTCGCTTGCCGGTGTATTGTGGTACAGGCGCTCGAATACTCTGGCGGTGTTCAAGGGTCGCTAGCAGCAGGGAGAAGATCCCGATGCTCACCAGCATGAGCGCGAAGTCGCGCGGTCCGATGAGGTGATTCTGCTGTGGGCGGTTTGGTGCTTCGATCTGAAAGAATTTGTAGATGCTGAAGCCGAAGGTAATTAGCGAAGTCGAGGTTCTGATCCACGACGTCATGGTGTTTTCATACGAATTACGCGTGCGCTCGAAGGCGAGTCGTGTCGCGGTGTCGAGCACTGGTGCGCGTTGCGAATTCTGATCGGCCATTGGAATTACGACTCCGTCTGGCGGAAGCGTTACCGATTTTGTATCGTACGCGGTGCCAGATATAGATGGGGCTGTACCCGCGATTTGTTCATCAACCCGATAATGTCACGCACCGGCGCTCTTGGCATGACCTTGCGTCGCAGATCCGCCTGGTGGGCCGCAAGGTGGCCGTGCCGGGCGTTGGACCAATCACCGCACTGACGATTTGGGCCGACGCCGGCGATAAGCCGCGAGCAGACTCGACTTTCTTATTGCCAAATGCCATACGAGAGTCTCTGACTCCATTTGGTCCAAAAAATGAGTCAAATCAAAAGGGAATGGCCAGGGAGAGATGTATCCGTCGCTGTTAAAATCAGCCGGAATCCGCGTCAATCATAGCCGGACTGCTTTATCTCCGTATTGCCCTTGTAAACGTTCGATTAGGCGCTATCCGATGAGTTCGCGAATAAGAGAATTACTGCGCCTGCCAACATCGCTGATCGGCCTGATGATCGTATCGTCCATGCCCTGGGGCGTGGCTTGCGCGGCAACCCAAAGTCCAGAGAAGCCAATTGCCCGATCAATTGCGCTCCCCCCCTCAGACCGACGGGCCCGTCACCGTTGAGGTAGGGCTGACGATCACAAACCTGTCTGAAGTTGACGAAGCGCACGAGCAATTTCGTTTGAGTGGCTTGATCATGGCCGTATGGCGCGATTCACGTCTGGCCTTCAACCCTCGTCCCAGCGAACGGGTTCGCTTTTTACGATCAAGAACAGATCTGGACGCCGGGGTTAGAGATGGTCAATGCGATCACGCCGCTTTCAGGGTCGGCCACGATTAACGTCTCGTCGAACGGATGGGTCTACTACGTCGAACCCTTCGCAGCAACGCTGTCAACAAAATTGCATCTACAAAGGTTTCCCTTCGATTCGCAGAATCTCGAAATTGTAATTGCCCCCTTTGCGTCCGGAGCAGCATTGATTCAGTTAAAGCCGAGTAGCAAGCTGACGCGCTTGCTGCCTGGCCGTTTTCTTGAGCTCGAACAATGGAAACTAGGCGGAATCACTTCAATTGAGCAGACCATGGAGATTGGCGAAAACATTCTGGTAGGCCAAGTCGAGTTCCGCTTGTTCGCCAGCCGGCGCGCGGGCTTTTATATCTGGACGATGATCTTGCCATTGATCGTCATGCTGATAGTTGCATGGAGCGTGCTCTGGATCGCGCCCGCCAACTTCGCGCAACAGCTCGCTATAGCAATGCCTACGTTCTTAAGCGTTATCGCGTTCTCATATGCAATGTCCTTCACATTGCCGCGAGTTCCCTACCTGACGTTCATCAACGCTTTTTTCTGACCATTTACTTATTCGTGTTCTTTACTGTCCTCGAGACCGTCGCGATTTATGCAATTGGTCGACGGTATGTCGGCGGGCGTGGCGGTGGAGCGCGGACTGTACCATCTTCCTTCTGGAGATATTCGCCAAATGAAGTTTTGGTAATGCTATTGAAAGCGTCGTGAAATGCAGAGTACGTTTGTCGCGCAAATGTTTCCCAGTGAGGCAGCATCAAAATGGCACTTTCCCCGACTAGGACAACCATGAAACGGGCACCTGAAGATTCAAAGCCGGCCGCCACCGCGATCAACGCAGAGAGCGCGCGCCTGCGCGAATGCTACGACTCCCAGGTACCGTGGAAGAAGTGGGGTCCCTATCTAAGTGAACGACAGTGGGGGACCGTGCGCGAGGACTATAGCGAAGGGGGTGACGCCTGGAATTTCTTCACCCACGATCATGCCCGCTCGCGTGCCTACCGCTGGGGTGAGGACGGCATCGCCGGCCTTTCCGACGACAAGCAGCGCCTGTGCTTCGCACTGGCCCTGTGGAACGGCAAGGATCCCATCCTCAAAGAGCGCCTCTTCGGGCTCACCAACTCAGAGGGCAACCACGGCGAAGACGTCAAGGAGTATTACTTCTACCTCGACAGCACGCCGACCCACTCGTACATGAAGTACCTGTACAAGTACCCGCAGGCGGCCTATCCCTACGCCGACCTGGTGGAGACGAACCGTCGCCGCTCCCGCAGCGAGTTTGAGTATGAATTGCTCGACACCGGCGTCTTCAATGACGACCGCTACTTCGATGTATTCGTGGAGTACGCCAAAGCGGGTCCGGAAGACATCCTCGTGCGCATCACGGCAGTCAACCGGGGACCGGACCCGGCCGAACTGCACCTCCTGCCGACGCTGTGGTTCCGCAACGACTGGGCGTCGTGGATTGCCGAATCCAACCGAGCGGCCGAGAAACCGAACCTCAGGCAGATAGATGCAGCGGCGGGCACGAGCGCGGTAGCGGCAACCCATTCGCTGCTGGGCGAGTTCGTCTTTTCCTGCGACGGCGAGGTGCCGCTGCTCTTCACCGATAATACAACTAACCACGAGCGGCTTTTCCCGGGGCAAAAGAACGAGAGCCCGTACGTCAAGGACGGCATCAACGACTACGTGGTACAGGGCAAGAACGCAGCAGTTAACCCCGAAAAGCAAGGCACCAAGGTCGCGGCGCACTATCGCGTGACGATTGCTCCCGGCGAGTCGGCCACCGTGCGGCTGCGCCTCACCGGCCAGTCCGCCGCCGGTAAGAGTGGGAACCTCAAAGCCAACCCATCCGGCTTCGGCGCACGGTTTGACGAGACGCTGGCCGTTCGGTTGCAGGAGGCAGATGAGTTCTACCGCTCGGTGACCCCGCCTTCGGTCTCCCCGGACGCGGCCAACGTGATGCGCCAGGCCATCGCCGGCATGCTCTGGAGCAAGCAGTTCTTCTTCTTCGATGGTGACAATTGGCTGGACGAGCACCACTCCAACCCTCTGCATACCGGATATCGTAACTCCCGAAACTCGGAGTGGTTCCACATGCTCAACGAGGACGTCATCTCCATGCCCGACAAGTGGGAGTACCCATGGTACGCCGCTTGGGACCTCGCCTTCCACACGCTCCCGCTTTCGATCGTGGACCCCGATTTCGCCAAGCAGCAGATGGATCTGATGCTCCGTGGCGCCTACCTGCACCCCAGCGGCCAGATGCCCGCGTACGAGTGGAACTTCAGCGACGTGAACCCCCCGGTCCACGCCTTTGCGACCCTGTTCCTCCATCGCACCGAGCAGGCGCTGCGTGGCGAAGTGGATCTGGACTTCCTCAAGTCGACCTTCAACAAGCTGTTGCTGAACTTCACCTGGTGGGTCAACCGCAAGGACCGCTTCGGCAAGAACGTCTTCGAGGGCGGCTTCCTCGGCCTCGACAACATCGGCATCTTCGACCGCAGCGCCCCGCTTCCCACCGGCGGCCACCTGGAGCAGGCGGACGGCACGGCGTGGATGGCCCTCTTCTGCCAGAACATGTTGGAACTCGCGGTCGAGCTTGCCGTCCACGACCCCACCTATCAGGACATGGTCTTCAAGTTCGTAGAGCATTTCTACTTTATCGCCGCGGCTATGAACCGGCCCGGCCAGGTCGGCATGTGGGACGAGGAAGACGGCTTTTATTACGACCTGCTGCGGCTCCCCGACGGCAGCGCCACCCGGCTCAAGGTCCGCTCGATGGTGGGGCTCCTGCCCCTGTGCGCCACCACGGTAATCGAAAAGCGGCAGCGAGAGCATGTCCCGCGCGCGATGGCCGCGTTTCTGAGACGCCTGCACCGCATTCCCGAACTGATGGAGACGATGCACCCCACGGGCCCTGGGCATTTCGGGGTAGCCGAGCGGGGGATCATCGCGCTACTCAATCCGGAGCGGCTCCGCCGGATTCTCACGAAGATGCTCGACGAGAACGAGTTCCTGAGCCCCTACGGCATCCGCTCGCTCTCCAAGTTTCACGAGCAGCACCCGTACATTTTCCACGTGCAGGGTCAGGAGTACCGGGTGGACTATCTGCCGGCCGAATCGAACACCGGCATGTTTGGCGGCAACTCCAACTGGCGGGGTCCAGTATGGATGCCGGTCAATGCCCTGCTCATCAGGGCCCTCCTCAATTTCTACGAGTACTACGGCGACAGCTTCACGATCGAATGCCCGACCGGTTCCGGCAAGATGATGAACCTCTTCGAGGTGGCCAAGGAGATCGCGGACCGGCTCACCCGCATCTTCCTGCGCGATGAGCGCGGCCGTCGGCCTGTCTACGGTGGAACCGAGAAATTCCAGGCCGACCCGCACTGGCGCGACCATATCCTATTCTACGAGTACTTCCATGGGGATAACGGTGCCGGGCTCGGAGCGAGTCACCAGACTGGATGGACCGGATTGGTAGCGAAGCTGATCCAGCTTTTCGGCTTGCTCGATGCGAAGCAGTTGCTTGAGGCCGGCAAGGCAGCGGCCTTCGTCCGAGGAAAGCGGAGAGGTGAGGTGCAGCAATGAAGTCCTTACCCCCTCAGCCCTCGCTCTATCAGATCAACACGCGCGTGTGGCTGACCGAGCTGTCGAAGTCTCTTGGTCGGCCGACGACGCTGGACGACATACCGGACGCCGAGATGGACCGCCTGGCTGAAATGGGGTTTGACTGGATCTGGTTGCTGAGCGTTTGGCAGACCGGGCCGGCGGCGCAGCAGGTTTCACGCAGTCGCCCTGAATGGCGCCAGGAGTTTCAGGCAACCCTGCCGGACCTGCGCGAAGAAGACATCGCCGGGTCCGGGTTCGCGATCACCGGTTACACAGTGCATAGCAATCTGGGCGGAGATGCCGCTTTGGCCCGGCTGCGCGAGCGGCTGAAAAAGCGTGAGTTGCGGCTGATGCTCGACTTTGTCCCGAACCACATGGCCCCGGACCACCCGTGGATCGACGAGCACCCGGATTACTTTGTCCGTGGCAGCGAGAGTGATTTGGCACGCGCACCGCGCAACTACTGCCGCGTGCAAACGAAGAGCGGAGCGCTGGTGCTCGCCTACGGCCGCGACCCGTACTTTGAAGGCTGGCCCGACACGCTGCAGCTCAACTACGGCAACCCGGATTTGCAGCAAGCCATGATCGGTGAGCTGGAGCGAATCGCCGGGCAATGCGACGGCGTGCGCTGCGACATGGCCATGCTGGTCTTGCCCGACGTGTTCGAACGCACGTGGGGCATCCGGGCTGACCTGTTCTGGCCGAAGGCAACCGAGTCCGTGCGGCGCGCACATCCGCACTTCCTGTTCATGGCCGAGGTCTACTGGGATCTGGAATGGACAATGCAACAGCAGGGATTCGATTACACCTACGATAAGCGGCTGTACGACCGCTTGCGCGAGGGGCACGCCCGGCCGGTGCGCGAGCATCTCCACGCCGGACTCGATTACCAGAACAAGCTCGCCCGGTTTCTGGAAAACCACGACGAGCCGCGGGCGGCCGCTACGTTCCCTCCGCGGATTCACCAGGCGGCGGCCGTGATCACCTTCCTGTCTCCGGGGCTGCGTTTCTTACATCAGGGGCAGTTCCAGGGTCGAAGGAAACGAATCTCTCCCCATCTGTCTCGAGGTCCGGCGGAACCCCTGGACCAGCAGCTGGAACAATTCTACGATCGGCTATGCAGCGTGCTACGCCAACCTGTTGTCCGCGAGGGCCAATGGCAATTGCTCGAGTGCATACCGGCGTGGGAAGGCAACTGGACCTGGGACTGCTTCTTGGCATTTGCCTGGCAAGGTCGCGACGGCGAGCGGCTGCTGGTGACAGTGAACTATGCTCCCAACCAGAGCCAGCGTTATGTGCGGCTGCCGTTCACCGACCTCTGCAACCGTCTATGGCGGCTTGAGGATTTGATCGGCGAGGAGGCTTACGATCGGCAAGGCGATGATTTGCAAGCGCGTGGACTATACCTAGATGTACCTTCTTGGGGCGCTGCTGTCTTCTCGCTGACAAGACAAATGACCGCTTAATCGGACCACGACGATCCGGCTAGTGAGGTAGCAATCATTTTGGTTTGAGACCTTCGCGGCCACTCGTCGGACAGATTATCAGCGTATACGCAGCACAGGTCAACCGGCGATGGACTCTACCTCAAAACACGTCGATTTTCGGGATGAAGGCCAGGTAGTGATCAATGATGAAGTGACTACCGCAAAACAGCAAAGGTTGCCAAGCAGGGCATGAAAAGGACACTTCGCGTTCCCGGTTGCTCACCCTAGCTGGAAGGAGCGGCCGGAAGGGATGCCTATCCATGTACGACGTTCGCCAGGAACACTATACAAGCGTGATTCATGAGATGATCAAGCATGAAGACGACGTAACGAATCATCGCATCATGTGGTTGTTGGTCGGCCAAGGGTTTATCGCCAATGCATTTGTTTCTGGGGAGCGTGCAGCCGGTCACTTTATGCTTCCAGTCGCGGGGGTTTTTGTAACGCTCTCAGCATTCGTGATGCTCTACAAGAGCTACCTGGCTCGAGGATATCTCCAGTTCCTAGGCACGCGAGCGAAGCAGGGGACATTGCAGGAGGAAGACCTGCCACTCATGGGATGGCCGAGAAAGAGGATCAAAGGCTGGTGGAAGGAAGTCTGGGTTTGTCCATGGATTGGACAACTCGACCATATACTGGAACCGTGGCTGTTTCTACCGTACCTATTTGTGGTCTTGTGGCTGACCGCTCTGTTAAAACCGCGGCGCGTGCTGGACACAGGGATAGAATTCATACTGGCCGCTATTCTGTCGGCAGTGATATTTTCCGTGGGTTGCATGCTATTTGTCTGGTTGCAGGGCAAGGAAGAGGAGCGCGCTGAAGAGCTAATTCGGGCTTCGAGGTCTCACGGTGCTCCGGGATCCAGTTAAATGTCGAAAAATTCCGCCCTCGATTAGATGAAGGGCTTGACCGTAAAGCGTTAATAGACCCAACGATGGAACAAGGATCGACCTTATTCGCGTACAGAAGCGCTCAAGTCCCAACTTAAGCGCCGACGCCTTGGTCCGATTACCCGCCTCATCGGTGTCCAGCCAGAAAGGTTCACTCCATTTCGCGATTTAAAAGTGACCCACACTCGGGCTGATAGTGGTTAAACCTTTATCCGCCCCACTCAGAGGAGGCGAGATTGCTGGTGATGATGGCCGAGCGGCGTTCGTAATGCTGCGCCAGCAGGTTGAAGAGCAACAACTGCACGGTCTTTTCCTTCCGGGAGATGGCGATCGCCTCGCAATTGGTCCGCGCGTCGATCCCGAAGACCCCGCGAAACATCCCCTCGCTCGCGACCACCATGAGGCTCGATTCCTTCGCGATCACCCCCGAGATGTGATACGGCAGACCGCAGTTCGCGTACGAGACGTAGGGCCCGCGCTCCACCATGATGATTTCGGTGTTTTCATCCAGCCTGCGCAGGCGTGCCGCGCACGACGCTCCGCCGGCCACGCCGCCGACGATGATGACCTTCATCCTTTTGCCTGTAAGGCCCATAACCGTTCCCTTTGAGCCGGTGTCATTTGACGTTATAGCCGCGCCCCTCCAGGCAGGCGGCCATCGCGCGAGTATAGTTCATCTGTTGCGAGGCCACGGCAGAGGCAGCATTCGCTTGCTGCTCAGCAGCCTGCTGACGTTTTTCATCCCTTCTGCGAAACCCGCCAGCCAATCCGCCATCGCTGCCCCGGCAGCCGCACTTTTGCCCGCGTCTCCGGTGATTGCGCCACCAACCGCGCCGAGCGCCGCACAGCGGGCAGCTCCCTTCAGAACGTGCGGTTGCGTCGGCTGACAGGGCTTCGGATCAAGTTGGTTAGGATTGTTCGGATCGGCCCTGCTGGGATCGTAGCCAGTCTGCTGAACTGCCCAAGAATGACATTCGTACCGATCTTTATCCTGCTGCGCGCTGCTCTGATTCTTCAGCGGATAAACATATAGTTGCGGACTCTGTGCCGACGCGATGCTCGTGGGCACCATCGCCACCGGCAATACCGCACCAGCTAAGACCCATCGGCAGCCGGCCCACGGTGTTACTTTTGCTTTTCACTATGCCCTCATCCGCACAATCGACGGCGATCGCCGTCGATTCGCGACAGGACTTGGATACTGCGCCAATTCGCGTTGCGCATTGAGCCTTAGTTCCCGGAGTCCTTTTCCAGCGATAATACAATCGCCCTCCAGAGACTGACTACCAGCTCATCGCCAACCTTGACCTTCGTAAGATTTTTCGGGTCGCGCGCTTTCACGGTTTCGACCGCTCCGTCCGGACCTTTGACCGTTATGGTCCCGTTGGCTTGATCGATCGCAACCACCGTGACGACGATTCTAGCGAGACCGGTCGCCGTCCCGCCCAGGGCTCCCTCCGGTGTGGTGCCGGATATCCCTTCTTTCAGCGATATAGCCGCGACGTTCTCGCCAGCTCTCTTCTTGCGGATGTTCGCGACCTCGTAAAACTTCGCAACCACGGGTTCGCCCACCTCTGCCGCGGCAAGGTTGGCGGGATTGTCAACTCTGAGAGTTGCCTTCCGACCTTGCGGGCCCTCGAGTATTACCAGCTTCTTAGCCTTGTCGACGTCGACAATTTTGCCGTGAAGGGTAACCTCTGTTGCGGAACTAACGCCCTCGGCCTGCGCAGCTGATGGCGGATTTTCGGGCTTGGCTGCTTGCGCCGACGCGGCAGCACTTAGTCCCAATCCCAAACCGACTGCTACGATTGTTGCCCCCAGAATTTGACATGTTTTGCGTTTGACCATATGTAGCCCCTCCTCTTCGTGCGGATAATCCTGGCTCTCATCTGCTATTCTTTAGTTCTGTAATCCTCGGCCACCGACTCTTTTGACAACAGCGCCCAAATCCGTGCCAACGGACCTTTCCCACTTCGCGTGACTTCCGACCTGTCTCTAGCAGGCTGTTGAAAAAGGCTTTTCACAGCCTGCTTCCCCTCACTCGCTCTCTCCCCAGTAGGGGCGAGAAGATAAGGAAAGAAGCCATTTTTCACGCAGGGTGTTGAGTTGAAATTTAG
>Ga0187856_1000557_pt1 | contig 33420 bp, 35 predicted proteins | sample June2016WEW_8_40_FD_132443 | JGI IMG/M metagenome (GOLD analysis project Ga0187856, IMG submission 132443) | Peatland microbial communities from SPRUCE experiment site at the Marcell Experimental Forest, Minnesota, USA - June2016WEW_8_40 | ecosystem: Environmental > Terrestrial > Soil > Wetlands... | reverse complement strand
ATTTTCACGGGTGTCTCCTTATTCACAATGACACTTTTTTTGAAAGGATCATGCACGTCCCTTCGGCCTTACCCTAAAACCGGAAGGATAACGCCGTGCGGCTCACCAGCGGCGATAATAGCCTGGTACCCACACCTCAAAGCGGGTCCGGCGCTGCTCTTTCGAAGGGCCGGACCCAAAATTCGTCTCCCTTCTGCAGAGCTTTTCCAGGACCGCACATTATGGGAGTAATTGTCTCGCCCAGGACCGTATCCATAGCAAACGTGCAAGGATATAGAATTTAAACCTACCGTTATTGCCGGGTAAACATATCTTTCGTGTAAAAACCCTTATCTTTCGTGGCCTCTTTCGTGTTTTCTTTCGTGGCCGTGATGAGTGGCGAGTGCAGAGTGGTGAGTCCGTATTAAGGGAGTATGGATGAGGACACAAGGCTCATCGAAGAATACCTTTCGGGGGACGAAGGCGCGGTTGAGCAACTCGTGGGGAAATATCAGAAACAGCCGGCAGGAGTTCAACAGGGAGATAAGGAAGATGATCGAGAATGCAAAGGGGAAAAAGCTATAACTATGCCGCCTTCCTCCCCTTTGCCATAGAATCGTGTCTCGCTCAGACCCACGAGGCCGTCGAAATCGTGGTCGTCGATGACGGCTCGACGGACAACACCAGGCAGGTGCCGGAGGCGTTCAGGGACAGGATCGTGTGCGTCCGCCAGGAGAATCTCGGGGTTTCTGCGGCGCGGAACAAGGGGCTCCAGATAGCGTCGGGCGAGTTTATCGCCTTTCTCGACGCGGACGACTATCTGACGGCCGATGCCGTTGAGGTGAGACTCCGGGAATTCAGGAGATACCCCGAGGTCGGCGTCGTTTTCACCGAGACGTTTTCGAAGAAGGCGTCGGGTCCGGTGCGCTCGAACAGGCAAAGGCTACCTAAGGTCCTTGGTATATGTCCACCTCGCGCATCAGGTCAAAATGCTTGTCGAGCGTATATACCGACAGGCCGTACTCTATTGCCGGCGTTCCTATTGTGGCTTCAGTGTCAGCTCTTTTTCACAACAGGTGAAGGTACAGGGGCAACCGCATGACGAAGATACGCTGCACGTCTTGCATTCGTTCACCACCTGCAGTTGAAGCCCGCACTCTGCGCATTCGTAAACCTGTCCTCTTTTCATCTCTTCGCAACTGGCCATTATTGACCTCCTTATAGTTGTTTTCCCGCTCCTTCCGGCCCGCCTTTCCGAAGCCGGTACTCCCGGTCTTCTCCTATCCAAAGGTAAACCCCATCGAAAGTGCTGTCAACATCAAAAAACGGCCAAGAGACCCTACCGGTCCGGTGAGACCTTATCAGGGCGACGGGAATCGATAGGTCCTATAGGTCGAATAGGACTTATAAGACCTATCCAAAATAAACCTTGAAATCCATCCCGTCATTGAGCTATCGTTTGATCTGGTGAGGGGCTACTCCCTACGAGCCGGAGTGCGAGTGGGTCAGGAAAGATGAGTATTCGCCGCGCCTCTTTGAGGGGCTGCAAACCGCATCATGAGCAGGAGCGATAAGAAGGAGACGAAGGAGATTGAGAAGCGGATCGCCAAGCTCGAGGCTGAGGTTAAAGGAGGCGCTCCCGCCTCCGGGTCTCGCACACACGAGGGAGAGATAGCGGTCTCCGAGGTATTCGGGGCCGATGCCTCATGAGCGAGAACTCTCAAGGGCGGCCCCTTCCTGCCGGCGGACTTCGTCTACTTAAAAAATGGTCGGAGGTGTTTTAGATGAAAAGGGTTGTCTGCCTGGTTATCGTAGTGTGTGCCGCAGCGCTCCTCGGCTGCTCGACTGCGTACCACACGTATCGCTCTGATATCTGGGCGGGGAAGAGCATGCTCGACGAGGGCGAATACAGCCAGGCCCGTGAGGATTTCATCGAGGCGGCCAAAGCCGAGCCCGCCGAGCCCGCCTCCTACGCCCTGGCGGCAACGGCAAGCTACAAGATGAACGACCTTCAGGCTGCCTCCCGGTCGATTACGGAGGCGGTGAAGCGGGACAACCACAGCGATGCGTATATTCGCATACTGGGATACAAAGCCCTTATCCTGTTAAGACAGGGCAGGGAAAAAGAAGGGCTCGACGCGCTCCACGCGTATATCGTTGCGTATGAGAGGGAGTATGGGCCCCAGAACGTGCGCAAAGTGCGGGCCGTGTGGCGCAGTGCGCACATTGATCTCCCTGCTCTCGAAAGCGTCCTGGACGGGCAGATAGCGGTCTATGAGAGCGATATGCAGCAGTTTCGCAGCTCGGGCACGGGATGGTTCGCCGAGAAGTACGGGCCCACAACTCCCAGCACTTCACGCTAAGTGAACCCGGACAAAGGAAAAACAGCCTCCCCTCCCCTATCGCGGGGATCATGGTGGGGCCCGGTATCCTCTGTTTTCCGCCCGGGCACATCCCGAGGCCGCTCTCTGCCTTCCTTTTTTGCCTCATCGGGTTCCTCATGGTCTCAACCATCAGCTACTCGAAGCCCCAGTCATTTATCCTCCTGAACCCGTCACTTTCCACTTTTCACAGCGTTCATAAAACCGTCATAGAGGGAAAGGTTTTCCTTTATCAGGTCGGGGATCGGCAATTGATAGGGGCAGCGCCGGAGGCATTCCCCGCATTCAGAGCAATTACGGCCCTTTTCTATCATATCCTTCATCCAGCCCAGCTCCCGTACCTGGGCGCCGAACCGTTTGATGGTGGACCTCAACCCGAGTACAAACTGGATATAGATTTGTTCGGTGCAGGGCTGACAGTAATCGCACCGTCTGCAGAATCGACGGTCGAACTCCTTCCGTATGGTCTCTATGTACTCCTTATCCGCCTCAGTGAGGGGGCCTGCCTCCATAAAGACCTTCCAATTCTCCTGTGCCTTCTCGAGGGTTTCCGAGCCCGGGATCGGCAGAATGCCCTCGGTGGAGAAGACATACCTGAGCGCAGGACCTGACTGTTCGACCACCCCGCCGGAAAAAGGCTTCATGGCCAGTACACCGATGTCGTTGGCCCGTGCCAAGGGAAATACCCTGGTAGCTGCATCGGGTTCGAGGAAACCATAGCAGGCCATGATGACGGCAACGCGACCTTCCTCAACGGCCCTCCCCAGCACATCGAGATTGTGGCTGGAAAGTCCGATGTGGTCGATCAGCCCTTCATCCCGCGCACGCGCGAGCCCCTCATAGGCCCCTCCCGGGGCCATCGCCTTTTCATAGTCCGCCATGTCGGAAACGGCGTGCAGGTGATAGATGTCGATCTTTTTCACTTTCAATTGTCTCAAACTCTCGTGCACTTCATCGTAAATCCGCGCCGTCCTCACCTGCGATTTCGACGAAAGGACGACGGGCCGGTCCACCCCCTCAAGGGCAAGCCCTACCCGGTGCTCGCTGTTTGTATAGGCGCGGGCGGTATCCAGAAGGTCCACGCCCATGTCGATCACCGCCCGGATCACGGAAACGGCCTCGTCCTCACCCACCCGCTGGATGGGAATGCCTCCCCAGCCAAGCCTCGTCACGACCAATCCGGTCTTGCCCAGTTTTACCTTCTCCATATCATGGTCTCCCCGTGACCCCTTCGGGCGCGATATCCTTGCCTTCTATATTATCGTCCGGCCGGGAAAATGTAAAGATCCAGGCGGAATGAGGGGAGAGGGGAGACCTGCACCCGTCACTTTTTCATAGCTTGCCTTCCCGTCAGGAACGTGTTATTTGTTAGTCTGTCTTGACCGGGCAAATCGATTCGATTTTCGTGCGGAGGTACCCCATGATCGATATCTTGCGAACAAGGCGGAGCATCAGGAGCTACGAAAAGAGGCGCATCGACCCGCAAGCCCTTGAGCTGATGAAAGAGGCCCTGCTCCGGTGCCCCTCTTCCCGCAATACTAATCCCTGGACGTTTATATTTGTCGACAATCCGGATATGCTCCTTCGATTGTCGCAGGCGAAAGAGCAAGGCTCCGATTTTCTCAAGGAAGCCGCCCTCGGCATCGTAATCTGTGGAGACGAGTCGAAATCGGATGTGTGGATCGAGGATTGCGCTATTGCCGCAATAGTTGTGCAGCTCACTGCCCACTCCCTCGGGCTGGGAAGCTGCTGGATCCAGATCAGAAACAGGTCTCATTCAGCGGAAAAAACCGCGGGAGAATATGTGCGGGAAACCCTTGACATACCGACAACCCTGAGTGTGGGCTGCATGATCAGCATAGGGTACCCGCCGGACGACCGCAAGGCCCCAAAACCGGTGGAAGAGCTCGATTATAGAAAAATACACCATAATCGATACGGGGAGAGTGCTCCCTGAAACTTCAAGGCCGGCTCTAATTGCCATTTTTGGAGGAGTGACCGAGCAAATGGGTATTTCTCCGACAGGCTCCCGGCCTTCTCCCAAGAACCCTCACGCGGCGCCTCCCCTAGGAGTGACGAGTGCCAAGGGGAGAGGGACGGCCGTCCCTTAGGGACCAGGACAAGGATCGATCCATAGTCCTGATTTCAGGACATAGTCCTGTTTTTCAGAACCAACCGGCCGGGTATTACATCGTCGCTTCACGCAAGCATCAGGAAAAACGCGGCAAAACAACGGCTAAGAGATTGCCCTCAAGGGACCGGTGCATGGCATGGTTTTTGTTAAGATCAATGAAGCTGCCGGGTCTTGATAAGTACGCAGGGATCCCCAAGGCAAGAGGCCTTCGGCGACTCAACCGGTAAAAACAACATAAGGAGGGAGCAGCTAATGTATTCGGACAAACACCTCTTCATCGGTCTTTGCGTGACAGTATGGTTCATCAACACCTGCATGGCCGGGGCGGCGACGCTCTCCGGCATCTGGCTCGGTCTCGGCATCAGTCTCATATCCGTCCCTGTCTGGGCATTGATCGGTTCGGCCTTTTCGGGCATCGGCATATTCCTGTTCAGACTGGCGAAGGTGGATGTCACCGGTTTGAGCCTGTGGCAAAAAGCCGATGTCGGCCTCGCGCTGGCCGTTGTGTTCAAGCCGGCCCTGGGCATCGCATTCTGACTTTCTTGCTATGAAAAAGGGACGATAAGGGGCACGATAGGCTAAAGTCCCGACCGCAATCCCATCCGCATGAGAAAATATGCACAAAAGAATTGACACACCATTTTCTCCTGTGCTATATTCGCGCTCGGGGGGATAATCAAGCATTTACAGTGAGGATATGCTCGTTCCGCATGCGACATGAGGGCGCGCGTCGAAGCCGAACGGACCGGTTCTTCCGTTGAAATCTTGATTGCCCTGTATGGCGTGCGGGGGAAACCCTGCCAATTTCATAATCTATAACATAAGGGAGGCAATCATCACAATGGAAGCGGAAAAATTAGCAAATCCGGCACCTCTCGGGCTGGCAGGTTTCGGCATGACTACAGTCCTTTTGAATATCCACAATGCCGGGTTCTTTCCCCTTGGCTCCATGATCCTGGCGATGGGATTGTGCTACGGGGGGACCGCCCAGATTATTGCAGGCATCCTGGAGTTCAAAAAAGGCAACACCTTCGGCATGACTGCCTTTATCTCCTATGGCTCTTTCTGGTGGACCCTTGTCTTTATCCTTGTTTTCAAGAACATTCCCGCGGTTCCTGCCGGGTTTATGGGCTGGTATCTCTTCATGTGGGGGGTATTCACCTTTTTCATGTGGTTCGGCACGTGGGGAAAGAATAGGATACTACAGTATGTCTTCCTGAGCCTGACCGTGCTTTTCTGGCTCCTCGCCATCGGGGACTGGAGCGGAAATCCTGCCATAGGGATAATCGCCGGATGGGAAGGCATCACGTGCGGCGCCGCCGCCCTTTACCTTGCCATGGCGGAGGTGATCAACGAGAGCCACGGAAAAACAGTGCTCCCCATAGGCCAGTTGTAGATATTCGCACTTAGAGGAGAGCGCGATCCCATTCCTGCCCCGGAGCACAGAGTGCCGGGTGAGGAGAGGGTCTCTCCATTCTCCTCGTCTGCCCCAGCCCCTCGTCAGTATGGGCGCCTGTGCCGCAGTAAAACGCGAAATCAACCAGCGTGTTGAAGAGGGCGATCTCCTGCTCGGTCCGCCCCCTTTCCATTTCCAGCGTGACCCACCCTTCCGCCCCGACCCCAAAAGATGCCGTCCCTCGTCCTTCCACCCCTGCTCCAATTGGGCCGGCGGCTGCACAGGAAATCTTAAAATCGGTCACGTGCACGTGCTCCATGGCTTCTGTTGCCGGATTAAGGGGAACGGGTGAAAAGGCGCTCCAGATTTCACGGTACCTGGCAAATATGGCGTGGATAACAGGAAAAGGCACACCCTCTCCCTGGACCTCAATAATCGTGGGTGAAGCGAATCGGATCGTCGCGACCCTCCTCGTCCGGTCCCCGTCCTCTATAAGCTCCTCGTAGGCCGCCTCTCTCACCTCTCTATCCGCGCTTGAGGCGAGGGTTGCCTCTCCTTTTCTTACCATCTCTCTCACCACGGGCATCAGGACCCCTTGAACAAGCTCGGTCGCCCGCACACGGATGGCGCCTGATTCCAGCTTGTGGGCAAAGGAAAACGTGTAGGGTTTTATAGCAAGCCCTTCAGCGCTCTTCCGGACCGCGTCCCTGACAGAGGAAAAGACTTCGTTACTCGTGTATATGACGGCAGATAGGGGCATTCTCCAGGATGGTGCCGACGGTTTCCCTTATGGCTTTCATTCTTTCCGCAGAAAACGGCTTTATACTTGCGTATTTCTCATTGAGCGTCTCCCTGGGGACAAACTCCTGCAGGAAAAAGCGACGAGCCGGCCTGATCTCTCTTGCCACCTGGTGAGCATCCTCTTCCCGGTGCAGGAAGGGCACAAGGGTCATTCTGAATTCATACTCGACGCGCCCCTCCAGGATAAACTCGATGCTCTCCCTGATCTTTTTCGTGTCGACGCGGCATCCGCACCACCTCTCGTAGGCATCGAGGGGACCCTTCACATCCATGGCGATATAGTCGATCAGTCTCTCGCCGACAAGCCCCTTGACTACGTCCGGCCGCGACCCGTTCGTGTCAAGTTTCACCTTGAGTCCCTGTCCTTTCAAGGTCTCGACGGCCCTGACGAGACCCTTGTGCATGGTGGGCTCGCCCCCGGTGATCACCACCCGTTCCACCCATTTCCGGAATTTTTTCAACCGCCCGAGGATATAGTCAAAAGGTACGTCCTCCATGGACTGGGGATGGAGCACCAGGTTCCTGTTGTGACAAAAAGGGCAACGGAAATTGCAGCCTCCGGAAAATATTACCGACGCGAGCTGCGCCTTCCAGTCGATGAAGCTCGTCTCAATAAAACCTTTGACGGGAAAATCAGGCAGAATGGATAGCAGTGAGCACCTCTTCCATTTTAGGGACATCCCCTCGCCATTCTCCTATGCCGTTTTCCATCGTGTCTTCCACAAGCACCGTGGGCAGCGACATGATGCTATAAAAGCTCGCCTCGGCGAGCCCGTCCGCTGTCCCCACATTGTAGGTGAGGACATCCACGTCCCTCTCCCGCAGCTTATCTCCCAACTGTTTCGCCAAAGGGCACTTCGGGCAATCGTCTTTGTAGAAAATCTTTACCACTCCCATCCTTTGCTCTCCTCGTGTAGTTTCAATCCACGCCCCCACAGGGGCGGCATCAGACAACCTTTCTTTGCTGCTCGCCGGAGAAGAACTCGCCGTTGCGATACCGGTCCTTGAGCTCTCCCAGCTTGCCCTTGTTCCAGCTTGATATCTTGGTAAAATAACCGGTAATCCTGGTGATGCCGTCTACCTCGGCCGAGTTGCAGTGAGGGCATGTGTCGCTCAACCCCCGTGATGTCTGATTGCACTCGTTGCATATGGTGAACTCCGGCGAAAAAGCGATCTGATCGCTCAACGTATATCTGAAAGTCTTCGTGACGAAATCGGCGATAGCCTCTTTCGACGGCATTGACTCACCGATCCAGACGTGGGAAATGGACCCGGCCTCTATCAAGGGATGGAATAGCCCTTCATTGGTCACCCTTTCGATCGGGTTCATCGGAGCTGCCACGTTCAGGTGAGTGGAGTTCGTGTAGTAGACCTCGCCTGAAGAGACGTCGCCCTTTACGGCTTTTCCCGAAGCAGGAGAGAGATAATGGAGGTCGAGCTTCGCGAACCGGTAGCTCGTGCTCTCCGCAGGGGTTTGCTCCAGAACGAGCCTCATGTTCTCCTGACTCTTCATCTTGTCCGCCTGGAGCTTCAGGTGGGCCATGATCTTCAGGCCAAACTTGAGCGCCTTCTTCGACTCATGCATCTCTTCACCCGCATGTATCTGCACCATCTCATTGAGGCCCACCATCCCCACCAGGTGGGAAGCCCTGTTCATCCGGAGGTATGGCATGCCGTCCCGGTTCATGGTCAGGAGCGCGAGAGGGCCGTCTTCTCCTGACGAGAGGAGCCTCTCTATGAAAGCCCGCTTCTCTTTGTGGGCCTTCACGGCGAGCAGAAATTTCTCCGTAAGCAGGTTGAAAAGATGCGTATCGTCACCTTTGGCCAGGTGGGCAATGCGCGGAAGGTTGATGGATACGTTCTGCAGCGCGGAATAGCGCATCCGCCACGGCTGCTTCGCGTCGAGGAGATCGAATTCATCCAGCTTGAAGCTCAACCGGCAGCACTCCGATATCTTGGCCGTTTCGCCCCTGTCGAAGACGAAGTAGGTATTTCCCTTGTCTGCGGCGACATCCGAGATATGGTTCAGGAAGTCCTTGTAACCCTCGGTCTTGAAGAATTTCTCCGTGATGTGGACGAGGGGCTTCGGGAAGAAGAAGGGACGTCCCGCGCCGTCTCCGTCCTTGAAGATCTCGAACAGCTTCCAGACAAACCGCTGCGCCTCTTTCTCGTACTCTCCGTATGTTTTGCCGGTGAAAACCCCGCCCGGTCCTATAGCCGGGACCTCGACAAAGTGCTTCGGTATCTCCCAATAGAGGTTGATGTCCGTAAAGATCGCCTGGCCGCCTCTGGCCACCGCCTGCTGCGAAAACTCAAAAATGAGCATCTGGGCGAGCTGCTTCACCTCATTATCACTCATGCCCTCAAGGTACGGCGCAAAGAAGATGTTGATGGCATCCCAGCCTATGGCCCCTGCGAAATTGCTCTGCAGGGCCGCGGCAAATTTCACCAGGTGGGCAAGAAGCACCTCCGGATGCTTCGCGGGCTTTGCCATGGAAAGCGAGTGGGGGAGGTTGAGCCCGAATTTCTTGATGTATTCAAGGGACTGACCGCTGCAGTAAGGCCTGTCTATGAAGCCGAGATCATGGAGGTGGATATCGCCGTTCATATGCGCGTCAGCTACATCCTGGGAAAAAACGGAAAGGAGGGCAAACTCCTTCTTTATTCTTTCTGCCAGGGTGAGGTTGGTCGCCTCCGGCCCATGGGGCACGTTCGCGTTCTCCTTGTTCTGATGAAGGATCAGGTTGCCGACGTCGTAGATCGGCATGCCAAGTCTGGTGTGCATCCTCCGCGCAGACTCCAGACCCTTCTCGATCAGCTTCGCGTTGACGAGCTCCCTGATCAGCGGGGCCGTCACCACCTTGATACCCGACTTCATGATCAGGTCCTCCACGTCGCCGCTGAGCGACATGGCCGTATCCCGGTCGATCATCGTCTCTCTCATCAGTGCGTCGACTATCCTTGTTCGGTCCCAGTCGGAAATGGTCTCTTCTGAGGTGCGTACGAAAAGGTTCAGGTCGGTCGTCTCCATCGTTTCTGCCCCCTTTGTCTAACTATCCGGAAGTGCTAAAAATACTATATATTGTGCCGATAGTCGATGCTCATACCACATATAGTGTCAAACGGTATGTACATTCTCATCTTTGGCGAGGTAATTGTCAAGGAAATTTTAACCTAATTTTAAGAATTTCACGAAGGGCGAACCCGACAACGACGTGCCTTACCTGACCCCTTTCCTCAAACGGACAATTGTTGAGGAGAGCAGCCCCCCTCCGACCAGGAGGAGAAGCACGCCTAAAAGCAATGAGGGAAAGGCGGCCTGACCGCGGGACAGGTAGAGGCAGAAGCACATATGCCTTATAAAAACGGCCCCGAAGAAGACCATGACCATGCCGAATGATATCGAGAGCCCACACGTAAGCCAGTACTTGGTGGACTTCATGCGTTCCCCTTGGGTTTCTCCGTCTTCAATATTGCTGCCGTTTCTTCCGGCATGATGGGAACCGTGTAGAATTCGTCTTCCCGCTTGTACTTGGAGTAGGTCCTCGGGAGGACCTCCACATGCCAATGGAAATAGTCGCTCACCTGGGGACCGCCCGGTTCGGCAAGATGCCAGACTGCCGTGTTCGGGGAGGTATGGAACACTATCGAGTAAGAACTTCTGAGCCTTTCAATACGTTTCATTGTATCGAGGAAGACTGCGACAAAGTCGCGTGTGACGCCTTCGTCGGTCCAGGACTCAAAGCTCGCGTTGTGACGGCGCGGAATGATCCAGACCTCGAAGGATAAGCGGGATGCAAAAGGGCAGATGACCAGGAAGTGCTCGGTCGAAGTCACCACCCGTCTGTCCTGCCTTATCTCCTGGCTCACGACATCACAAGTGAGGCACCGCTCCTTTTGCAGGTAGTGATTCCTGGAATTGGCGAGCTCGAGGGACAACTGCTGGGGTACGATAGGCGTCGCAAACACGTGGGAATGCGGGTGAAAGATGCGGGAGCCGGTGATTTCTCCATGGTTCTTGAAGACCTGCACATATTTGAAGCGCTTATCCCGTTTCAGGTCGATGATGCGCTCCGTGTATATCTCCACCATGCGCGCTGCGTCGACGAAGTCGAAAGTCGAAAAGGTTTTCGTGTGCGACCTGTCCTCTACGATGATCTCGTGCGCCCCGAGGGTCCCCATCTTATCGTAAAAGCCTTCGGCCCTCTTGTTCTCGCTCGCCTCTATCTGGAATACCGGATTGGCCGCGGGAAAGGAGCGCGCAAGCCACTGCCCCTGCCCGTCCCTTATCTCTCTTATGGAGTGCGGCGTCAGATACTCGTTGCCGGGACAAAAAGGGCAGACCTCCGTCTCGCCCATTTCGGCTTTCTTTACTCCGACGACTACCCAATTGCCCGTCAACGGGTCCTTTCTGAACTCTCCCACGAAATTAAGCATACACATTTTCCACAAACCTTGTCAAAAAAAACCGGTGGCGAGATATCTTTGACAGCCGCACCCTGCTATGATTAAATATCAGATAATGGCTTTGAGAATCTATAATTCCCTGACCCATGAAAAAGAAGCGTTTGCGCCGGTGACGGAAGGCCGGGTGCGCCTCTACGTGTGCGGCGTCACGGCCTACAGCGACTCCCACATAGGCCACGCCCGCAGCGCCATAGTCTTCGACGTAATCTCCCGATACTTGCGGGCCTCGGGCTATGACGTCGTCTATGTCAGGAATTTCACCGATATCGACGACAAGATCATCAACAGGGCCAACGCCGAAAAACGGAACTGGAAAGAGGTCGCGGACGCCTACATCGATTCCTTCCGGCTGGACATGGCCGCCCTCGGCGTTCTCCCTCCCACCCATGAGCCGAGGGCTACCGAGCACATCGCGGATATGATTGCCCTCATCGAAGATCTGGTCGATAAGGGGTTTGCCTACCCGGCTAACGGCAGCGTCTACTTCTCCGTCAGCAAGGACAAGAGCTACGGAGAGCTGTCGGGCAGGACCCTGGACGAGATGATGGCCGGGGCGCGCATAGAAGTCGACGAACGGAAAAAAGACCCCCTCGACTTCGCTCTCTGGAAGAAGTCGAAGCCCGGTGAGCCGGCCTGGGACAGCCCCTTCGGGAAGGGAAGGCCCGGCTGGCACATCGAGTGCTCCACCATGAGCATCAAGTACCTCGGGTGCCCCTTCGACATGCACGGCGGGGGTAAGGATCTGCTATTCCCTCATCACGAGAACGAACGGGCCCAAGCCGAGTGCGCCACCGGACGACGGTTCGTCAAGTATTGGGTCCATAACGGCTTCGTCACGATGGACCGCGAGAAGATGTCGAAATCACTCGGCAATATCCTGCTCATCAAGGACTTCCTGAAAGTGTACCATGCCGATGTGCTGCGCCTCTTCTTCCTCTCGGCGCACTACCGCAATCCAGTCGATTACGCGGAAAGCAACGTAGAGAGCGCGGACAGTGCGCTGCGCAGACTTTACGCGACGCTGGAAAGGGTTTCCGGGACAAAAGGGCTGGATGACGCGCCGCAAGAAGGGAACGTGGAGCTCGACGGGCTCGAGCAAAGGTTCTACGCGGCCATGGACGATGACTTTAACACGGCCCTTGCGCTCTCCTCCATCTTTGACCTCGCCACCACGATCAACCGCATGATGGACGAGGGGGACCCGACACACCTGCCCTTCATCGCGAAGGGGCGGGGCCTTCTTCTCTCGCTCGCCCGCATGCTGGGACTCCTGACTCAGGAGGTGGAGACCTTTACGCGGGATGAATCACGTCGTCATCTCATTGCAGTGGGTCTCGACGAGTCAACCATCGAAGACGCCATAAAGACCAGAATTGAGGCGCGCCGAAACAAGGATTACACACAGGCGGACGAGATAAGAAACGGGCTGCTTGAAAAAGGCATCACCCTGCTCGATACTCCGCAGGGAACAAAATGGCGGATCAAGAAGTGACGGGGCGCGTCACACGATCGTTCTATGGTAAAAAATGGCACGTCCTTAACTCAAGGATCGACAAAGACCACAGGGTATTCAGGGTGAGGGCCGAGCAAGCCCGTTCGCCGCGGACTCAAGACAGCAACGAGTTCTACGCGCTAGAATGCGGGGACTGGGTCAATATCGTGCCGCTCACCGCTGAGCGTGAAGTGGTCATGATACGACAGTACCGCCACGGCTCCCGCGAAATCACGCTCGAAATCCCGGGTGGGGCCGTTGACGAGGCGGACCCCGCGGAGGCGGCAAAAAGGGAGCTTGCCGAAGAGACGGGCTATGAGAGCGCCGGTATAACCCTTCTCGGCGCCGTCAACCCCAATCCCGCCATTTTCAACAACCTCTGCTATACCTACTTTGCACAGGACGTGCGGGCAACACGTTCGCTATCGCTCGATCCCATGGAAGATATCGAGGTCGAGCTGGTGCCGCTGGCCCGTATTCCGTCGCTCATTGCTTCCGGAACGATAAATCACGGTCTCGTTGTCGTCGCCTTCCATCCCTATCTTCAGAAATACGGCATGGCAGCCCCGGCATGACCCTTTTCGACATCCTGGACACCATCGAGCGGCAGATTCCGAGGGGATCGGAGGAGACTATCCCCCTCCTCGATGCCCTTGGGCGCGTCGCCGCCCGCTCCCTTTCGGCCAGCCGCCATATACCTCCTTTCGATATATCGGCCCTTGACGGTTATGCGGTGAGGGGGGCCGGGATGGACTTCCGCGTGAGGGGGTCCCTTGAACCCCTCGGCGAGACCCCTTTGCCTCTCAAAGAAGGAGAAGCAGTGTTTGTCCCCACGGGCGGCCGTTTCCCCCGCGGGTCCAGGTTCGCGGCCAGAGAGCATGTGAGCGAAAAGGCGGACAGCATCAGGTTGGAAACCGAGGTGGACGAGCGAAAAGTCGTGAGAAGCGGAGACTGGCTGAAAAAAGGGCAGCGGTTGATAGACCGGGGCGATGTCGTTAGCCCGGCCGCAATGGGCCTGCTGGCCCTGGGCGGTCATGTGGCCTTGCGGGTCTTCAAAAAACCGGCGGTAGCATTCATCACGACAGGAAGCGAGCTGAAGAAGGGGGGCGTCACCGACTCTAACAAATTTCTTCTGGCCGGCCTCGTCCAGAGGGACGGCGGCAGCGTCACAAGTCTCCATACCGTGGACGACGATGAAGAACGAATCGGGCACGCCGTGGTCGAGTCCGCCGGCGCCCGGTTGTTCATCCTCACGGGCGGCACATCGAAGGGGAAAAAGGATCTGACCAAACAGGCGGTCAGGCGCCTGGGATTCCGCTTCCACCTCGATTCTCCCCCCATCCTGCCGGGTAAAACAATGGCCTTCGGCAGGAAAGGCCCCCAGCTCTTCTTCATCCTTCCCGGCAATCCAAGGGCGGTGCAAAGCCTCTACGAGCTTTTCGTCAAGAGGGCACTTCTGGGGATGGCCGGCCGGCCCTTGCAGCGCACGCAATATATCCTGCCCTTGAGCACACCCGTAGAAAAGCCTGCCGGCATTACGATGGTCATACCCGTGCTCATCGGCGCCCATCCTGAGAAGATTGAGGAAATGTACCCGAGTGCGCCGGACGGATTCGTCGTGCTGGAGGAAGGGATGGAGAAGCTGGCGGCAGGCGAGGAGGTAAGGGTACTGCGGGTATGAAGATACCGATGTTTCGATTTGTGATTATGGATTTTGGATGAGAAAGTGAAGATACCGATACTCTCCTTCGTCGGAAGATCAGGGACGGGAAAGACCACCGTCATAGAGAGGCTGATCCCACAACTCAAGGCATGTGGCATCCGGGTCGCCACCATAAAGCACCACCTCCATGATTTCGACATGGACCGGGAGGGAAAAGACAGCTACCGGCACAAAAAGGCGGGGGCCAAGCTCGCCATGGTCGTCTCACCGGGAAAGGTCGCCCTGGTTGAGGACGTCGACGGGGAACTCGGTCTTGTTGAGCTGATCTCCCGCCATGTACACGACGTAGACCTTGTCATCACCGAGGGATACAAGACGGAAGACGTGCCAAGGATTGAGGTCTACAACGTCCGCAACCACGAGCCGCCCGTCTCCCTGGGACACAGGAACCTCCTTGCCCTTATCACGGACATGCCCATGGACGCCCCAGTACCCGTCCTGCAAAGGGATGACATCGGCAAGCTCGTCGAATTCATCATCGAGAAGGTGACGAGTGACAAGTGAAGACTCGCTCAAAGGAGCACTACCATGGACGCCCCCGAGCACATCGAAGAGGCGGAACTCCTGAAAAAGTTTCGCATCGATTACCTGCAAGCCCTGGTGCTGGAAGATTATATGCGCATCAACAATATCATCGTCCCCCGGTTTTGGGAGCATTTCGCGAAATATTACCAGGAGTATGAGAAAAGCTGGAAAGACTTATCGGTCTCCCGTCTCCCCGTCCGTCTGATGATCGATCCGAAGGAGAAGCGGCGGGCGGAGCTGGGCTGGATAGATCAGGTGCTGAGGGGACAGATAGACCTCATCCTATGACGCGGCCTTTGCGTCCATCTCACGATCTTTCGATCGTTCTCTTTCGAAGTTTCAGGATAGTGAAACTGACGCCGTAAAGAAGGAGCGCCGCGGCAAGGAGCATGAGCATGCCCCGGTCGGAAAGAACCTCCGTGAGTGACATCTTGCCGCCCCCTTGATGAAAAGCCGGGATGAGCAGCGCCATGGCGTAGAATCTGACAATCCTCGCCACTTCCTTGCCGCTTATGCGGGTGAGCGAAAAACCGGCGAACAGGCGGCGCACGTGCTGGATCGAACGGCGGTCGGGAAAGATGGGCGGCGTGCTGAGGAGGTAAGCCACGGAAGAATCACCGTGCCTTTCCGTGAGCGTCCCCTCCTCCTTCCTCAACGTAGGCCCGTAGCTCCAGAAGAAAAGGAAAGGGTATAAGAGCACCAGATAGTGGTTGCCGCCAATGAGGCAAAAACTGGAATCGATGAGGAAATTGGCCAGGTAGTATGGATGACGTATGATGCGGTAAATCCCTTCCGTGCAAAGGACCTCGTTGCGTATCAGCACGCCCTTCGACAGAAAGTGGACGAAGCTGCCGAGAAGAAGAAGGAAAAAGGCGACGCCGATTTCGGCCGTCGTGACAGGGCAGAAAACCGCTGAGGCAGCGGAAAGGAGTATGACTGCGTCACGGAGCCCGCTCCTCGTGAGAAACCCCTCGCCTGTCCTCAAAGACATCGTTTACCCCCGCTCACGCACGGCAAGGACCGGTGGACGAAGGACAAGTGGAGCCCTCGCCCTCACTCCTTGCCGTCGGCCCCGATCTTCTCCTCGAACTCCTTCCAGAATTTCTCGTCAGGCTTCCGCCAGTACGGCCCCCAGCCTTCGTGAAAGAAACCCTCGAATTCCTTCAGGATGCGCCTCCAGACAGGACCGTACTCGTGAGTCAATACATCCTCGAGGAAAGGAACCACCGCACCCAGATGTTTCTTTGGGAGGTACGCACGGGCGCCTCTCGATATCGACTCCTTGAGCACTTCGGGAGATAAGGCACGGCCGGTAAGCATAACGACCGGTATCGGGTAAGGACGTTCTACGGCGTTCCTGAGAAGGTCCAAACCCCGTACACCCATTATATCGAGGATCGCCAGATCGTATGTCCAGGTAACGAGGAGCGTGGACGCCTCTTGATACGTGCGGGCGGTATCCACGATAGAGCTTGGGGCCGCCATCATGATCTCCTCGTTCAGTACGTCCAGGACATCCTGCTCGTCATCGACAGCCAAAATCCTTTTGTCATTCAGCACAGATTCCTTATTCATGGGTCCTCCTCCCACGCAAGAAAATAATGGCGCCGGCCCTTATGCCGGCGCGTCAACGAGGGACTCTTCCGCCAGTCTCCCCATCCCGACACTTTCCCGATCGCATGATATGCTCGAACTCTACTCCTACTTGCCCCACCGCACTGTAGGGATTCAGCCTGCCGTGTCTTACTTCTTCGAGGACATGCAATAGAGATGTCCGCGAGGACTGCTCCGAAAAACGCTTCCAGACCTCTTCTTTCAGGAGGGTCATGGCAAAATGGGCGTACTTCTCGCCTCTTTTATCCGTTTTTCCACTTTGATAAAACTCCCCATGCGCTTTGACGCAGCGGGCAAGCTCGTCCATGCCCAGGCCCTTGTCGGCTTGAAGCACGAGAACCGGCGCTTTCCATCCCTTCTTCTTTGTCTCCGGCAGGTATGCTTCTATCGCGCGCGTGACGTCATCCACCCCCGGTTTATCGCTCTTGTTCACCACTACTATGTCCCCGATTTCGAGGAGCCCTGCCTTCATAAGCTGAATTTCATCACCAAATTCCGGGGTAAACACGGTGATAATAGTGTCGGCCAGGTAAAAAAGCTCTTTGTCTGATTGGCCGGCCCCAATGCTCTCGATCATCACAAAATCTTTCCCCATGCTTTCCAGCACGCAGACGGCGCCCGTCGCGGCCCTGCAGACACCGCCCGGGTACTTGCGCTGGGCCATGGATCGAATAAATACGGCGTCTGATTTTTCCGCGTCCTTCATCCTGAGACGGTCTCCGAGCAAAGACCCCTCGCCCATGGAACAACTCGGGTCAATCGCGACTATGCCGACCTTCTTATCTTCTTTGACCAAACGGCCGGCCAGCGCATTGATGAGGGTACTCTTGCCCGCTCCCGCAGTGCCCGTGACCCCTACCACCTGGGCGCTCCGCGCCGGAGGCCACAGGTCCGACAAGGCTTTGTACCCTTCCGGATTCTCCTGCTCTATAAGTGAGATAAGCCGCGCAGCGCTTCTTTCATTACCCTGCACGACTTCCTCTGCGATCCGCGTCAATTTGTGAGATGCATCAGCCATGCGCCGCTCCACCCTTCGCTGTTATCTTGCAGCCTTTCCTGTCACACCGTTTTTGCGGCCGGACCCTTATCTCAAATCCATTCGGGCTCACCGGACAGATCGATAAGCCGACAAAAGGATAATACGCTTTCTCCCAAGATTCCACACTTTTGCCCGAATGCGGGACAACCTGGACTTCGAAGGTCTCGCGTGCTTTGGTAATATATGCACTTTAAACCCGTATGTCTCGATGGTCCTTTTCGTCACTGCTCGTCCCTCGTCACTCTTTCTGGCTTCCCATAGTCTTCAGGTATGATCCGTGATACAATAATTATCAGTCCCTGGCATCCCCCTCAAATCGGGTGGAACCGGCATTCAGCCTTCTTGCATTCCTTGTTCAGGTTATGGAACTCGCATTGCACCACGTCCGGACTCGCTCCCAGCTCTACCTGGAACTGGTCTTTTACAAAGCGAAGAGCTTCCAGTATGGCGAGAAAGGAATTTCTCTTGCAGCAGCGAGGCCCGCCGGCATGAGCGATAGTGTGGAGGCTGTCTGCGGTCATGAGGTTGGAGAGCCTCCATTCTCTCTGTGATAAGGGCGTTGCGTCCGTCATGACGCTCATGAATATCCCGGTTCCGACAGCGGCGCCGCAGTCGCCATAAAAACCGCAGAAGCCTCCGAGGATCTTCTCTGCCCGCTGCCGGGCTTTCTTGATCTTCGCCTCCTTCTCCCCGGGCTCGGCCTTCACGTTGTAAAAGGCGGAGAGCAGGACGGCGGGAACGAGGAAATGATGCTCGGGGCCGTGCATCTTCACGCTGGGACTTTTCATGAGCGTAATCGCCATGTGGAGAGGTTCTTTTGAGAAGCTCGCTATGGTGAAACGTTCAATGAGTTCGTTGGCCGACAGTGAATGGCAGGCGTCGCAGACAAAATGGTCGTCCACACATTTCGCCTGGGTGCTGAAGATGCCGTTACAGAATACGCAGTGCAGCTCCTCGGGTTGGTCAATGTAGTGAAGCTCTTTGCCGCAAAAGGCACAGCCGCTCTTCTGTTCCACCGGTACCTCCTCCATATATAACCTCAGCCCTCGGGGGCCGTAGTAGGGTCACCCATGGCTTTGCAGGGCTGCGCATCGTGATCCCCTTTTGGAGAGCCCCTTATCTCACCAGGGTGATCGCTATGCCTCCCGTACCCCGGGCAAGAAGGGGCGTAATGAAGATGCCGGTCTCTTCTTTATCTGCTTTTCGTCTTTTCTCGTTGAAATGGACGATAGCAGTACCTACCGTGGTGCCGGTAAGGGCCCCTGCAAGGGCATCCGAGGTCCAGTGGCCATGCTCGTAGATGCGGGCCATGCCGACCAGGCCGGCAATGCCGTAAGAGGGGACCTGTACCCAGAGAGAGTCATAGTGCGCGGCGATCACGGATGCGACGGCAAAGGCCTGGGTCGTCTCACCGGACGGGAACGACGCGTTGTTGTTCGAGAAAGGGGCGAAGTAATACGCCCCCCGCCCCGCGCGTGGGCGGGCACGACCAACCATATACTTGAAGGCAGGAGTAATAATGCCGGAGGCGATGAGTGTCGCGGCGGCGCCGTCGATGAAGACTGCCTTGGCGGGAGGGTCGTGGAAAATCTCACCGCCCACATAGAAAAGCCCCAGCGTTGCGTATGAGTAGGAGCTGCCGAACCGGCGAATCTCTGATGCCACGTCCTTCGCGGAACCGTTCTGCAGGTGTTTCACCTGCGTGCGTATAGACTGATCTGCCAGCGATAATGCCGCGACGCCCGCTATGCCGACCCCCACCTTGAGCCAGTCCTGTGCGTCCCAGCGGACCGGTGAAGTCAGCACATACCAGGTATCTCTCAGGAGAAGCTTCGGAAAATCAAGGGAGAAGAGGCTCTCTGTCGCACCCTTTTCCTGCGGGGGGACTTCACCTTCGGCGGCTGTCGGGGTCCCGACCGGCGCCTGCTCAAAGGCAGCCACGTCTTCCTTGGGGAGGAGGCTGTATGCGGCTTCGCCATTGTAGGAAGGTACCTGTGTTGCGTCGTTGCCGGCGAGGTCAGAGGCGAGGACGTTGCTACCCGGCGAGATGATGACAACGAGGAGAAGGGCTATCGCGATTCTCGCGCTCAAGCTCCTCCCTTTGCGGCAGATGCCGACCGTAAAAGGGTGAGGCAGCGCGTTCACGCGAAAGCCCTCTCTTCAAACGGCTACGAAAATGAAGTGACGTCGTAGCCGGGGACTTGCTCCTCGTCCTGTCCCCTTCTACTGTTGCGGAGGGGGCGGCGGCCCATACGCGCGCGGTGGCGGGGGCGGTCCATAACCGGGCGGCGGCCCATAGGCTCGCACCGGCCGGACACCGGGGATCTGGTTTCCCTTCGCATACATGCATTGCTGATAGGCCATGTCGTAGCGCCTCTGGAGCTGATACCCGGAAGAAGCGGCAGGACCGCTTGCGGTAGCGGTTCCGGTGAGGAGGCCGGCCCCCGCACCGATTGCAGCGCCGGCGCCTATGTTACCCGTGGCGGCGCCGATCGCCGCACCGAGCCCGGCGCCTACCAGCGTTCCCACTACTGCTCCGCTGGCGAGGTTCTGATTGGCGGTTTGGCTTGGCGACGCTCCGCCTATCTGCGCTTGAGCCCATTGCCTGCACGCATAATCATCAGCCTGGAATACCTCGAAAGGCTTTCCAGGAGCCGGATACACCGTGACCATCGGGCCGGTGGGCATCGTTGCGCATCCCCCGAGCAGGGCCAGAGCTAAAAATATGAGCACACCTCGTGTCAGGTTCATTGTACCACTCCCCCCTCTCTTCCCTGGGGTGGCGGCGGAGTCGGAAGCACTCTCATCCACCCGCCCGGGCAGCTTGCGACGTACGGATAATAACCTTGCGGCTCCTTACAGTAGTACCAGTACTCCTGTTGCGGCTCGGCGTAGACCTGAGGCTGGGGAGGCTGGGTATAGCCATAGGAGTAAGGAGATGCATAGGGGTAAGGATAACCGTAAGGGTAAGGATAACCATAGCGGTAAGGGTAGGCATAGTAGGGGTAGGCAAGGGCGGCACCCAAGGCTGCCCCACCAAAAAAAGCGCCGGGGCCCCACCCCCAGCCGCCCCCCCAGCCCCAGCCGCCCCTCGTATGGCCGGGCGTGGGTACGGCGAAACATAAGACCACCACCGCGAGTATAACAAAGACGATCCATTTTTTCATGGGGTCCTCCTTCCTGGCGGCTCCGTAGGCGGCGCATCCTGGTAAGTCGCATCCGGTTCGGACCTCCCGTTATACCCGCCTTCCGCCTCTTTTACGTACTAATATAATCTCCGCCGACCTATTTGTCTATGGAGAAAGATGAACGTTGACGAACGACCACGACCGGCGAAGCGGGTCGGCGGTAATTGGACTGACAACCAGGAGTGACAAGGCACCTTTTTCCTTGCTCTCACAGCCCTGTGGCAGAGAAGAGCGGAGGACGGGGAGTTACAGGTAGTATTGCCCCGGTAAAGACAAGGTTGCCGAGGATGATAATTCACATTTCAAGGGCTGACCCTGGTGACTCAATAGCGCAGGGGGCAGCCTTGCGCCCCGCTCACAGATGTCCTTTTCACTGGCTGACCCCCGTCGCTTTCTCTTATCCTTTGGCCCGGTCCGTCTTTCCGCCGCAATCCCTGGGGGAAGGTTCTTCCGGTCGTTTTCGTCATTGATATCATAAACTATTTTCAGTCTATTTGTGTCAGGAATTTAGCGGAATAACTATGGTCTTTTTAAGGATAAACTGTAGAGGTAACCTCCACAGTCATTTGAATGAAAGAAGATAGGACATGAGATTTACCTTTTTATTGCTTAAGCCGAGCTTGCTTCTGATATCGTTTCTATGGCTGTGCACCGTAGCCGTACCGATGTTCAGGCACAATGCAATCTCCTTGCTCGTCTTCCCGTTCTTGATGAGGTCTGCTATCTGAATTTCTGTGGGCGTGAAGTGGGAATAGCCGGAGGACATCTTTTGCAGAAACGGCGAAATAATATGATTCAGGTTTTGTTCTATTATGCTTAAAAAGGTCGCCTGATTATCCGTCACGCACATGTTTTTCAGCTTTTCCAGGTAAGGGAACACCAGCTTCTCGATATTGGCGAGGACTGCGCTCTCAACCCCTTTCTTGTCTTCTTCCCTGAGCCTCAGCAATACCTTCAACGCCGCATTGGCTTCCTCGAGGTTGGCGGATTTCCTTTCCAGCTCTTTTTCCCTTTCCTTCAGTGCCTCTTCCGCCCCCTTGCGGTCCCCTATGTCCCGCCACACACTGTAAAGGATCCGCCGGCCCCGCACCGGGATAGCGGTGAGCGAAACGTCCACCCAGAACTCTTCGCCGTCGAAGCCCCTCCTCACCCGTTCGAACCGGTGGCGCCCCTCCCTCAGCGCTACGGCGATGTTCTCACGTATCTCATCGGCCGACAGGCGTCCGTCCGGCTGGCGCTCAGGGGACAGGGCGAGCGCGTGCAGGCCGATCACCTGATCCTTCGAGGAACACTTGAGCACCCTTACGGCCGCTTCATTGCAGTCGACGTACGTCTCCCCGTCCAGAAGCACGATGGGATCGGCCGACTTGTCGAAGAGGAGCCGGAATTTCTCTTCGCTCTCGCGCAGCTTCTCCTGCGCGTCTCTGCGCTCGGTGATATCTTCGGCGGTCCCTTCATAATGCAGGATGGTCCCCTTCAAATCCCTGACTGCCCGGGCGGTGATCGAAACCCAACGCTTCCGGCCGTCCTTCCGATACACTTCGCATTCGAAATTCCTCACCTCCTTCTCTTCGCCCAGAAGCATCCGGAAACATGCGTGACAGGACGGATCGACATAGATCTTCGCAAGATCATCGACGTTCCGTATGAGCTCTTCCGGAGTATCGTATCCATGAATTCGGGCCATGGCGGGGTTCGCGGAAAGGATGCGGCCATCCGGGGTCGTCTGGAATATCGCTTCGATTGCGTTTTCGAAGATGGCGCGGTACTTCTCTTCACTCGCCCGAAGCGCATCCTCCATCAGCTTACGCTCCGTGAGATCCGTCACCGTCCCCAGTATGGAAGGCTTCCCCTTGAACCCGATGAGAGTAACGTCAACATGCGCGAGTTTCTCCTCCCCTGATTTCGTGATGACCTTCAGTTCATACTGTGCAGGAGCGGTGCTCCTTGCCTGCTGCCGGGCCGCGGCCCTGGCTTTCATCACTTCCCGCATCCCGGGAGAGACGATGTCCCAAAAATTCGTCGATGACAGATCCTTCAGCGTGTATCCGGTGGCCTCGGTAAAAACAGGGTTTATGTAAACAAACCTCTCCCCCTGTACGATGAAGATGCCCGTGATAGAGCTCTCCGCCAGGGTCCTGAAGTTCACCTCGCTTTCACGCAGGGTTTTTTCCGCCTGTTTATCGCCGGTGAAGTCTTCGCAGCTCATCAACACCTCGTCCGCAGAAAGGATCGGCCGCATGCTGCCCGCCCTTCGTCTCATTAACCATGACACCCGTGTCAAAGTCAACAAAAAGGAAGGCACTTTTTTTCACTTGACAATCTTTCTTGACTGGCGTAACGTGTTAGGTTTTATTAGGAGAACCAATGAAGAAAGCAGATAGTACAACGGAAGAGCGTTACCTCGTTCCGGCAGTTGAGCAGGCATCACGCATACTTTTTTGTCTTGCCCGGGCGCGGACCTCCCACATGAGCCTCATAGAGATCCATTCGCAGATAGGCATCGCCAAAAGCAAGGCATTTTCTATCCTTCGGACGCTCCAGAAGTTTGGACTTGTCCAAAGGAATAGCGGCGGCAAGGGTTATTCTCTTGGTCCCGGCCTTATCGGACTTTCGCGCAGATTTCTCGACAACCTCAGCGCTCCGGACCTGGCCGAGCCTCTTCTCAAGGAGCTTGCAAAAAAGACCGGCGCCACCTCGGCTCTCGGTTTAATTGCAGACAAGAATGTATTCGTCGCGGCGAAGCATGAAGGCGGGACGGCCTACACGCTCACCATGCGCGTCGGTCATCGCTTCCCCCTCACGTATGGGTGCCATGGTAAGGCGATTGCGGCATTCCTGCCCCAGAAGGAGCTCGACAGTCTGCTCGGAGATAAGAAGGTCTACTTCCAGGGGGACCGGAAGGTGCTCGACAGGGATAAGCTGATGGCAGATATCGAAAGATGCCGCAGGGAATGGTTTGCCGAGGACCTCGAGGAGACGGCGCCGGGACTCAATGCAGTTGCATCTCCGGTGCTCGGTCCTCATGCGCGTCCCATCGGCTACATCGTGGTGCTTGGCCTCATCTCGCGCGATGCAGCCCGGCAATGTGGGCCTCTCGTTGCAGAAGCCGGAAAGGTCCTGTCGCGGCAGCTCGGCGCCAGGGTGGATGAAGAAAGTATCCACAATCCGGCGCGTGACGCCTGATCTTGCAGGCATGGGTCTGTCGGAACGAGGGCCTTCAGGAAGCGCATCCAAAGGCGCGTCGGGACAGTATGCATGATCCACTACGTCGACGATCTCACCATCACGACCGATAAGGCCGGCGCCAGGGAGTATGCAAAAGTCAGCTACCCCATCCGTTACGGCGTCTACGACGAGATAAAGACCAGGGATTACATCTTCCAGTTCGACCTGCGGGGAGAGATCAAATACATCCAGGGGCGCCGTGAGGATTGGCCCAATCCTGCCGAGTGGCTGAAGCGTACCCGGGGCAACGACTGGATCTACTACTCCTCCGGCGACTACAACGGGATAGTGGGCCGTTTCGATGAATATTATTTCCCCTGCCTTTCCTACCCGAGTAACTCCGTCATGGCGGATGAGCCATTTCTTTCCAAGGGAGTGCAGCGGGCTTACGTTGCGGCCGGGCGGTTGTTGGAGAGGACGAGCCGGATCGGGTCGGGGGCTGTCCCCGCGGAGATCGGCAGATTTCTTGCGCGCAGTGCGGCACACGATGAGAAGGTCCTCGTCCGGAGGGCGCGGCAGTTTCACCGGATCATCGGGGGCCGGGTGAGCGTGCTGCCCCCCGACGCCCGCCACGCCGACTATGAGGTAATCCCCCTTATCCTGGCCGACGGCTGCCTCTACAACTGCGGCTTCTGCAGCGTCAAAGCCGGCCGGGAGCTGACCGCCCGATCAATGACCGACGTGGCCGGGCAGATAGCCGGACTCAAGCGGTTCTACGGCCCTGAGCTGCAGAACTACAATGCCCTTTTCCTGGGACAGCACGATGCAATGGGCGTCGGGGCCGACCTGATCGAGTGTGCCGCACAGTCCGCTTACGACTCCCTGGGGTTCGAGCACTCCTTCATGGAAAGGCCCAGGCTCTTCCTCTTCGGGAGCGCCGACTCCCTCCTCGGTGCGAAAGAGCGCGTCTTCCGGTTGCTCGACCGGATGCCCTTTGTCACCTACATCAATATCGGCCTGGAATCGTCCGACGCCGCGACCCTGCAGTTCTTGAACAAACCGGTTTCCGTCGGGCGGATCAGGGACGCGTTTGCCCGCATGTGCGCGATCAACAGGGAATATGAGCGCATCGAGGTGAGCGCCAATTTCGTCATCGGTCTCGACCTTCCCCCGAGTCATCTCGCCTCTCTATCGAGTTTTGCGAAAAACGCGGGCGGGCCTTCCGGCGGCAAGGGGCATTTCTATATCTCGCCCATGGTCCGGGACAGCGGGACCGGAAGGGAAGAAAAAAGGGCGCTGCTCGCCCAATTCGACAGGATTAAGGCGGCAACCGTCCTCCCTGCCTCTCTCTACCTGATCCAAAGATTGTAGCGCGCGCGGCGGCAAAAAAAGGGCGGCGCCTATCCGCCGCCGAGCAGAATCATGGACAGGGTCAGAACGTCCCCGTCCTGCAAGGGCGTCTCCACACCTTCCCGGAGTGAATGATATGAGACGTCGTTCAGGGCGACGTTAAAAAGACCCTCCATTTTTATCTCCCCTGTTGCCGGGTCTATTATGTGGTCTGCGAGACGGGCGCCGACAAAGAGCCTGACAAGCAAGTCCCGTAATGTGCCCGGCCCCATCTCCACTTCTTCGGGCACCTCGGGCATGTTGACGGTCGTTTCTATGCGTATCCTCATATCTCCACGCCGCCCCTTTTACCGCGACTTGGTATCACTTGATCCACGCACCCTTCTCCTTCAGCGCCTTGATCACCTTCTCCGGTGTCACCGGCAACTCCTTGAACCACACACCGGTCGCATCGTGGAGGGCGGCGATCACCGCCGAAGGACTGCTCACGATGCTTCCTTCGGAGGCCTCTTTCGCGCCGAAGGGACCATCCGGATCGACGGTAACAACGTGGATCACTTTGATGTCCGGGACGTCCGTGGAGCGCGGCATCTTGTAGTCAAGGAGCGTCATGTTGTGCGTCCTGCCCTTTTCCATGACGAATTCTTCGTAAATCGCCTGGCCCAGCCCCTGCACTGCGCCGCCCTCATTCTGGGACTCGACGCTTACGGGATGCAGAGGCACACCCGCATCGTGGGCGATGGTGAAATGGGTGACGTGGATCTTTCCCGTCTCCACGTCTACCCCGAGGCGTGCAGTCTGCGCCGTGAAACTGTAGGATGTTCCCCCGTTGCCTATACCCGTGTTGAAATTTATCGTCTCCAGTCCGTAAGAGGAATGGCCTGTGCCAAGGATTACCGCACCCGAGCCTTCGTAGCATGCTATCTTGGCAGCCTTCTCAAAGGACATCCGTTTGTCGGGATTGCTTCTAAGGAAGGCAAATCCGCCCTTGATCTCGATATCCTCGGCTCCTGCGGCCCACACCTTTGCCAGGGCCTCGAGGATCTGCTTTTTTGCGTCGCGGGCAGCCAGTTGTGTTGCCTGACCGGCCAATACGGTCACCCTGCTCCCGTAGCTTCCCGGATCGACAGGGGTGTACGCAGTATCCACACGCTTCAGTGAGATGTCTTCATACCTCACCCCGAGCTCTTCGGCCGCAATCATGGCGAGGACCGTGTCCGACCCCTGCCCGCAGTCGGTGGCGCCCGTGAGGAGGTTGACGGTACCGTCCTCGCATACCCTGATAATAGCGCCACACGACTGATGACCCAGTTGCCGGGCGCCGCCTTGATAGGAGGTACCCGATATGCCGACCCCGTATCTCACAGGACCTGCCTGCTTCGCCGTCTTTTCTTTGTCGGCCCAGACAGACTCCTCCGTGACCGCCTTTATGGCCTCCTTGAGACCGCACGTTTTGATGCCGATGCCGTTGACGGTCTCATAGACTTCTCCCGGTTTCGGATTATCAATGCCGTTTCGCATGCGTACCTCGACAGGATCGATACCCAGCTCCTCCGCGAGCATGTCCATCTGAGCATCACAGGCAAAGCGCGTGTGGATGAATCCATGGCCGCGCATAGCTGCCGAAACAGGGTTATTCGTGAAGGCCCTCCATGCATCAAATTTGAAATTGGGAAGCTTGTAGGGCAACGGCACTCCCGAGCCCGTAAGGTACATAGTGAGAGGCCCAATGGCCGTATATGCTCCTCCGTTGCCCACCACCCGGGTCTCGACGCCGGTAATGATGCCGTCCTTCGTCATCCCCATCTTGTTATAGACGATCATGTTGTGTCGTCTCCGGCACGTGGTGAGGACTTCTTCCATCGTATAGATATATTTGACCGGTTTCCCGGTCTTTTTGGAAAGCATTACGACGCAGAAATCGCCTGCTACCGAATCGTTCTTTGTCCCGCCGAACCCGCCTCCAATGAAAGGCTGTATGATTCTTACCCTGTTCAGGGGCAGATTGAAGCAAGCCGCGAGATGGCGGTAATGGAAATAGGGACTCTGTTTTGCAGGCCGGACCGTCACATATCCTGACGGGTCATAGTAGGCAAGAGACGCCGGCGGCTCCAGAAAGCCCGTGATGACCTTTCCCGAGGCAAATTTATCCGCCCGGACGATGTGGGATCGGGCAAAGGCTTTCTCCACATCGCCGAAGTTCCAGTGGTATTCGACGCTGACGTTGTTCGGGCGGTAATCGTGGATGACGGGCGCGCCTTCCTTCATCGCCTCCTCGGGATCGAAGACGCCGGGAAGCTCTTCGTAGTCCACCCTGATAAGATCGCATGCCTCTTCCGCAATATCTTCGTCCGTTGCAGCAACGGCAGCGACGGCCTCGTAAAGGTAGCGCACCTTGCCGACTGCGAGGGGCGGCTCGTCACGGGTCGTCGCCATGAACCCCCACGTCCAGCCTCCGAAATCCTTCCCCGTGATCACGGCCTTAACGCCCTTCAGCCTCTCCGCCCTGCTCGTGTCTATAGTGAGGATCCGCGCGTGGGGGAAGGGACTCCTCGCCACCTTGCACCAGAGCATGCCGGGCAGGGAATAGTCGGCCGCGTATTTCGCCTGGCCCATCACCTTCTCTTTCCCGTCGATCCTCGGTACCCGTTTGCCGATGATTTCATATCCTTCCATCGATGTTACTCCTTCATCTTTTGTGCGGCGGCTCTTACCGATTCAAAGATTTTCGTGTACCCGGTGCAGCGGCAGAAGTTTCCCGAGAGGCCCCGGCGTATCTCGTCGTCACTGGGCGCCTTGTTCTTCTCGAGGAGGACTTTGGTGGAAAGGATCATCCCCGGGGTACAAAAACCACACTGCATACCCCCGGCCTCCACGAAGGCCTCCTGGATCGGGTGCAGTTTGTCCCCGTCGGCGAGGCCCTCGATGGTTGTAATCTCCTTGCCCTGCGCCTCTACCGCCAGGACTATGCAGGCGTTGACAGCCTTATCCCCCATGATCACGGTGCATGCGCCGCATTCGCCGACACCGCATCCCTCCTTGGCGCCCGTGAGGCCGAGTTCTTCCCGGATGACATCGAGCAGCGTGGCCTGCGCCTTCACCCTGATTGCGTATGATGTACCGTTGACCTTCAGTCGTAGGCTTTTCATTGTTTATCTCCTCGCATACCGATCTCTCATACGTCGTTCTTCTTTCTCTCCGTGTGTGATGTGGCTCATCACTCCGTGCCCTCTTGTAATAGGATCTGCCGGAGCGCCCTCCTCGTCATTGCATAGACCATGTCACAACGGTACTCACGCGATGCCCTGTGGTCGTCAATGGGATCGCACTGGCTCACGGCGTTATTCGCAGCCTCGTCAATCAGCTCCGGTGTTACCTTTCGACCGCGCAGCATTGCCTCGGCTATCGGCGCCCGTACCGGCGTCGGCGCCACTGCTCCGAGGGCGATCCTGATATCCCTGCACACGCCGTTCTCGCAGGTCGCTGCGGCGGCGACGCCGACTGTCGCGAGGTCCATGGAATGGCGCGGCGAAAGCTTCAGGTACGTGCCCCGGCTTCCCCGGGCCATTTCCGGCACCACAATTCCGACGAGAAGCTCGTCTTCTGCGACGACCGTCTTGCGAGGGCCTTCAAAGAAAAGATCGAGGGCGACCCGACGCTCACCCCTGGTGCTTGCGAGCCGCACCCATCCGTCTAGTGCCAGGAGCGCGGGTGCGGTGTCGGCAGAGGGTACCGCCGAGCAGATGTTCCCGGCAAAGGTTCCCCGGTTGCGCACCTGGGGAGAAGCCATGCTCGCTGCCGCCTGGTAGAGCGGATAAAAATCAGCTCGCACCCTGGAGGAATTCTCGATGGCGGCGATCGTCGTCAGTGCACCTATTTCCAGTCCTTCCTCCGCCGTGCAGGTGAGGTTGTCAAGACCTTTTATGCGCTTCAGGTCTATCACGTACCCGGGCGCCCGGATCTCGCGCTTCTTCAACTGCGGGATCAGATCCGTCCCGCCGGCCATTACCCTGGCCGAGCCCCCGTATTCGGCCAGAAGGGACAGGGCCCGGGCAAGGCTCCTTGGCTGCAGGTACTCGAATTTCGGTAATCGACGATAGAATGTGCTCATACGATGCTCCCTCCCCCATATCTCTTCAGGTGACGGCGTGGGCCGCACAAAGTGTACTTAACTTGTATATAGTATACTGAAACGTTCTGAAATCCTACACGTAAAGACGTCCGCTCCGATACCGCATCGCAGCCGTCTTTACATGGGCGGCGTAGCGGCGTATATTGCTTAGAGTGAAAAGGCCGCGAGAGGGCCTTTAAGAAAAAGGAGGGCAGCGCATGAACTACCTGGTAATCGGAAGCGGCGGGCCGCAAATGACCGGACCCGACGAGTTGATCGAGCTCCTCGAATATTACGTCCTTCCGGGTTTCGAGGCACTGATGAAGCTTCGGTCGGAGAATAAGATCCTCGCGGGAGGGGTCCCGGTTTCCGAGCGCGCCGTGGCGTTCATCATCGATGCCGCCTCCAATGAAGAGCTCGATCAGATCATGCGGGGCCTGCCTTTTTGGGGGATGCTCGAATGGCAGGTGACGCCGCTCCAGAGTTTCGAGGGGCGGGCCTTTCATGACCGCAAAATGCTCCAGCAGATGAAAAAAGGATAGGGAACGTCTCCCGGGAGCGCGCCTTCACCGCCTCCGCAGCAACCGGCCGGGCGGCAACGCGCCGCCTTCACCGGTTTCCGTATGTCTTCCACGTGATCTCGCTGCCGTCCGACCGGACTTCGATAAGCCCCTGCGTATCGGTCCGCAGGACGGGTATGGAGAGCGCCTTGTACCGCAGAAGCGCCTCCGGGCTCGGGAGGTTCTTGATGACCCCGGCCGCGCCGCTCAAAACCCCCAGCTTCGGCCGCACGGCGTAAATGAAGGCGAAGCTGTTTGACAAGGCGCTTCCGTGATGGGGGAGCTTGAGCACATCCGATTTGAGGGGGACGCCGGAAAGGACAAGCTGCTCCTCCACGCCGGTCGTGATGTCCCCGGGCAGGAGGAACGTCGTCTCCCCGTGGCGGACCTTAAAGACGAGAGATGTGTCGTTCAGGTTATCGAAAGGGGGCGTGCCCGCCGGATAGAGCGCATCGATGCTGAACGCGCGCGTCTTTATCCCGTCCCCCTTTCTCCATATCAGGCGCGGCACGCCCCGCGCCCGCGCGATCCCGACCAATTCGAGGAATTGGCGCTCCTGCGGAAAAAAGCCCGCCGTGACGAGGTGCGAGACCTTGAAGTGGCGCAGGACATAGGAGAGCCCGCCTATATGGTCGGCGTGGGGATGCGTATTGATCACGTAGTCGATGGTAAGCACCTTCCTGTAAAGGAGGAAGGGTGTGATCACCTGCCTGCCCATGTCGAAGTCCGAGCCTGGAAACCCGCCCCCGTCGATCAATATCCTCATCCCCCCCGGCGCTTCTATCAGGGCCGCATCGCCCTGGCCCACGTCGATGAAGTGGATGCAAAGGCCGGTATTGAACCGCTCGCGATAATCGGCGTAGACCTGGACCGCGCAAAGGGGGATCAGGACGCAGAAAAGGAGCGCCGCCACCTGCTTCCGGTCCACGTAAAGCAGGGCCATGACAAGGCCGTAGTAGAGGACAATTTCCGAAAACCGGGGCCGTACCAGGGGGTAAAGGTAGCCGAAATCGAGCGCGTGAAGGAGGGCCAGGTTCACCTGCGTGATATACCCCGCGAGGATGAGCAGGGGGCGGCCCCAAGGGTGTGTCATGCCCACGATGCTCAGGCCGGTCGCGGCAACGCCCATGAGGGGCACGGTGATGAGGTTGTGGAGGAGAGAGAGCGGGTTTATGCCGTAAAAATAGTAGAGAACTATGGGCGCGGTGCCGAGTGTCGCCGCCGCGGTGGCGAGGACGGTCGAGGACGACCAGCGCAAGATTCCGCTCTTCATTCTTGCAAGCACGGGCGAGAGCCTCTCCGTACAGATGACGATGAAGAGGAGGCTCATAAAGGTGAGCTGAAAAGAGGGGGTCAGAAGCGAGTGGGGGTAGATGAGGAGGATGACGGCCGCGGCCAGGGCCAGGGTATTGTAGAAGTGCGTTTTCCTCTGGAGGAACAGGGCGAGCATGAAGATCATGATCATGATCGTGGCCCTGATGAGGGAAACGCCCGCCCCGGCGACGAGCATGAAGACGAAGGGGAAGGGGAGGGTGACGAGGGCCGCGTATTGCCTGTCCTGCCCCGAGAGGCGGAAGCGCCGCACCCTCCTGAAGGCGGCCCTCGCGATGAAGAAGAAAAACCCCGAGATCACGCTCACGTTGAACCCCGATATGGCGAGTATATGCGAGGTGCCCGTATGGAGGAAGAGGTCGTTCGTCTCCTGCGGTATCGCTGCCCTGTCGCCGATGGTGAGCGCCTTGAGTATATCCGCCCTGGGCGCGCCGGCGCTTTCGATGTTATGCTTGAAATAATGCCGCATGGCTGCGATGGGGTCATCGCTCGGCGCCGCGGAAAGGACCTGCCCCCTCACTTCGTAGCCGACGCCCTCCAGCTTCTTAAGCCACTTCCAGGAAATGCTGCCGGGGTTTTTGAATGAAGGGACGAGGGGCCTGATCCTGCCGAAAACCCTCACCGTCTGAGACACGTCAAGGTCGGCGCCGGAGGGGAAGGCCACGCGCATGCCCTTCAATGCAGCGGGCCTGGACAGAGAGAGGACTTTCACGCGGGGAGAGCTTTCCATGACCAGCCCCTCAAAGATTGTATCGGCGCGTGCATCATCCGGCACGGCCTGGCCTATCTCCATGAAGGCGAGCCTAGCCGCGCCAATGAGCATGAAGCCGGCGAGGGTAAGGAGGGCGCACGCCTTGCCCCATCTCGTAAAAATGGGTATGGCGGCGGCTGCGGCAAGGGTGGCGAAAAAGAGAGGTGCGGCGGGCGCACGCCAGAACGCCTCAAGGGCGATCCCGCAACAAAGGGCGAGGACCGCTGCTACGAACAAGCGGGGTCGCCGCCCGGAAGTGCGATCGAATAGCGGTTGGTGTTGTGTGGCGTCCTCATGCCTTGATTGGTAGAGTAGCACATTCGGTCTCTTCTCTCTTCTCTTTTTTTTGTTCTTTCTCTCTCTGTTTTTCCTTCTCTGTCGGGACGGCCAACGGCATGTCGAGAAATGTCACGACCCGCACGCTGAGGCACCCCGCGGCGCCCTCCGGGAGGCCCTCCTGAAATTCCGCGTTTTCTTGTTTTTTTTGCCCGCCGGGCTTACACTTTCAGAAAAAACAGGAGGCCTAGCTATGAGATATCGGGCAAAAGTGGTGATCATCGTGGGGGTGGTGCTCGCGGCAGGGGTGGTCTACGGGGCGGACGGCCAGACGCCTAGGACAGAGAGGGAGAAGACGAGCTACGCAGTGGGCGTCCAAATGGGCATGGACATGAAAAAATACCGCATGGACCTAGACCCTGACGTGGTGGCAAAGGGCTTCAGGGACGCCTACACAGGAGGGAAGCTCCTTCTGAATGATCGGGAAATGTCGCAGGCCCTGGCTGATACCGAGAAGCAGATGGCGGCGAGAAGCGCCGGCGTGATGAAGGAGGAGGCGGAAAAGAACAGGCAGGAGGGGGAGGTCTTTCTTGCCGGGAACAAGACAAGGGAAGGCGTAAGGACCCTGCCTGACGGCTTGCAGTACAGGGTCATAAAGGCGGGCACGGGACGAACCCCGAGGCCCACCGACATGGTTGTGGTCAGCTATCGGGGCACCTTCATCGACGGGACCGAGTTCGACAGCTCATATCGGCGCGGCCAGCCCATCGTCTTCCCGGTCAACCGCGTCATAAAGGGATGGACGGAGGCACTTCAGCTCATGAAGGTTGGGTCAAAATGGCAGCTTTTCATACCGCCCCAGCTCGCCTACGGACCGCAGGGCGCACCCCCCGCCATTGGTCCCAACGAGACACTGATTTTTGAGCTGGAGCTGCTTTCCATTCAATAGGAGGCACACCGGGCGCGGAAAAAAAGGGGGGGATAGGCGCTCCTCCCCGGTGTTGCCTCGGGTCGCCCCGATCCTACGGGGAAAGGGGCCTCACCGCTATTGCGATCCTCGTCACCCCTGCCTGCCTCACCGCGTCCATGAGGTCAACTACCCGGCCGTGCTCCACCGCCCGGTCGGCGTTGAT